>DGYMJ06203__coassemble_292_pt1 | contig 84640 bp, 64 predicted proteins | sample DGYMJ06203__metabat2_high_PE_023 | metagenome-assembled genome bin DGYMJ06203 | reverse complement strand
TCATTTGCCCGTTTCACTCATACAAATGTGATGGATAAGCCTGCTCACTATTCGCAGAAGGCAATGCAGGCAATCTATCGCAAGTACAATGCACTTGCCCAACAGATCAATTCCCAAAGGAAAGCAAAGCTTACTGACCAATCTGTCATCATGGTTCTCGCTGAATCATTCTCTGACCCTACGCGAATTCCTGGTATCTCGTTTAATCAAGACCCTATTCCATTTGTTCGCCAGCTGAAGAATGATACAACGTCTGGTCTTATGCTTTCATCCGGATATGGTGGTGGAACCGCAAATCTCGAATATCAAGCCTTAACAGGCTTGAGTACTGCTCTTTTCGCTCCTTCTGTGATTACTCCCTACTTGCAGGTTGTCCTTAAGCAGCAGAATGCATTCAGCTTCAACCAGCAGTGGAATATTGCTGCAGAAGTTCCTACCCGCGAAGCCATGACAAAGCACAAGAGTTCTGAAGGCTCTTTTGCTGTTCATTCCTATACTCCTGCCATTTATTCGCGAGGAACCGTCTTCTCTCAGCATTTTCTGTTCAACCATTTCTATACCACTGGAGGCCCAGATTATGTCTCTCAGACAGGCTACGTGGGGAATAATCCAACTGTTTCCGATGAATCGAGCTACCTCGAAGTAACGAAAAAGCTCAAAGCCCTCCCGATAATCAGAATGTTTTCGTTCAACTGAGCACAATCCAAAACCACATGCCTTATAGCGGGTGGTATCCTAACAACCCATTTGCGGTCAGCGGCGACATCGGCTCAGATGATCCAACTGCAATCAACACCTACGCACAAGGTATTAACTATTCTGATCAGGCGACACAAAAGTGGCTGTCTGGTCTCGACAAACTCAAGAGACCAGTAACAGTGATTTGGTACGGTGATCATCTTCCAGGAATTTACCCTGCACAGATTGAAAACCCTGATAACATCATTTCACTTCATGAAACAGACTATTTCATCTGGTCTAATGCAGCTGCACGTGCGCAAGGTGATGCTATCAAGCTCAGTGATGACACAGCCTTTACCTCTCCAAACTATCTCATGGCTCAAGCAACTGAGCATATGAATGCGAAGGTTTCGCCATATTTAGCTTTCCTGACACAAGCGCATTCAAAAATCGCAGCAATTGAGCCTACGCAGCAGCAGACAATCGATTTCTCGCTCAATACGGACTTGCAGCCCAATACCTATTTGGATCCTTCAGGTCAGCAAATTGCAAGTAGTAACTTGTCAGCAGACCAAAAAGCAATTCTCAATGACTATAAGCTCATTCAATATGATATGACTGTGGGAAAGAATTACTTAGCAAAGGAAGGATGGACCGAACTTCCAAGGTAGATTCTGCTCTAATGCAAGAAAGGGAGACCGACATCAACTTTTTCACACGGGCGACACGCCGAAATAATTTCCTTTTGCATGTGAAAAGAACTGTGTTAAAGTAAGCAAGTTGCCCAATGGAGGATTCGCCTAGTGGTCTATGGCGCTCGCTTGGAAAGCGTGTTGGGTTAACGCCCTCGCGAGTTCGAATCTCGCATCCTCCGCCAAATCCCGCTGCTTCGCATGAAGCAGTGGGATTTTTCATTTTTCCTCATATCCTGCTCTCCTCCACTCCATGTCTGCACGAGTCATTCACTATACTGGTAGGAAACATGTGTGCCGAACACCAGAAAGAGAAGGAATGAGCATTCTCCTATGGATTCAATTCTGCCTAGCCTTCGTCGCTGGTGCAGCAATCCTTTACCTCCCCGGTTATTTGATTTTGCGCCTCGCCCGACTCAACAATTTGGAAAGCACTCTCATCGCACCACTCATTACGCTTGCAGTGTTGGGAATTGAGGAAATCGTCTTCTCCGCTCTTCACATTCCTGGCTCTTGGCTAACGCTCCTCTTACCTCTACTCATTCTGCTTGGTTTGCTTGAGATTATCACTGCCGCTGCCAACAAGAAGAGGAACATTCATCGTAGCCCCCACACTCTCGTCATCGACGCTGCTCGGCAGAATTGGCTTACCCTGTTGCCCTATTTGTTCGTCTCTTTCGTCGTTGTTAATCTCGTTATCCTTCTGCAATTAAACAGGCCTGATTCCTTCATACAGCTCTACGACAATGCCTGGCATATGAGCCTCATCGAGAAGTTTGTTTCCACTGGCGACCTCTCTACCCTTCATTCCGGCAATATCGTCGACACTCTGGGCTCTACTTTCTACCCCACAGGATGGCATTCGATCGTTGCCCTCGTGGTTAGCCTGACTCACTTCTCAATCCCGTTGAGCCTGAACGCTGTGAATTGTGTGATTATGATTCTCGTATTCCCCAGCTCCATGTATTTCTTGGCTCAACAGGTTTTCCAGAGCAATAGGAAAATCGTAATTTACGGTTCGCTTGTGGTAATGATGTTTACCGCATTTCCTTGGTATTTCACTGTTTTTGGCCCATTGTATTCAAATTTGCTCTCTTTCGGAGCTTTGCCAGTACTGATTGCTTTGGGATTAGTGATGGTGCAAGCTCACACCTCACTTCGCACTCGTATTGTGAGCATTGTTTTATGGCTCGTTGCCCTCGTAGGTGTAGGAGTCACACAGCCAAATGCAGCCTTTACTATGGGCGTTCTAGTGGCTCCCTACCTCTTCGCTCAACTGCCACAGTTCATTGGCCAAAGGCAAAGCCACAGAAATCTCAAAGTTGCCAGTACGGCTCTTGGCCTTTTCGCAGCCATCTGCATGGTGTGGGTTGGCTTGTATAAAGCACCATTCATGCAACGAACCGTTACCTGGCAATGGCCTGCGTTTGAAAGCAAGAGGCAAGCTCTGTGGGATGTTGCTTTCTTGGGCTTCGGCAACACTCCATCCATCTACCTGCTCGGCGTACTGGTTATGGCAGGCCTCGTCTTTACTCTTCTTCACCGCGAATACCTGTGGATGAGCGTCGCGTATGCCATCATGTGCTTCATGTACTGGATTAGTTCTTCCAGTGAAGGCCGTACGAAGAAGATTCTGACTGGTTTTTGGTATCACGATCAATTCCGTTTGGCAGCTTCAACCGTTTTCTATGGAATTTTGCTTGCCGCTCTCGGAATGTACGTCTGTTTCCGAGCCTTGACGCAACTCATGCATCGCGTCAGCTTCCTCCGCAGCAACAGCGTGGCACGAAGAGCTATTACGAGCCTTGTTATTGTCACAGTGCTGGTTGGGGTGTACTACCCTGGCAATCTGGATGCAGCAAGGCAAACAGACCAAGCCAACCCCACGCCTTTCGGAAGGCTGATAGAACTGACTCGTAAATGGAATGATCCCCACTATTCTCGCCCTTACTCTGCGCAAGAAGAAAGCTTTGTGGAAAAGGTAACTCAGCATATTCCTCACAATGCAGTTGTTCTGAATATGCCGTATGACGGGAGCGCCTACGCTTATGCAATGAATGGCGTCAACGTATATTACAAGGCTTGGGAAGGCAACTGGATGGGTCAGCCTTCTCCCGAGAACGAGATTCTCCGTACTCGTCTGAACGAGATTGCCACTGACTCTGAGGTCCAGCGAGCTGCACAAAAGGTAGGCGCGCGCTATCTTCTTCTTCTTGACCGCTCGGAGTACCAACCTCAAGAGGGAAGTACAGAGGAACTCGCCAACGAGTATGCCGTGTATAACACAACAACCTGGCGAGGAATCCTCGCCGTCACGGACTCCACTCCAGGCTTTACTGTGCTACTCAAGCAAGGAAAGATGCGTCTCTACAAGCTGCAGTAACCGTGCGCGCCCTTACCGCCGGCCAGTTGCAGCTAAACTCCATCTCACGCAATCTATTCTGAGCTAGTTTGTGCAGCTTCAGTTCTCTATCACCTGCGCGACAGCGTGAGCTTGGCGAGTGCGCCAGAGGGCGGCACCAGCGAGGACGAGCAAAAGTCCGGAGCCTGGGAGCGTGAGTACAAGCCACCAGGCCAAGCCTGCGTGTCCGCCAGCGTATGGCAGAGAGGTCAGGGCAATATACGGGTTATAGGCCAGATTGTGTGTCTGGCCTTTGCCCTGTTTTTTCTTTCTGTTTATGGGTGGTATGGGGTGGAGCGGTGGTAGTCGTTCTAGTCGATTCCCTTGTCGTAGAGTGCAGGAATACCATAGGTTTGTGTTAAATCAGGTTTTTGTGCTGCGGCGATGAGCATGTCATTAGTGGGGAACCTAGTGATTGCTTGACTGATAGGTTCAGGGTTCAACGTGTGCAGGTAACAGTACCAGCACACGGCTTTAATCTGATGGGTAATACTCATTCCCCGGTGTAAACGCAGCATGCTCCTGATTTTGGCGTTGAAAGATTCAATCGCATTATTCGTGGGAGGAACAGTCAGGTTTTCTTCTTCTTTCACATCAAGATAGGTGAAGAGATTACCTTGCCTGATGCAGGTTCTGAGAATGTTTCTTCATCCGCATTTGTCCGCCATCCTACTCAGAGGAATCCGGATCCCGCATTTGTATGCAAGATTCCTAGACTCTGTGGCTCATTCCCAATGCAAAGACGTCCTGATTCCAGAAGCGTATGCCTCATTCGAGTCGAGGAAGCGACGAATCACCATGGCGTAGCCGTCGTTGCCCTCAATATTCCGCACAAGATACATGAGCGCCAACAGTGATGACGCCACGGACTTCTCGCCGTATTCGAAATCAGCGAACGCCGTTTTCATGTCACGCGTCATAGGCGATGGAATGACCATCTCCCGATACCACAATCTGGCATGATGCGAGCATAGGTTACGCAGATAAACCATGGCGTGCACGACCTCCGAGGAAGTCCGCAGATTGGTGCGTAATCCGACCGATCTGTACAATTCCCTGAGCGCCTTGGCATCCGTGTGCAGGGAAAGCATCCGGGAGAGCGTATCGAACGGGAACGCCTCGACGGCCGCCCACACGGGCACCGGTCTGCCTTTGCGCCGGTAATGTCGCATACATACCTCGTTGGACATCTTCATCCATTTGTCCATGTTTCGCAACAGATTGTCGCGCAACAGTTCGCCGCGCTTATTGCGCGCATCCTGATAAGATTCGGGATCCATATACGTGTAGGCATTGCCGTCTGATGCCAGCAGGTACGCGAACCTCGAGCGCAGGGTGAGTTCCACCTTCGCGGTTCCCTTGAGGATGATGTTGCGCAGCTCCAAGTCCCTCGTGTAAGGAATGAGGAAGTCAACGTCCCGGGTGCCGGGCAGGTACCTGTTGTCGTCAACTGCCGGGTTGACTTGGAATGGGCGGAAATAGCCCGAGAGACGATAGTAATTGCAGTCAAAGAGTACCTGCCGTAGTTTCGCCTCATCCGTGATCGCCAAACCGCGATCCGACATCAGCGCAATCATCTGGTCGATGGTCTTCGCAGGCTTAGATTCCGCCCCAGTATGAGAAGAGCCCCCTGGTTTGAGCACTGTGAGTAGGCTTAGGGAGCTGCTGTTATCTACCATGCTAGTCGTGTCCTCACGTTTTGAAAAGTCTGTGGCGCGTCTCAACCATGCTATGCATCCCCATAGTCCGGCAGTCGACCATACACCACTCAACTGTCCCTATGATGGGAAGTCACACGGCAAGTTCGTCGAATGATAGCAGACGGTCCCGGTAATATTCGTACTGCTTGCGACTGGCCTCGATCTCGGCGGGAAGGCCAGAGCTCAGGTCATTGGTGAGCTTGTCGAAACGGCCAAGGATGGAGACAATTCGGCGTTGCTCTTCGAGCGGCGGCAAACTAATGGGATACGACTTCACCTTCTTAGCATTAATATTCGATTGTGGCCCCTCTCCCAATGCCTTTAGATGTTCATACTCATTGGAAAACCAGTGGAACATATATCGGACATCAGCTTTGATCTCGTCAATCTGCAAGTTACAACATGCTTGATTGGTTGTTAGGGGAATGCTATTCACTGCTACCTTTGCTGCCCTTGCCCCATACATTGCCACAATCACACAATTGGCCGGTATCCACTGGGCAGCCGAATTTCTCAATCCTTCATCTGAACATGATGGTCTTCCTTCCTGCAAGGCAGACCTTGCTATGGGTAATTGCTTTAACGTCATGCAGATGACAATCGGAATGATCGTGGAATTAACTGTAGCACTACTAGAAGGGGCATGTCGGCCCGTATAAACAGTGGGAATTACCGTGGCGTCGTCACCTTGCAGTCTCGAAAACTGGCGGAAAGTAGGGGTTTCTCGCATTCTGCACGAAATCTCGCATCCTCCGCCATTTACCCGCTATTTTTCGGAAACAGCGGGTTTTATTTCTCTTACAGGTCAAAGACGATACCTGTATCCAACTCGATAGCATTCCGCCGCCTGACACTCACCACGCCCGCGCACACGAGCAGAGCAAGGCCCGCTGCTGCCGCACTGATAATCCAGAGCGGAAGCGAAGAGGCGCCCTCACCTCCAGCTGAAGGCAGAGTTGTCAGAGGCGTGTAGGTTCTCGGCAGGATGTTGAGCATGGCATGATATTCGGAAATCGCGTTGCCAGTAGAATAGCGCCTTCCCGCGTAGTTATCTGCGCTCGTCGTAACCTTAGCTTCCGTACACCGTTCACAGTCTGGCTTTCCAGCTCTCTCAGCTGCAGCGAGTTCGTAGCCTGAGGGCGAGAAGAGCAAGAAGAATTCCTGCAACAGCAACGCTGATAATCCAAAGCCATACGGTGCTTGCCTGGCCACCAGCGCGAGGCAAACTCCTCGCGACAACGTGAAGGCGCGGCATCATGGTGACCGTGACCTTATGTTCAGAAACTTCGCCTTGATCACTCAAGAGGTGACCAGCTACGTTGTCAGATTCAAATGGGATTTTCGCCTGAGCAGAATCGAACGCCACTGAAGCATGGTCTGTCTCCACTGGCAGGAGAACGCGAGTGATAGCGTTGCGAGCCATCTTCGTGAAATCAACCTTTACACCGGTTACGCTCTTCCAATCGCTCACTTGCGAGGCAGGAATCCATTGAATAGAGGAATCTGCCAACACCTCAGTCATGGACTTCGTCTGAACAGCAGGGTTCGTGGTGTAGAGAGCATCATAGTTATCAGATGCATCGCTCACGCTGACTTTGTACCCGTCGAGAGGGTCCTGCTTGACGACGATTCCTTGTACAGGCCCGGTTAAGTGCACGTCAAGATCGCGCTTGAGTTTTGTATTGCCATAATCAGAGCCTGTGGTGTCCGTACCTGTTTTCGGGTCAACTGTTGTATTCGCACGAGGAAGAGCGTCAACAACAACAGCGGTTGGCATATCTGCCTGGCCAAAGAACATCTCGGACAAGGTGTAATAGAACTGAGAACCAGCAGTTACTGACGAAGCTTTTGGCATGGTGTCAAATTCATGTGCCGCATCGAGTGTGGTTACTACGCCTTTTTCGAAAGTGCGCACTGCTGTGGAGTCGACGTAGAAATGCTGTTCTACCTTCTGCACAGAGGTTCCAGCTTTCTGGGTTTTCGTACCATAGGTGCCTTCATCCCATTCCACCTGGAAATAACCATCATGACGACCAGGCAAAATGTTATTACCCAATGGTACGCGAACAGCAATCGCAGTCCCCTGAATAGCATTTTTCAGATTAGCTTCGTATTGGTCACGGTCAAGGTACATGACGAAAGCTTGTTGACCAGAGCCCTCATAGTTATCGATAACCTCGGTTCGAGTGATCATGTTATCTGAGCCATTAAAACCCTTGTATTCTGCTTTGCTCAAGTCCAAGCCATGAGGGGCATAGAACACCAAGCGCAGGTTTTTATACGGCGCATCAGCATTGAGCTCAGTATTGTACTGAACGCCACCATAGGTTTCATTATTCATACGCGTAGCGAATACTGCGCGATCACCTTTCACTGGAGAAAGCGTCTGCCCATCTGTTGTAGTAGTTACAAAGTCACTATCGCCTTGTTTGTAACCAGAATTCTGACCATGAATCTCGACCTGCCCGTCGCTAGGTGCAATCAAGCTGAGGGTGGCAATACGGTTGGAAGAAAGTAACAGGTCAGAGCCAACATTCGCTGACGTTGCCGATGCGGGGCTCACATAGTTGTTCTTATCCAAGTCATCAGGGTTATAACTCGTACCCTGTGGGTCCACGAACTGAGTGTAGGGTTGCATCCAGATGCCAGAGCCTGCCCTCACCACAAAATCAGGCTTCAGCGTCACAGTTACAGATTGCACTGGCTTGGAAAAGTTGAAATCAAGGCCATAACCAACATTGGCATAGCTCCAGTTAGCAGGGTTTTCTGCAAGCTGCTGGCAATCTTTCTTCTCTTGGTCGAAGCAGACGGTGATGGATTGAATATTCTTTTGCAAAGAGTACTGCGTCTGATTCACCCATTGTGTGAAAGTCCACGCGATATTCCAGCCGTGTTGACTATCTCCTACCCAGTTCACTGGCTCGATGAGATGATCAATCCTGGTAATCTTCAGCCCAGGAGCAGCGGTAAAGGTGAGCGATACTTTGTCCTTATTTCTCGATGTATTGTTATAAAAGCCCACATACCACGGATAATTCGTACTCTTGTTCTTGACGTAGTCCATGAGCAATGCTGAGGACGAGTAGTCATTATCATCCGCAGTTGGTGTATGGTTTGATGCGTCTCGCACCAGCTCTGTCAGGTTTCCCGCTTGCCCATATGTCGCCTCAGGAACGAGATAAGAGACCAGAGGGTCCATTTCACCATTCGCTTCATTCGCTGAGAAAGTATCAATCCCCTTGTCGCCAGCATGCTCATACTGAGCTTGCGCATGGTTAGAGATTTCCACGTAGTAGCGCTTGATTCCTGGGTTATACTCATCGTCGAAAGTTTTATCAAGCACAATGTCTGGGAAGGCAAGGTAAATGGGAGAAGCTTGAAGTAGCCTAAATATCCTATCTTTGCCCTGAGCCGCAATTGTTGCATCATCAACGCTCAATGTCAGCGTTGCAGTCCCCTTCTCCTCGTCAACAACCCACTTGTCGTTGATGCAGTCGCTCGGGGTCGAACCCGCTACACTGGTGCCAGAAGTATCCTCAGCTGTCGGGCATTGCAAAATTGCATGGCGCTGTTTGCCATCCTTATCGGTATATGTCGGAAGATTATCAGTAATGACAATCTTGTCGATGGCATAGTAAATAGAGCGACCACTAAAGGTGTACTTCACTGGGCGTGCAGCGCTCGCAGGAATATAATGAACCCCTGTAACAGGGTCAGTGGCAGCTTCACCACTGCCGCCGATCACCTGAATTTTTTGCGTATTGGTATCTTGAGAATTGCCATAGTCTGCGTTGACAAACTTGGAGAAGTGAGAAGCTGCGTAATCACCATAGCGGAAGCGATGCTTCAGCGGAGAGCCTTTCTGTTCAATAAACTCACCATTTGTCGTCGCGTCAGCAAAGTAGGCATGCAGCGGCGCCTCACTCCAAATTGACGGGTAGCCGTCCTTGAAGCTGATGTTGATGTTTCCTTCAATGGATGTGCCTTGAGCGAGGTCGTCGGGGAAAGAAACACGGTAATAGTACGTGTCTGTTTTCTCATCGTAGCCTTGGCTCACATCGCTCGGCCACGCTACTGTGCTTCCTTCGAGGGTTTGAACACGAAAACCGTCCACATATTTGGCATTCTTGCCATCAATAGTGAAGCAGACGGAAGCATTCTTGCGAATCTGAGAAGTGGAGAGAGAAAAGTTCATCGTGTAGTCGAACTGATTCAAGCCCAGATCATAGTTCGGCGAAGATTGGTTATAAGCAATCTTCACTTCCTTATTTGCAGCGGAAGCACTCGCATCAGCGCTATCAAGGAGGGTACCACAAGGAATTGCTTTCACTGAAGAACTATTATCATCAGCAGCGAAGGCGCGGAAAGAGGTATGCATAGCGAAAGTCATCAGCGTGATGACTGCGACAAATGCGGCTATGAGTGCAGTTGTGCGCTTCCACACTGTGTTCAGATTCATCATCTGCTCCTTGAGCGCAGTGAAGAAGAGACACTTCTCCCCCTGTGCTCTATTTTCTCTCTCTTCAGCGCTCCTCACGACTGTGAAAGTGTGCAATCACTTGTTCATAAGCCTGAAAAGAACGCTCTCTCTCGCCTGTATGTTCTCATCTTTTACTGAGGAAAGCAATCATGTTGCCTGAGAAAAATGGTAAGGAAAGAATTCTTTTCAGCACTTCCCAGATTGCCATTGCCGTATATTCATCGAATTATATAGTTACTTTTCGAACTGTTTCACTGCTATATGCCAAGAAAATAACTCTTTGTTTTACTAAGAATCAGAGAGAAATTACATGCCACATTCCTAGCTCAAGCTTGATGTGACAGCGCCACCTACGCCTGTACAGTGCATGTACAACGCACGCAGCGTTACAACACATTCGGTGCCAGAAATGAGCATAGACAGACGCATGGAAACGTGTATGAAAACGTGCACGGCACTGAGCGCGGAAAGCACCTTGCGAATATCCGTAATTTCACTCGCAGACTCGGGAGCTGGGTTCTTTCCTTCTTCCCACCCGGCCTCCCAGGTACAGATGTGTGCTCCTGTGAAGGAGAAGTCTCTCATCGCACATCTGAACCTGAAAAAGGGAGCTCACAGCAGAAGTGCTGTGAGCTCCCTTTTGTTTCATCAGACTGACAATCTGGAGAAATAAACCTTAACGAACACGAAGAATGGTCCACGAAACAGCAGGCAAGCTCACGCTCACCTCCGAGCTCTTCTCACCAGCCTCAACGCTGACAGAAGAGTTCTCCTTCAAGCCAACGCGCTCTGGCTGCTCGTCCGTGTTAGCCAACGACCAATCGTCCTCATGCAGCGTGAGAGCAGACGCGGACTGAACTGCACCGGGCACGCTCACGGTAAAATCGAGAGACTTTTCCGTGTTGCGATTCACAGCCAGAACAGCCAGCGAACCGTCAGAGCAACGTAGAGCGACAGTATCAAGAGCGTCCACCTCGCCGTACTTATCCGTCGACACGTGAGAGGTGCTCAAACGAGGGCGCAAAACAGTAGCACCTTGCGCTGCTTGAGCAGTCTGAGCGAAGGGGAAGAAGCTCGTCTGACGGTAAGCCTTGCCCTGGGCAGGAACCATAATCGGAGCGATCACGTTGACGAGCTGAGCAATAGAAGCAGCGCGAACACGGTCAGCATGCTTGAGCAGGGTAATGAGCAAGTCGCCCACCACAACAGCATCAGCCGTGGAGTACACATCCTCCAACAAGTGTGGAGCGACTGGCCAGTTGTCGATACCAGAAGGAACCTTGCTGGGCTCAGAATCCATATACCACACATTCCACTCGTCGAAGGAAATGTTGACCTGATGGTTGCTCTTCGCACGAGCCTTAGCGGCATCAATGCTGGCGCTCACATCAGCGATGAAGCCATCCATATCAACGCCGGATGCCAGGAAGCTCGCCAGATCATCGTTGACCATGTGGTAGTAGGCATGGCACGAGACGAAATCGACGTTGTTATAGGCGCGGTCGAGAACAGTTCCCTCCCAGCGGGAGAACTCAGGCATTCCATGGCCAGAGGAGCCGCAGACGACGAGCTCAACTGAAGGATCAATCTGGCGCATACCAGCAGCAACCTGCTGAACCTTGGAAGCGTATTCTTCTGCACTGGAATGACCGAGTTGCCATGGACCATCCATCTCGTTGCCCAAGCACCACAACTTAATGCCAAATGGTTCATCTGCACCATTGGCACGACGCTGCTCGGAGCGCTCTGTTCCACCTGGGATGTTGGCGTATTCGACGAGGTTTAACGCATCTTCCAAGCCGCGCGTGCCGAGGTTGACAGCCTCCATCATTTCCAGCGGACGGCCGATTCCTTGGCCTTCTGCATTCTTTTCGCCAGCTTTATGCAGCCAGTTCTCCATTTCATGCAGGCCGACTGCGTTGGTCTCTGTGGAGTGCCAGGCCAGGTCAAGGCGGTGAGGTCGCTGGTCACGTGGGCCAACGCCATCTTCCCAGCGGTAGCCGGAGACGAAGTTGCCGCCTGGGTAGCGTACAGTGGTGACTCCCAATTCGCGCACGAGGTCGAGAACATCCTTACGGAAGCCGTCTTCGTCGGCGTATTCGCTCTCAGGGTCGTAAATTCCGCCGTAAACGCAGCGGCCGAGGTGTTCGACGAGGGTGCCGAACACACGAGGGTCAACGTCAGCTACTGTGAAATCGTCATCGACGATCAAATGGGCTGCTTGCTTCTCATCTGTCATTACAGTCACTCTTCCTTGAATGAGTTTGAAGCGATGTGTACCGGTTCTAGTGTATGTGAACGGTCACAATGTTGCTGGCAAGAAGGCTATTTCGAAAGTTTCTCTTTGCTTTCTCCTGCAGTTTGTTGATGCTCGCCTTCTTTCCTTCTCTATCAGTGTAACGTTACAGAAATCGTCGGCGCAAGGCGACACCCTCTCACTCGCCCTGCCAAATGTAAACGGTTTTCCTCTTATGTAACATGAACGATAATCTCGCGTTACAAAAGCGAAGCACAATGCTACCGAGCCATCTCGCGTGTTGCAGCAACACAGAGACATGGCACTCACAGCAGAAGAGAACCACAGAAATGTCATCGTGCTGGTAATCTCACAAAGGCACGTGACAAGCAGGGAAGCAAGCTCAGAGCATTAAGGACGGACTATGAAGTACTTCATCACAGGAGCGACAGGACACTTGGGAAGTGCCCTCGTCGATGAAATGTCCACCCGCATTCCTGCTTCTGACATTCACCTTGGCATTCACGACATCAGCAAGGATTCCCAGTTCGTCGGCCGCGGCTTGCAACTAGGCCACGTCGACTATTCTGATAAAAACATGCTGACTGCAGCCTTCTGGGGCTGCGACACCGTCATCTTTATTCCTGCGAACGACCCCGATTCTTTCCATGCCGTTCACGACCTGGAACACCTTATCTATGCAGCAAAGCGCGCCAGCGTCTCGCGCATTATTTCTGTGGGCTTCATTGCCGACCAGCTCAATAACCCGTTCTTCCGCTCGGCTTACTTTGGCTACCTTCCTCGTCGCCTTGCTGAAGAAACAGATTTCGATTGGACTATCGTTCGCACCGGCCTGTACGCATACAAGCTTGCCGACGACCTTCCTTTCGTCAGTCAATCTGGCATCCTTGACTTGCCGATGGGCAAAGATTCTCAGGCTCCGTTAAGCTTCATCACCGTTAAAGATGTAGCCCATGCCATAACCGAGCTCGCCCTGCACCCTCGCGAAGAGGACAACCGTCAAACTTATACGCTCACCCAAGAGCGTTCCTATACACCGAGCGAGCTTGCCCAGTTGCTCAGCGGCGTTGTGGGCCAACCTGTGGAATACCACCCAGCAAAGCCAGAACAGTATATTGCCCGTTTGAAGCAATCTGCTGTTACTGCTGACCATGCTGAACTGTCAGCAAGCTTGTATAAAGCCGGAAGCATGGGCTTGCTGGGTGAAATCACCTCCGACTACGAAAAGCTCACCGGCAACAAACCACAGACTTTGGAAGACTACCTGGCAACGCGATAAACGCGTAGGGCACTCAACGCCCAGCTCACACCCAACGCCCAGCTCACACCCAGCGAAATGTGTTGTTCGTGTAACAGACGGCGACTACCCTTGAGAAAAAGAAAACTTTCAAGGAAGGATGCTGCCTATGCTCGACAACACCGCGCAGAATTCCAACAATGGCGTGAAGAATTCTTCTGCTGATACTGCTGACACAACCCTGCCCGACACCACCTTTGCCGAGGAGTTTGGCGAAAGCATGGACGACGACCTTGCCGATGTCAGCTTGAGCGATCTGGGTAAAGATGCTGGCGATTTCCTGACGAGCTTGCGAGACCAAGCCGTCGAGTTCTGGCAATCTCAAGCAAAACCTCAGCTCAGCCAAGCAAGCGAACAAGCAAAGAATGCTGTAAGCCAAGCCAATGCGCAACTTGCCGCGCAGACGCAGAAACTCAACGACTTGACAAGGCTCCTCAAAAAGCCAGAGCACGTACCTTTCGCCATCACTCACGTGAGCATTGTCGACGACCTGGAAAGCAAGCCAGACCAGCTGGACATGCGCCGCAACAAGGTGCGCGTCTACCCCGACCAGACGATCGTCGTCGGAGCTGACGGCAAAATCGAAGAAATTGGCGATAGCGCAAGCATCGAGCCGGCTCTGCCACAAGGCTATCGTCGCCTCGACGCTACAGGAAAGTTCGCCATCCCAGGCCTGATCAATTTGCACGTGCACACCTTCTCCAACGGCAAGCCGCTGCAAAAGATGACGAGCAAGGATCAGACGCTGAAAATGCGCCGATTCTTTGACACGAAAGCAGGCCGAGAAGCAGCTTTCGCGCTCAGCCTCAAGAACCTGGAAACGATGCTGCGCTCCGGTGTCACTACTCTGCGCACTCTGGGAGATTTGGGCGACGATGCAATTCGAGTAAGCAAGCTCGTTGACGAAGGTCGTATTATAGGCCCGCGCGTTCTCGCCTCTGGTCCGATTATTGCTGCTGTTGGTGGCCACGGAGCACCTCTCATTTCTACCGAGTGCGCTGATGAAGCTGATGCTGCCGTCGCCGTCGATCGCAATATCGCCATGGGTGCAAGCGCTATCAAGGTCGCTTCGACTGGCGGTGTGACTGATTCCACTCAGCGCGGAGAAGCAGGAGCAGTTCAGCTCACCGAAGGTCAGATGGCCATTATTTGCGAGATTGCTCACGAGCATGGTCTCCTCGTTGCTGCTCACGCTCAAAGTTTGGACGGTGTGAAGAACGCTTTGCGCGCCGGCGTGGACACTATTGAGCACGGTAGCGAGCTTGACGACGAAGCGATCGCCTTGTTTAAGAACAACCCCAAGGCCTTGCACGGTTTCTCCATCTTTGACGCCACTGTTTTAGCAGGTGTTGCCATGCGCGATCTGCCGCAGTCTGTCACTCAAATTGATGACATTCCACTTGCCAACGGTACGGACATCACCAATGGTATGCTTGCAGGCCTCAAGCAGGCGAAAGAGGCTGGTATCGTTGTCAGCATGGGTACCGATTCTGCTATGCCTTTGGTCACTCAGTATGGCACGTGGCGAGAGCTTGAGGTGCTCATGAAGTACGCCGATTACACAGCCTCGGAGGCACTGTACACGGCAACTCATGTCAACGCTGGAGTTCTTGGCTTGGGCAGCGAGATTGGCACGCTGCGTGAAGGCTATAGCGCTGACATCGTCATCACTGATGAGAACCTGCTGGAAAACCTCTCCACTTTGGACGATGTGGAACTGGTGGTAGCTCACGGTCTGCCAGTGTTCCGTCCTCAAGTCAAGAAGAATGAGGAGATTGAGTGCAACCTCGATATGCTCGGTTAAATACTGAGATTATCAGCGCTGATTATCCCTGTGCATGATGACCCCACGCTGATAATCTCCTCTCCTTAAGCCCGTACCTGCAGGCAAGCTGACTTTTTCAGCTCCTCATGCGGGCTTTCTTTTCCTGGCGCTTACCAGGGCTGACCGCTGCCTGTCAGAGCGGGCTTTCATGTGAAAGTTCCTTCACCTTTTCCCACATTTCGCTCAGAAAGAATGTTGCACATGCAACAAAATGTGGTTATTGTTGCACATGCAACAAAAAAATGAGAGGTAATAGTACAAGGAGGCAGCACGTGAGCAGTGCAGCACAACCCTCCGAGTCTCACAACCAACCATGCCTCGAGCCAGAAGCCTTCGAAGACTTGACCTCCCCGTCAGTCTCCTACTTCGCCAAGCAAATACACGTTCTTCACTCGCTGGTGAAGAGGCTGCTCGACGCTCAGACGTCAGAAGATGGCCGCCAGGTAGGTTTCAGCAGCGTTTTCCTGCTGAATTACTTGCGCCACAGGCCAGGGATGACGGCAAGTCAAACCCAGATTGCCGCAGATAGGGCGTCGTCGCGATCCTCCATTTCCCGAGTGATCGACCATCTCGAAGAGTTGGGAATGGTGGAAAGGCACGAAGACCCTACAGACTCGCGAGTCAACCTCGTCACACTCACTCAGAAGGGCTGCACAACAGAGCGGCAGATAAGTGAGAATGCCATCCAAACATGGAAAACCATGTTGGACGGCATTAGCCCCGAGGATATTTCCACTTCAGCGAAAACGCTGTTGGTCATGAAACGTAATGTGGCTCGAGCGCTTGAGGCTGCTGAAGGCAATAATAAAGCTGAAAGTTCAGAGAAACGAGACACTATGACGAATATGAGAGAGGAGGAACAGTGAGCAGCGCAACAAAGGCTTTAGCTTCTCAAATTCAGGACGAGCAAGAAGAGCTTACAGCTCGCACTTCAACTCAAACTGCTCAGGAGCTTCTTGCCCGCGAGGAGGCAGAATTTACTCGCGATAAAGGTTCTGCTAAGGATTTCCGCTACCTTTTCCCTAGTTTCCGCGAGTATGGCAAGTATGCCGCCATAACCTCTGTTCTCATCGTCATCGAAGCTATTTTCGAGTTGATGATTCCAACCTATATGGCTCGCCTCATCGACTATGGCATTACTCCTCGTAATATGGCGCAAGTCTGGCATTGGGGATTAATTCTCATTCTTCTCGCCATTCTCTCCATTGGCGCTGGCGTGGGTGCAGCTTTCACTGCTGCTCGCTCGGGGGCTGGTTTTGCGAAGAATTTGAGGCGTGATCCGTTTGAGAAGGTGCAGGCTTTCTCTTTTGCTAATATTGAGCATTTCTCGACGGGTTCGATCATTACTCGTTTGACGACGGATGTGACGAATGTTCAGAACTCTCTTCAGATGATCTTCATCATTGCTTTCCGGGCTCCTGTGATGATGATTGTATCGATTATTCTGTGCTTCAGACTCAATGTCAAGCTGTCGCTCATCTATATTGCGGTGATGATTGTTCTGGGCGTGATTTTGATGAGCCTTGCTGGTTCTGTACATCCTATTTTCGTTCGCGTGTTCCACACCTATGATGTATTGAACTCGTCAGTGGAAGAGGATATTAACGGCATTCGAGTGGTGAAGGGCTTCAACCGTGAGGCTCATCAGTCCACTATTTTTAGGCATATTTCTCAGCGTATTTATGAGCTGTTTTGCAAGGCTGAGTTCCGTATGAGCTGGATTGATCCAGCTGCGAACATTAGCATTGCTTTCATCATTATGATGACGTCGTGGGTTGCTGCTCAGGAGATCGTCGCTTCGGGTAACAATGAGGCTTTGGGTATGACGACGGGTGATTTAACGTCCCTGTTCTCGTATGCTATTGCCATTTTGATGTCGACGATAATGTTGATGGGCGTTTTCGTGATGATTATCATTTCGCGTGCGTCCGCTTCGCGTATGGCAGCTATTTTGCTGGAGAAGAGCGATATGCAAAACCCCGAGAACCCTCTCATGGATGTTCCTGATGGTTCTGTGGACTTTGATGATGTGGTGTTCCGTTATGACGCTCAGGGTACGGGTACTCCCGTGGTGGACCATGTGAGTATGCATATTCCTTCCGGTTCAACCATTGGCATTATTGGTGAAACGGGTTCAGCGAAGTCCTCTCTGGTTCAGCTGATTCCTCGCCTTTACGATGTTCAGGAAGGTTCTGTGAAGGTGGGCGGCCATGACGTGCGTGAGTACGATATGGATGTTTTGCGTCATGCCGTTTCCATGGTTTTGCAGAAGAACACACTGTTCACCGGTACGATCGCTGAGAATTTGAGGTGGGGTAACCCTGATGCTACGGATGAGCAGTTGCGTCATGCTGCCCAGCTCGCTCATGCTGATGACTTCGTTCAGGAGATGCCGAAGAAGTACGACACGATGATCGAAGAGGGCGGTACGAATGTTTCTGGCGGTCAGAAGCAGCGTTTGACGATCGCGCGCGCTATTTTGCGTCAGCCGAAGGTGTTGATTCTCGACGATTCGACGTCTGCTGTGGATACGAAGACGGATTCTGATATTCGTCAAGCTTTCGCGACTGAACTGCCGAATACCACCAAGATTATCATTGCTCAGCGTTTGAGCTCTGTGGAAAGTGCTGACCAGATCTTCTATTTGAAGAATGGCATGATTGCTGCTCATGGAACGCACGAGGAGTTGATGGAAAGCTCTGCGGATTACCGCAGCACGTGGCTGTCGCAAAATGAGGCCAAGCAGGCGGGTATCAAAGAGGGAATTATCGATGAGAACGGTAACGAGATTGCAGCAAAGGAGGGTGAGAATGACTGAAGCTACGATGAATCGCCATGGAAAGTTGGTCAATAAGCGTCGTAACCCTGCGATTGACGCAGAAAGTGGCGCTCCTGATTTCAAAGGTCCTCGTGGCCGTGACCGTGCTGCTGCAAACTCGCGCGTGCACGCTGGTTCTTTCAAGCGTTTAATGAGCTACATTCTCAAGGACAAGCTGCGCATCGTCATCTTCGTCGTGACTTTGGCAATGGATGCAGGCGCTTCTGCTCTGGTGTCGATCGTGTCGAAGAACTTGATCGATCAGTACATTATGCCGCTTCTTAAAGAGCAGTACCCTGATTTTGCACCGCTGGGTCGTTTCTTGCTCAGTATTGGTGCGATTTTGTTCGTCTGCGCCGTGGCAAAGCTCATTTCTCGCTTGGTCATTATTCAGGTTGAGCAGGGAACACTGAAGACGATTCGCGACGACATGTTTGACCACATGCAACAGTTGCCGATTGACTACTTTGATTCCACTGGTCACGGCAACATTATGTCGCGCTATACCAATGATTCAGATACTTTGCGTCAGGCTATTTCGCAGAGTTTCCCGAATGTGTTGAACTCTGCGCTGCAGTTTGTTGCCAGTTTCGTTGCCATGCTCATCCTCTCGGTTCCCCTGGCTATCATTTCGGTAGTCTTTGTGGCCCTTGTGATGTGGGTTTCCAAGGGAGCTATGAAGCTTGCTTCTGGCTTCTTTGTTGACCAGCAGAATGATTTAGGCCAGGTCAACTCTTTTGTGGAGGAGACTATTAAGGGCGAGAAAGTCGTCAAGGTGTTTACCCATGAGGACGCTACCCTCGCTCAGTTTGACGAGCATAATGAGAAGCTGTACCGTTCTGCTGTTCACGCCAATTCTATTGGTAACTCGATGATGCCTTTCGTCAACAACATGGGTTACTTGCTCTACGTTATTTTGGCTGTCGTCGCTGGTTCGATGGCTATGGGCGGAGGCTGGAACCTCACGCTGACGGGTATTGCTCCAATGACGATCGGCACAGTGATTGGCTTCTTGCAGCTGTCGCGCGGTTTCATCAACCCGATTGGCCAGATCTTCCAGCAGGTTTCTTCTGTTATGATGGCTTTGGCTGGCGCTTCCCGCATTTTCGAGCTGATGGATGAGCCTGTTGAAAAGGACAATGGCACTGTCACTCTCGTCAACTCGGTTGTTGAAGAGGATGGTTCGATTCGTGAAACCAGCCGTCACACTGATACGTGGGCATGGAAGGTTCCTCAAGGTGTGAAGGTGGATCAGAATGCTGCTGATCTTTCTTTTGTGACAAAGGCCAATAAGCATGCTCAGCCTGGTATGGCATATGCTCCTTTGCAAGGTCATATCACCTTTAAGGATGTGAACTTCTCTTACGTTCCTGGCGAGCAAATTCTCCATGACATCACTTTGGAGGCAAAGCCAGGCCAGAAGGTCGCGTTGGTGGGTTCGACAGGTGCTGGTAAGACGACGATTACCAACCTGATTAACCGCTTCTATGACCTCGACTCTGGCCAGATTCTCTACGATGGCATCGATATTCGCTCCATTGCTAAGCCTGATCTGCGTCGCTCTTTGGGCTTGGTTCTTCAGGACGTGAACCTGTTTACTGGAACGGTGATGGATAACATTCGCTACGGTAAGCCGGATGCAACGGATGAAGAGTGCATCGCTGCTGCAAAGTTGGCAAATGCTGATGGCTTCATTCGCATGCTTCCACAGGGTTATAACACGTGGCTTTCTGGCTCTGGTGATGACCTTTCTCAAGGCCAGCGTCAGTTGATTTCTATTGCTCGCGCTGCTGTCGCCGATCCGCCGGCGATGATCTTGGATGAGGCTACTTCTTCGATCGATACTCGTACAGAGGAGATTGTTCAGTCGGGTATGGATGCTCTGATGAAGAACCGCACGGTGTTTGTTATTGCTCACCGCCTCTCTACGGTGCGCAACTCTGACCTGATTATGGTGTTGGAGCATGGTCGCATTTTGGAGCGCGGTACTCATGAGGAGCTCATTGCTCAGCGCGGCGAGTACTACCAGCTGTACACGGGCAAGTTTGAGCTTGACTGAGTTGAATTAAGCTCAGTTGAATTGAGCTGAGTTGAATTCGATGGCTTGAGATTATCAGGCTGATGAGGGCGGCTGCATACGCAGCCGCCTTTTTGTATCTGCCCATTTCCCGCAAGGCACTGGTGTAGAACGCAAAACGGGAACCTTTCGGTTCCCGTTTCATCTGAATGATCCTCTGTGTGTTACGCACTGCATGTGTGGGTTCTCAAGCCACGAGCAGTTTTCTCTGCGCAACTTCACTTTCTTCTTCTCTTACGAAATCTTCAGTGTTCTTCAGTTATCTGTTTCTTGAGTTATCAGTGTTCTTCAGTTTTTTCACCGTGCGGTGCTCTTCAATTTTCGGCAGTTGAATTTTCTTCTTCTCTTCAGTTTTTCGTCTTCAGTTTTTCATCTTCAGTTTTTCGCCTTCAGTTTTGAGTTTCCCTCTATCTTCGATTATGTTTTCAGCATTCTTCTTCGCCTCTCTTCTGCCCAGCAGCCCGCGCTCGAGCAGAACGAAGAAATACGTTCTGAAAACTAGGAGCTTCATTGCTCCTTTGCCTTTCAGTATTGAACCAAATTCAACATAAAATGGTCAAGTGTTTGTTGGCGTTTATCGATGAAATGTTCATTAGTCTGTAACTAGCCTTGTAATTACGCCTTTTTATTGCGTGTCTTTGACAGTTCGTACAAAATTATACGGCTTTTATCGCCCTACTTGTCAAAGTGTTCATCGCACATTTCCGCCTTTATTCCACCATCTCTCAGCCAATACGCCTCAAACCGTTCGTATTCATACCCTTCTTGCCAGATACCCCGATAAGCAATTGAAGCACCCCGCTGACAATACGTTCAGTATCTCACCGGTTCGATTGAGCTAGCACAACACCTCTGAAACCAGCACCCTCCACCAGTTCCCACGCAAGTCTGAGGCCACATCGAGCCCACGCTACGGCAACAAAACTGCAGAAAACAAAAACTGCGCAAACCGAAAGGCTTGCGCAGCAGTAACACACTGCCGAATACGCTCACACGAGCGATGAAGAGCAGTGATAATCTTGAGAAACTCTAGTCCCTCGAGCCAGCGACTCGTTCCTTAATGAATTCGGCCGAGCTCTCCATCTTCGCCTTTTCCTCGGCAGTAAGCGCAAGCTCAGTCGTCGCCACAATGCCATCGCGACCAACAATAGCCGGGTAACTCAAGTAAACGCCGTAATCTTCACGGTAATGAGAGACCGGCAAAACGGTGTGAGAATCTTGGAAAACGCATGAAACGATGCGGCATGCAGCGGCAGCCACACCATAATTCGTGTAATGCTTGCCAGAAGCGACGGCGAAACCCCCCTCACGAGCAAGCTGAGCAAAATGCTCCAAATCCCAGCCATTCTTCTTGGCGAGCTCAGTAATTGGCTGGTTGAGCACACGAACCGTCGACCACGCGGTGAACTGCGAATTGCCATGCTCACCCAGGTTGTAGCCCGACACGGAACGAGGGTCCACGCCAAGCTGCTCGCCCACGATGCGCTGCATACGCGCGGAATCGAGCAGAGTGCCCGTGCCCAAAACGTGAGAGGTCGGCAGGCCAGTGAGCTCCTGGTAGAGGGCGGTGATCACGTCCACCGGGTTGCTCACCACGACGAGCACGCCGTTAAAGCCCGAATTGCGAATATTCGCAGTGATGTCGCCGAGGGCCTTGCGGGTGTAGCGCAACTCAGCGAAACGGTCCGACTTGGATTCCATCGTCAGGCTGATCTTGCCCAGCGTGGAGATGATGATCTGTGCATCGCGCAGCTGAGACCAATCGTTCACCGTGATGTTCACATGGTTTTCGAGGTTTGCCAGCGCGTCTTGGAAGTCGAGAGCGTCGGCGTTAACCTTCGCCTCATTGATGTCGTACAGCGCGAGATCGTCCACCATTTGGCTAGCGATCAGTTGGTGGGCAACAGCGGCGCCCACATTTCCCATTCCAATAATGCCAATCTTTCGCATACTTCTAGTGTAGGTGCAGCTCCCGCCGGTTACACGACATTTCTCGGCGGCTTGAGATTATCACTGCGCACTATGCGCCGCTGCGCTGCGACGAGAATAGCGAACCCTGCTGCGACGAGCCGCGATACCACAGCCCACAATCATCACCGCTGCAGCAACGAGCCCGGTATACACCCAGCTCGGGTAAATGCCGTCATCGCTTTGCACCCTCGCAGCCGAATCACTCACCCGCTCGGCGCGCACGAGCAGACGATGCGAGTTGACACCATAAGGCGTGCAGGTGAGAAGAGTGACGTAATCCTTGCCTGGAGTAATGCCCAAATGAGTGGTGTCCTTCGGGCCGACCACCCACATTTTGTCAACGCGGTAGGAGAGCTTCTCCCCCAGCACATGAATGAAAAGGTAATCGCCTTTCTTCAGCTCATCGAGGCGCGTGAAAATCAAGGCGTTTGGCAGGCCGCGATGCCCGGCAATCACACTGTTGGAGCCTTTTCCTCCCACCGGCAGGCTGGTTCCGTACAGGTGGCCTGCGCCCGAGGAGAGGGTTTGCACCGTAGTTCCGCGGCGAATAGCTAGATTAACAGAAATTTTAGGAATCTCGAGCGTGGCAATAACCGAGAGCGCGTCAGCAGAACCTTTCACGCTCAACTGGGACATATACTCTCGGTCGTTTTGGTAGTGCTCATCATACAAGCTCGGAATAGGAGTTTTACCCACGCTTAAGCGGTAGTTATAGTCGCGCGCTGCTTTCAACACTTTTTCTCGCTGCTCGTGGCCAAGCTTCGCGGTCGCATCATCATAGTGTGCGACGGTTGAGGCTTCATCTAGTGCTGATATTGATTGGGAAACAATCGGGTAAAGCAGCAAACTTAAGCCTGCCAGCATGATGAGAATGGCGACGAGAGTGCGTACAGAAAAACGAGGAGATGCGTGTGGCTGAGTGCGATCAGTCATAACACACCTCCTCGTTTCTTGTTCACCAGAGCTCAGGCCCCGCGCCTGGCTCTGAAGAACGATCCGGACGTGGCAGAGTCACCGTCCGGGGCTCACTAGCAGTGCTCATCTTAAGCGCGCTTGCGAGCAAGCATCATGACGCCACCAGCGACCAGAGCGATACCAGCGACGACGAGAACAGCAATGCCGAAGCCACCGGTACGAGGCAGGAAGCCCTTGTAGTTCTTGACGGTGACGGAGCCAGCATCGACGTTGTTAACGGTGTAGTGGATTTCGTAAGGAGTTGGCATGTCCTGACGGGCGAGCTCGTCCTTCTGATCCTTGTTGGTGGCCTTCACCTCAACCTGAACGTCAGCACCCAAGCGGTTGTAGCCTTGAGGAGCGTTGACCTCGTGCAGGTAGTAAGTGCCTTCCTTCAGGCCTTCGAACACCAGGTTGCCTTCAGCATCAGTGCTCACCTCGGTGAGGGTGCCTTCTGGGTTGTAATCGTAGTGGTTCTTGGCCGCTGGGTCAGCGTTGAACTTGAGAGCCGAAGAGGTGTCACCCTGCTTGGTGAGAACGGAGAAGGTTGCGTTGGCGAGCTTTTCGTTGGAGTTGCCGTCAACCTTGTTCATCACAATCTGGAAGGTATAGAGGTAAGCGTGCTCCTTTGGAGTTTTCTCACCGCCAGTAGCAGACTGAGGGTCGTGCTGGTAGGTCACGTCATAGTCGTTGTCATTACCAGTGGATGCGATCACAGCAGAATCGTTCAAGTGTGCGGTGTAGTACACCTTGACCCACTTGCCAGCGAGCTCGAGGTTCTTCATGTTGTTCGTGGTGTCAGCAGCCGTTGGGTCGCCGAAGTTCATGCTCAGAGACTGGCCAGAAACCTGCATTTCAGGCGTGGTGTAGGTAGAGAAGTCAGCATCAGAAGCAGAAGGAGCGAAGTCGTCACCCACCTTGACAGAATCAACCTTGTCGAAGGTCAAACCTTTGGAGATAGTATCGTTCATTGTGAACCAGAAACCCTTGTAGGTGTACTGAGAAGCCCAGGAGGTTGGGATGTAGAAGGTAAGCTCATAGTGCACGGCAGTGTTCTCGTGTGCCGTGTCAGCCTTGTGCTGGTGAGTGATCTTACCTTCGCTATCCACGTCCACGATGTTCTTGTGGCTTTCTGGAGTGGAGCTCTTCAGCTCCACAGTCACATCCTTAGCAACAGGAGTGGTGATCACGAGAGAGACTGGGGAATTGTTTTCCTTGGTAGATGGGGCTGCTGGGTCAGCGGCGGTGGTTTCCTTCACCAGGTAGAAGCCGTTGGAAGGAAGGCTTGCCTTTACAGAAAGCTTGTCGTCAGAGAGGACGAAGGCGTCCGACTTGACGGTGGATTCGATGCCCTTAGCCTCGATCTGCTTGAGCAGGGAGTCGGCGAAGGTGCGGTAGACGTTGTTGGCGTCGACATCGCTTTCCTTTTCCGCGCCGCCCAGGTAGGAGATTGCCTGCAAAACGTCAGCAGAGGACGATTCGGCTGTGATGGCCTTGCTACCGTCAACGGTGAGCTTTGCGTCAACTGCTGCTGCTCGTACAGCCTCTTCATAGCCGGTGTTGATGCTCAGCTGGTAGGAATCAGCAGAGTCCGAAGTAGCAGTGTTGTCGATGAGGATTGGCTCCCATGCCTCGAAGGTGCGGCCTGTGAGGTCCGTCGTGCTGGTCAGCGTCAGGCTGGGCGGTTCAGCGGCCTGTGCGCTCAGAGCGGCAGTACCGGCCATCGCGAGGGTGGCAACGCCAGCGACCATCATGGTCACGGCTTTCTTCCACACTGTAGCTTTCATAGTTAATTCCTCCCTTTCCCCAGCTTTGGGGACAAATCTGAATACAGCCACGCTCCCAGGATCAACAAGATCACTGCAACGACAACTGCTATTGCTTGGCCCGGAAGCGAGCCTGTTTGCGGAAGCACGTACCACTTCTTCGTGTTGGTAATGCTTCCAAAATCGATGTGCGCGCTATAGCTGCTCGTCTCGGCAGCAGCCTTGTCAGAGCTGTCGGCGCTCGCCTTGTCGGTGGCTGAGCCAGCCGCGCTTGTCGTAGCATCTGCTGCTAGAGCGGCACTCACTCCAATATGAGCGCTGGTGTGAGTGGTGACGTCGAGAGAGAAGGTTTCCGAGGAGGCCAGATAGCCTTCAGGGGCTTGTGTCTCTTCGAGCGTGTAGTTGCCCCATGGCAGGCCGGTGACCGAGAAGATCCCGTCCCGCTCGTCCTCGTCGCACAGAACGCCTTCTTTGCTGGTGGTCACGCTCACTTCGCCGTCGTGCTTGTCGCTACTCGTTTCTGGAGCAACAGCCTCGCACGCGTGAGCAGAGCCAGAACCCGAACCTGACTGCGAACCCGGCTCAGAACCCCTCCCCGTTGCGTCCACCACGTTCCACACCAACAGTTCATGGTGCGTCACGCCGGTAGCAGCGTCGGTATAGCTACGCTTCATGGTGAGCTTCCAGTGCGAACCTGGCAGAAGAGTTCCCTTGTCATCGCTCTTCTTCCAGGTTGCGCTGCCTGGCTTCTCGGAGTTCTTCAGATTACCCAGAACGATATTCGTCAACTTCTCTTGAGCATTGTTAATCTCAAAGTCAGTTGGCTTGGCCGCGAGCTCATAGCCGGTTGGGGCTTGGGTTTCGCTCAAGCGGTAGAAGCCGTTGAGCAAGCCGGTAACCCTGAAGTTGCCCGGTTCGCCACTACTTTCCGTAACGCTCAACACCCCTTGATTACCAAAACCGGACTTGCTATCCACTGTGGTGTAGCTGGAATCGGTGTACTTGGTAATCGACCAAGTAGAGCCTGCCAGAAGCGAGTTATCCGTGCCGCTTACTTTGTTCCACGACACCGAAGTAGGAGTATCGAGGAAGGCAATCGGAGAGTTGTTGTTATCTGCCAGCACCGAACTATCAGCGCCAGAGGTGTCACCAGCATCGGTCACACTCAACTGGCCGTTGATAATGCTGAAGCGGCGAGGGGTGCTGCTCAGTGCATAGCCGTTTGGAGCGAGGGTTTCTTCGACGACATAATCGCCATCTTGCAAACCAGCGACGCTGACATGACCCGGCTGAGCGTTCATATCTGTGAGCACCGGGAGCCCAGAGATCACGCACAGAATCGTTCCCTGCGTGCCGTTAGCAGCAGTCACAGTAATGGTGGTGGTGCCCGGAGCAACAGCATGCACTGCGCCGGTCTGTGGGTCAACAGTAGCCACAGCAGTATCAGAACTCGTCCACGACGCTCCTTGCAGCGGGCTGCCATTCTTCACAGTTCCCATCATCTGGTTTTGTCCCACGAACATCATGGTCGAACCTGTGATGCGAATGCCCTTGCTGGGAGGGTCCTGAACGGTGACGAGAATGCTGGCGCTCTTCTTGCCCGCAGTTGCGCTGATGGTGGTTTGACCAGGGGTTTTGGCCACCACATTGCCTGCGTAGTTGACGGTTGCCACAGTAGGGTCGGAAGATTTCCACGTCACCTGAATGTTGGACACGGAATCTGGACTGACCTTGTGGCCTAGGGAGATGACTTGCCCGGAGTACAGGCCTATTTCGCCGTTGACTAGCTTGTCACTGGTAATCTCGATGGATTCAACTGCCGCAGAGCAGGGGTTCGTATGGGTGATCGTGTTATTTCCCTGGGAGAACACGGCAACAGGCCATGTTGTGTCAATGGCGTAGCTATTGCGAGAACCTCCATTGTTATCCCAGCGGCCAAATTTCAGGCTCGGCGTATCAGTAAAAACGGCGTGAAGAGTGTCAACACCTGGATGCGTGATCGTGTAGGAAACCCACCCATCGCAGGAATCGTGTATGCGCTGAGGCTGATCCGTCCACTTTGTGCCATCCACTGAATAGTGAATGTAGTATTCTGGCCAATTCGTGCGAGACTTTTGGTAGTACACGGTGACTTGGTTTTCCGGCTGGCTGGCCTCCTCAGGGTTGCCGACCTGGATGGCGAGCTGGGTGGTGTAGTTGTTGTATTTGGCGGTGATAATCACCATGCCTTCGCTGATCGCCGTCACTTCACCGTTTTGGTTGACGCTGGCAATCTGAGAGTCGGAGCTGCTCCACTTGGCCACGGAAGGGTCGGTGTAGCCGTCAACCCAGTGGAAAAGCATCTGCTGGGTGGTGCCCGGAAGCATGAATTTCGAGCCGTCGATGCACATCACGTCGGGGTCGACCTTGACTTGCCCGTCACCCAACACGTTGTACATAACGACAGCTTTCTTATCGCCGGCACGGGCGGTCAGAGTTGCCATACCGGGGGCAATAGCGTGAACAGTGCCATCAGGCTCGACTACGGCGACATTGGTGTCGGAGCTCACCCAACTAATGGGCTCGTCGGGGAGGAGCTCGTGGTTTTGCCCTTCGACGCTGGCATGCGCATGGGTTGTTGATCCCACTTTGCCTTGCTTATCGTCGATAGTTGCGCTGACTGAAGAGATGGTGCGGGTCGAGTCGGTGACGGTCCACTCTTCGCCCGTCGTAGTGTTGGTCACCTTCCAGGTCGCCCCGGCCAAGAGTTTCGCATGATTATCAGCATCGGCCTTGTACCAGGACACATGGTTCTCCTGGTCGGCGATGTAGTGGAAGCCGTCAGCACTCACTCCGTCGCCAGGCACTTCGTTGACGTCGTTACCGGTGAGAGTGGTGGTCACTTCGTAAATATTCGTGTTCACCAAATAGCCTTCAGGGGCTGTGGTTTCCTTCACGAAGTAAGTAGCGTTAGGGCGCAGGCCTTGCACGAGCAGGTGGCCTTGCTCGGAGCTCCAGTCGTTTTCACCATTATCAGTGACGGAAAGAAGCGCGGTGCCGTTGCTTTCAGCAGATTCACGGGTGGTGTAAATATTCCACGAGGAGCCAGGCAGAAGCTGGATTCCACTGTCGTCCGTCTTGCGCCATTCGATAGAAGAGCAGGTGTTAGCCACTGCGCCCGACCATGGCAGAACATGGCGTTCCTCATCCATGTCGAGCACGGAAGCGCTGACCGCTCCCCCGACCTTTTGTGAGGCTGGGGTAGGCGTGTTCATCAGGTAGTTGCCCGTCACCCACACACGCCCGTTGGTGGTGACATGGTCGTCAAAGTTGCCGTAAGGAACGATCACCGAGCCCAGGAGGGCTGCCGCTGGGTCGTCGCTGCTGGTCAAGCCGTTGTTCGCGCTCGCGTTGGTGGTTTTTCCGCCGTATATCGTGAGATTATCAGCGTCGACAAAATTCCACAGCAGTTTTTGGCCGACCTGTGCGTACAGGTCTTGGATGGCGGATGGCACGGAGTCGGAGTAACCGTTGCCGATTTGCGTGCCATCCCACCACACACGCCAGCCGTTATGCCAGGAGATGTTCTTTCCCCTGACATTGAGAACAACGGAGGCGTTTTCAGGGATGTTGGAGAAGCTCAGGTCCAAACCGCGGTAACCGTCAGAGTTGAGCTGATCGGCAGTGAGAGAGAACACTTGCAGTTTCGAAGCACCATCTCCAGTGAGGTAGAGTACTTTTTCTGCGTTTGCTGGGTTTTGTGGGCCGTCGAAGTGCAGAGCATACGAGATTTTTGGCTCTTTAACTCCGTCTGCTGAGCTGTAGTTGTACTTGTAGTACGTCACATCTTCAGCAGGAGCGATTCCGGTGGTGGCGAAGCCGTTCGCGGTGAGATCTTTGAGGGAAGTCGATAGCGTAATGACCTCATCGTCGGCATTCGTCAGGTCTTGTGTTTTTCCAGCGAGCACCACATGGGAGAGCGGATTGGCATCGTTGAAGGTCAACGGGCCATTCTTGGCGGTGTACTGGCGCAGAGATGGGGCGCCTTTCTTGCCCCACACATCGGTACTCGGGCCGGCTACGAGAGCATTAAACAAGTGATTGTTGTTTCCCTCAGAATCACCAGTTTTGATGCCCATACCAGCGTTCCATGCTTGCACATGGGTGACAGGGCCATCAGAGGCTTGTGCATTGCGCGAAAGTGTGTTCGTCTTTCCGCCAACTGCGAGGATGGTCGAATCATCGTCTGGCAAGTACTGTGAACCGAAGGCAACGATGCCAAAAGTGAAGAAGCCTTTGAGCGGGTTGGCGATCAGATCACCAGACACCAGTGTCGTTCCCTCTGCTTCCGCCGCGTATGAGCCATTCGGACCGGTTGCAGAATACCAGTTCGTATTCTCGAGATTTCCGATCACCATGTCTTTACCCACATAAGTTGCAACATGTTGATCTTTGGAGTCGAGGGTGCCGCCGGTATCGATGTTCATATGCAGCTCTTCGCTGGAATCGCACAGGGCTCCAGGAACGGTATCGGCATTGGCATAGTTGACGAAAGTAGCGCAGGAAAGTGCAATAACTGAGAGAGCGGCCAGAAGGGAATGACCTTTCTCACGAAGGGTTTTGCAAACGTATGCATTCAAGAAGTTGCGAGGGGTACTACTGTGATGCATACACACCCCATCTCCTTTGGATACACTTTTCCCTGGGCAAGGAATACACTGATTTCGCAGGGAATAGCCCCTATGGCATCACTGCCACAAGAAGAAAAACTCTGCCTACACCAATGAGAATACCCCCCCCCCGCAATGCGGATCAAGGGAGAATTTACGATCGAATTATTTATTCTTGCAAACGTAGTCAACAGATTTGAGACGAGAGTAGCTTTTCTTTCCGTAAAACACGATTTCCAAAATACGGAAAGTTGTTATTCCACCGGCGTGTCGAGGAGAAATTATGAGTGGTCACACACTTTTTCAGTGAAACCGTTGTCAATCAACCATCAATATAACTACTGATCAGCGCTGGAGAACACCACAATGGCTCGAGGTGATGAGGTACCGTGATAATCTCAAGTGATGTTGCTGTTTTCTTCGGCTATTCGAAGATTTTAATCTTCGATGAAATTATTCATAGGTTAATCAACAACAGCGATGGCAACGTTTTATTCGCATATGCAAATCTGCGATCAACGGGAAGCTCTCATCGACCTGCCAATCTGGAGAAGGGCGAGAGAAGAGAGAGCAGCCAGGAAAGCGAAGACTGCGCCAAAAGCTCCCAAAGCAGTCAAACCAACATGGTCGTACACCACGCCAGAAACTGCAGCACCCAGCGCAATGCCCGTGTTGAAACTCATCGAATTGAGCGAGTTCGACAGGTTGAGCGAGCCAGGGTGCGTTTGGAGAGCAGAGTCGACGTAGCAGATCTGGGACGGTGAGTTTTGCAGGTAAATGAGGAAGCCTAAAGCCATCACCAACACGAAAACGCTTCCATGCGCGAGTACAGACGAGCTGCGAAGAGCCCACCAGCAGGCCGCACTCAACAGCACCAGCGTGAGCATCTGAACCGCGTAGAAGCTCCACATGCGTCCCAAAGGCTGCTCGATAGTCCCTCGACGAGCGAGCACGCCCGAGTAGAGGTTCGAGAACAGCGCCATCACGCCGAAAAGAATGAGCACCAAAGAGACGCGAGCCTGCGCGACCCCCGTGAACTGGGTCAATACCGGGGTGATGTACGTATAGAAAACGTAGGTCGCAGCCGCGCCGAAGATGACGCAAGCGCAGCCCAAAACGATACGAAGGTCGCTAAACAGCAGGAATTGACGAAGAATACCCACCGCCGACGTGCGCTTACTGGCAGGCAGAACGGCAATGTCCACAAGGAGAAGGGCGATGGTCAGAAGCGTAATGGAGTGGAAAGCCCAACGCCAACCGAAAGTTTGGGCGAGCCACGTGCCTGCGGGGACGCCAAACACCGAGGCCAGCGAGAAGCCGGAGAAAACCCAAGCCATGAAGCGAGTGCGCTCGCTGCTTTCAGCGACTTGAGGGGCGAAGGTCATGCCCACAGCAACCAAGCCACCTGCGACGAGGGCGACGATCATGCGAGAGAGAGCAAGAACGGCGTAATTGGGCGCGAAACCAGAGAGCGCGTTGCCGATGAGGAAGACGCTTACCATGGCCAGGTAGATACGTTTTCGTTGGAATCTAGCGGAAAAGGCGGCGACGAGAGGGCAGGCGACGGCGTACACTGCGGCGAAAATCGACACCAGGTTGCCGACGAGCACTTGGGAAATATGCAAGCCTTGGGCTATGTCGGGCAGAATGCCCATCATGATGAACTCGTTCGCGCCAAGAACGAAGCTCGTCGTCACCAGGCAGATGACGGGTAGGGTCCAGAAGCGGCCGGGGATGATGGCGGATTCTTCGTCGGCGGTGTTGTGAGCGGCACGACTTTCAGTGTTCACTAAAGTCTCCAGATCGGTGGAGCTCTCGGGGTTTACACTCTGCTGATCCTTCGTCTGTTGTGTCGATGCCGCCTGTGCCATCTGTACCTTCGCCTTTATTGTCTCGCTCGTCACGCACGCTTTCCATTTAACGACGAGAGCCCGCCGAACAAGGCTGTGGCGTGGCGAGAGCACCTGACAGAAACGTGTGGGACGGCAGAAGCTTGTGGCGCGGCGAGAGCATGCCGACCTCGCGACTGACTTACGCCCAAAGGTGAAGAGAACGTAAAGAAGGTGCACACCTTCTCTACCGCCACAAGCCAGAGCACGCTGAAAAAGTGACTTTCCGAAAGTAAAAACGCCGAAAATCAAGGTTGCAGTGAAGTAAAAAACTGGAGATTTCCTTTTATTTACGCGCTTTACTTTAGTTTTTCACCTGTCGAGAGAATTAATTAATTCACGAAAAGAAATGCCATCGTTTGCAAAGATATAAGTAATTTCACCAATTACCCCGTGTAAATTGAAGCCACAGCTGAAATCTTTTATTTTCTTTATTTCAATAAATACTCAATTAGCCACAAATTTAGCTGTCGTTTATTCTCAAACTATCAAGAACAGTTACATGTGAAACACCACTCTCAGTGCTTCTCGCCGTACTGATGCTGTGTTTTATGCCCAGTAGCGCTTGTGCACTACCAAAAACACGGCTCCAGCACCACGGCAGAGATAAGTGCGGCCAGAGTGGGCTTTTTGCTTTCTTGATGCCCTGTGCACCACACAAGTAGTAACAGCCTCAGCCGCTGTTGCTACTTGGCACACCAGTCTTTTATCACCGTCGATACATCCCTCGCTGGGACTGTATCTTCGCATGCCTCAAGCACGGCGAAACGATCACAGACTGGACCACACCAGCACAGGCATCACAACGGCAAAAGCAGCACGCCCCTCCATCAGGGCAATGTTTCACGTGATATAGCAACACGCAGGCGCCTTCGCACACTTACGGCGTCCGCCCGCTATAGACAGAGAGGAACCCATGACCTCAACTACAACTGCAAGCTCTCCTGAGCGCTCCTTCAACTCGGAGCAGCTCACCCCACTGATGAGCTTGGGCATTATGTCCTTCTGCCTGGGCATGTCACAATTTGTCATCGTCGGTATGCTTCCTAGCGTGGCCCAAGCACTGACTGGTGGCAACGCAGGCCAGTCTAGCCAGTTGATTGCTGCGTACACCATTGGCATTTGCGTCGGCTTGGTGTTGCTCCCCTTGGCTCGCAAGATGAACGCTAAGTGGTTCGTTACCCTGCTGGCTTGCTTCATGCTTGTTGGCAACCTTCTGACGTGGATTCTGGGCTTGTTGGGAGCGCCTGCTTTCGTCCCGCTGCTTGCTGCTCGTTTCATCGCTGGTGTTCCTCACGGCACTTTCTTTGGTGTTGCTTCTTTGATCGCTGCTCAGCTTGCTCCGAAGGGTAAGGAGGGTACTGCAACTGCTATCGTCGTTACTGGTCAGACTGTTGCTGATGTGATTGGTATCCCGTTGGGCGTGTATCTGGCGTCGACTATTGGTTGGGCTCCCGTTTTCCTGATTATCACTGTTCTCAACGTGCTGGCTCTGTTGTTGGGCGTTTTCACGATCCCTGCTATTCCTGCTATGACGGGTCAGGCTGGTAAGAAGGGCTCTTTGCTTGCTGCAATGAAGCGTGGGCCTTTCTGGGCGTATGCTGTGGCTACTTTCATTGGCGGCTTGGGCTTCTTTACTTTCTATAACTTTGTTTCTGCGTGGGCTCAGAAGGACGCTGGCTTCTCTACTGGTTTTGCTGGTGGCCTGAAGTCGACGATCTGGCTCATGGTGGTCGCTGGTTTGGGCATGTTTGTCGGCTCGGTCTTGGCTGGTAAGTTTGTTGACCTGTTCTCACCTGCTCGCTCTTTGCTCATTGGTTTGACGTGGCAGGCAGTGGCTTTGGCTTTGTTGTGGCTGGTGGCTCCTCACTCGCCTGTTGTCGCTTATGTTCTCACCTTCCTGATTACCGCTTCCCTGTTCTATGTTTCTGGTACTCCAGGCCTGATGGTTGCTAATGATCTGGCTGCTCGCGGCCTTGCTGGTGGCGTTCTGTTTAATTTGACGCTCAATGCTGGAAACTTTGTGGGAACTCAGGTGGGTAATTCGTTGGAGAAAGTCTCCTCGTCTTACTTGCCGTTCGCCGGTGTCGGCTTGGCTTTCACTGTTGTTTCCGTTTTGTTGACCGTGTACTTAGTTGTCGACGAAAAGCGTGAAACCCCGTCTGCCATTAACGGCTAATGAGTTTCTCGAGATTATCAGTGTGCTCATAATCTCGCGTGAGCTTTCCCCGGCTTTCATACCGTGCCCCTATGCGCAGGATGAGAGTCGGGGAATTTTCTGTTGTGGTCTGCTGATGGGATAATGAAGCTATGGCACAGTTCGAGGCGAAGTCGGGTCAGCGCGAGCAAGCAAAGAAGAGAAGGAAGGCTGCACCCTCGAACCGCAAACGCTCGCAACGCGGTGCGAGTACTCGGAAATCTTCCCGCGCTGCTCGGCCTTCCCGCCCTGCTCGGCCTTCTCGTTCTTCCCGCTCTGCTCGTTCTTCCCGCCCTGCTCGGCCATCTCGTTCTGCCACTTCTTCGCGTTCGATGGACACTTCGTCGACAAGCTCGCATCTCTCCCCCGGTGTTCGCACAGGGCTGTTAGTGAGTTTGATCCTCGTATTAGCGATGATTGGCATCTTCGTGTTGAGTAATATCCAGCAGGTCAAGTCACTGGTTGCTCAGCAAAATAACGATGCTCGCCTCTATTCTTTTAACCCTGGATACATCATTTCTGACAATCTTTTCTTCGACGAAAAGGCGATGAATGAAGCGCAAGTTCACACCTTTCTCACTACTCAAGGTGAAGCGTGCCAGGGTGAATGGTGCTTGAAAAATCACCGTTTTGAAGTGCATTCGGAAAAGAAGGATGAGCTGTGTTCCGCCTTTGTTCCGCCCCAGATTACCAGCCCGTCACACTCCTCGCCCAGCGCTACGGCAGCAGAAATTATTATGGCAGCAGCCACCAGCTGCCATATCAACCCGCGTGTGTTGCTTGTTCTCCTTCAAAAAGAGTCGGGCGTCGTCACGATGCGTAATCCCAGCGAGAAAAATTATCGGTATGCCATGGGGTTGAACTGCCCTGATAATGCTGAATGTGACAGGAGGTACGCGGGCTTTTTCAATCAAGTTTTTGGTGCAGCTCGTCGTTTTCAGTACTACCGAGCAAACCCTGGCCAGTTTCAGTTCTCAGCCCAGCATGTGAATTCGATTGCGTTTAACCCCAATGCTGCGTGTGGGACAAGCAAGGTGTATATCGAGAACACGGCGACTGCTTTGCTGTATATCTATACGCCTTATCAGCCCAACCGTGCTGCTCTCGCAGGCAAGCCGGATAGTTGTTCGAGCTTTGGTAATCTCAACTTTGCCCGCCTGTGGGAGCAGTGGTTTGGCGCTCGCCAATAAGCGCACTGAACATCTCTTGCCTTGCTAAATCACGGCTGTTCGCTATACTAGAGGGCGAGCAGAAGCAGCGCGACCGTCGCTCGCCATTGGAGGTTACGACGGGTTTGCACGGCAACAGCAGGGTCTCAATGGCAGATCTGCAAGCTTCTCCTCCACCAAGCCTGGTGACAGTGCACCAGCATCAGTGAACTCAACATGTACGAACAAGCATCGTACAGACGGGCGAGCTGAGCTACGCACCACACCAGCACGTCATACGTTACGCTCAGCGCCCGTTTGACAGGTGGCACAACCGTTGGCCTTAGTCACGGGTGCGGCAAAGGAGAAGGAATGCCAACTCGTCCGCATCGTTCGTTTGGTGAGTTAGTTCGCCGTTTTGTAGCGAATGCTCCCATGCTTTTCGTTACCGTTATAGTCGGTATTGTCTCTACGATTCTGTGGTTCTCTGGCAAGTCATACCCACATCAACTCGACCTGTTCAGCGCAGCCTGCTGGACGCAAGCCCCGGCTCAAACGGCCGCAGCGGCACTCTTCACCGTGCTGACAATCTTTACGGCACTCGATGAGCTCTTCGGCTTCACCCTTGACGGCATTATCACCGGCCTGATCCACGGAGAAGTGGGCGCCGACTTCCTCGCCGTCATCGCACTGATTTCAACCCTGTGCGTGCGCGAGTTCTGGGCCGCCTGGATTGTGGACGTGATGGTCTACTCCGGCGAGGCCATTGAAACCTACGCTCAGCTGCGTGCTAAGAGAAATTTGACGGCCCTCATCGACGCTGCTCCTCAAATCGCTCACATCGTCACCTCGACGCAAACTCTCGCTGCTCAGGCGGAAAAGCTTGGCCAGAAGGCTGACAAGGCTGCTCCTGAGACTGCCGTTGCTCCTGAGACTGCCGCTGCTGCCGAGGCTCAGGCTGGCGCAGCGACCAGTGAGACTACCGCTGCAAGTGAGGCTTCCGAAAGCATCGACCCGAACCACCCATTCTTCGCCACGGGCGAGAACGCGCCTGCCGAGGAAATGGCCAGCGAGTGGGAAACCGTTCCTGTTGAGCAGGTGAAGGTGGGCGATTTGCTCATGGTTCGCCCCGGCGAAACCATTCCTGTCAACGGCACACTCGTTTCACGCACTGCAACCGTCGACCTGTCGATGATCAACGGCGAGCCTGTTCCCGCTGACGTGTTCCGCGGCGACCAGCTGAGCTCTGGCGCTGTGAACGGTGCAAGCGCCCTGCTCATGCGCGCTACTGCAACCTCGGGCAACTCCCAGTACCAGCGCATCCTCGACTTGGTGCGTTCTGCTCAGGAATCTCGCGCTTCGGTGGTCAAGACGGCCGACCTTCTCGCTATGCCGTTCACCGTCATTTCCCTCGTGATTGCCATTTCGGCGTGGGTTGCCACCGCTATGAGCGAAGGCTTTGGTATGGGCGCTCTGCGCTTCACCCAGGTGCTCGTTCTCGCAACCCCGTGCCCACTGCTCATCGCAGCTCCGGTGGCCTTCATGGGTGGTACTGGCCGCTTGGCACATGCCGGCATCATTATTAAGAGCCAGGATGTGTTGGAAAACCTGGGCCGCGTGTCCCACATCTTCTTCGATAAGACGGGTACGCTCACGCATAAGCGTCCAGCAGTGTCTCGCGTGGATATTGCTCCAGCAGCACAATCTCGCTTCAATGCCAGCCACATTCTCGCCATCGCAGGCCCACTCGAGGCATACTCCGTGCACATTCTGGCCAAGGGCATTCGCTCTGCTGGTGATAAGGTTCTCGCCCAGCACAACATTGAACGCCCTCGCGTGACCAACCCGCAAGAGATTGCTGGTCAAGGCGAAATGGGCATGGTTAACGGCCATGAAGTCAAGATTGGCCGCTTCAGCTTCGTCACAGGCCAACAGCAGGATGAAGCTTCTGCCACTCACCCAGCTCAGGTGCAGGAGAAAGAAGCCGAACTCATCTCCCAGTACTTCACTGAGCCTTTGGCTGCTAACGAGATGGCCACTTACGTTTCCATCGATGGTGAAGTCACTGCTCGCATCATCCTGAAGGATTTCGCACGCGAGAATGCACGTCAGAGCCTTGATAATCTCAAGAAGCTCGGTATTGACCGCCTGTCCATGGTGACCGGCGACAAGCCAGGTTCCGCCCAGGTTATCGCCCAAGAGGTCGGCATTAGCGACGTCAAGGCAAGCCTGCTGCCAGAAGAGAAGGTGGCCGCCGTTGCTGCAGCCCATAACGAGCCAGGCATTCCAGAGTCGTGGCCAGTGCGCGTGCTCAGGCGCATTAACCGCGAGCCTGCCGTTCAGCCGGTGACCATGATGGTGGGCGACGGCGTCAACGACGCTCCAACCCTCGCATCCGCTGATATTGGCGTGGCCATGACTGACGGTTCGTCGACGGCTGCTTCCGAGTCGGCTCAAGTGGTGATTATGAACGACAACATCGCGATGGTTCCACGCGCAATCACCATTTCTCGCCAGACCAAGCGCACCATGCTTCAGGCAAGCTCCGGCGGTATCATCATCGCCATCGTCATGATGCTGCTCGCTGCCTTCAACTTCATCCCGGTTGTGGTGGGCGCTGTGCTGCAGGAAGTGATCGATGTGATCTCGATTACTTGGGCACTGACAGCGCTGATCGATAAGAAGTAAGGCCGACTGGCTCAGAAGTAAGGCACACTAAAGCCCCGTTCGCGAAGCATTCTTCACGGGCGGGGCTTTTGCATGCGCGCTACAACTCAGCGGCGAGAGCTCAGCGGATACTCATGCCGTATTCGCGCGACAAGCTTTCGAGGTCCGGCACCCCATAACGCGCAACGAGATTATCAAAGCGCGTCGCATTGCTCAGCCCGAAGCGTGCAGCCGAAGCGCGAGCCGCCTCAAGCGACACAAACTGCATAGGGTCAGACTTGGTGTGGAATTTATCCGCGTACATGACGATCTCTTGCTCGATAGTCTTGGGCATATAGTCGTCAGGAGGCAGCGGCAAGCCTTGCGCGACCACCTCCGAGCGCGTAATTCCCACACCCGTATGGTTGCGCGCGAACTGGGCGATGCCCAGGCCGTAGCGGTTCTCCAGCAGGATCAAATAACCTTCAAGCCCGTGGAAAATGTAGCGATGGCGGTCGAACAGGCGGCCGGCATCCTCACCGTGGCGCAGGAAGACGTGCTGAACGCCGATATCGTGAACGAGGCCTCCGACTGCGCACATTTCGAGGTCAGGAAGCGCGCCATTCCATGGCTGAGGCAGCGGGCCTGCTTGGGCGAGTTTCCGCGCACGCTCGCGATAGTTGGCGGCGAGGCTCACGGCAATTCTGGCCACAATCTGGCAGTGAGTCCAAATTTTCTCGTAGGCAAACTCGCTGGGCGCCTCCTCGTGGTGCAGCTCGCCGAGTTGGGCAAAACTGACGGGCACTCCCCTGCTGTCGCGCACCCTCTCGAAAACTCCCTCTTGCCTTGAGTCAATGCCTTCCTCGAGATTATCAGCGCTGATAATCTCAATAGTTTCCTGCTCTCCCTCTGCTGTTGGAGCCGGGCTGCCAGCAGCGGCTTGCTCGGTAGCGGCTTGATGGACAGGCTTTTGCGCGGAAGCGTCTAAGCGTTGAGCGGCTTCAAAAATATGACGCATCACCACACTTCGTTGCTTATTCACATTGCCCGCGCTGGAATACACCAGCTGGGCGGTTTCCTCGGCACTCTCGTGCTGTGTTTCCCCTGGTAGTGATGCGTAACTCATAGTGTCAATCTTAGGCGAAACGACGAGGAGGGAACAGCGAGCGTACCAACCGGGGTGCTCGCGCTTCCTGGGTTAGAAGCCCAGCCAATCGCGGATACGACGAATAACCCACCACACGCCAGCCACCATAAGCAGAGCCATGATGGTCGCACCACCAGTCACGCCACTGTTCATCGTGAACCAGTACTGCAGGAAACGCCACACCTGTTTCAACGGCCAGAAAATGTCGAGTTCTCCAGAAATGGTGAGTACGATAATCGTGCTGATGACGCAGAAGTTGACAATCCTGACAAGCCACTTCCAGACTGTTGGGCCTTCGTTTTGGATGAAGAGAAGAAGGAAGAAATCTTTCCAGCCCATGACAATACCCTCTCTCATGTATGCCGCTAATACGCATATTATTGCACAAATCGGCGGGGATGTAGCGCGGAAATGTGTGAGGCTACAGTTGCTCAGTGAACATTCGAGCGATGAAGCGCAGTGGCAATCTCGAGCCAAAAGCGCGGTGATAATCTCAACAACGCGAATTGCGCTACCAGCGAGGTTTCAGCTCCCACAGGCAACTCAAAGCCCAACCTCCTAAACTAAAGGAAGATGCTGGCTCACCACGCGCGTGAGACCAGTTGAGAGACAACGTGAGGAATTATATGAGCAATGAACCTCAGTGGAGCAACCCACTTCGAGACCCGCAGGATCTGCGCTTGCCGCGAATTGCAGGACCATGCTCTGTCGTGATTTTTGGTGTAACTGGCGACCTGGCGCGCAAAAAGCTGCTGCCAGCCATCTATGACCTCGCCAACCGCGGCCTCCTACCACCAAGCTTCGGCCTCACCGGCTTCGGAAGGCGCGAATGGAGCAACGAATACTTCGCCAACTGGGTGAAAGAGCACGTGCAGCGCTACTGCCGCACGCCATTCCGCGAGTCCACATGGAACCAGCTCGCCGGCGGAATTCGCTTCGTCACCGGAACTTTTGACGATCCGGAAGCTTTCCGTCGCCTTTCGGCAACGGTGGAGGAGCTCGACCGCGTGCGCGGAACCGAAGGCAACCACGCCTTCTACCTCTCCGTCCCACCGTCGGCATTCCCAGTGGTGGCACGCCAACTCGCCAAATCGGGCCTGTCCAAGAGCCGCGAGGGTGCGTGGAGGCGCGTAATTATCGAAAAGCCATTCGGCCACGACCTCGAGTCGGCTGAAGCTTTGGGTGACACCATCGCTTCCGTGTTCGATCAGAACTCGATTTTCCGAATCGACCATTACCTGGGCAAGGAAACCGTGCAGAACCTCATGGCCATGCGCTTTTCCAACATGCTTTTCGAGCCACTGTGGAACAACCATTACGTCGACCACGTGCAGATCACCATGGCAGAGGACATCGGCATTGGCTCGCGCGCAGGCTACTACGATGGCATCGGCGCTGCTCGCGATGTTATTCAGAACCATTTGATCCAGCTCATGGCGTTGACAGCGATGGATGAGCCTGTCGACTTCTCTGCGCGCAATGTGCACTATGAGAAGACGAAGATTCTCTCTGCTGTTCGCCTGCCTGAAGACCTTGCTGCTTCAACCTCGCGCGGCCAGTACACGGCCGGCTGGCAGGGTGAAGAGAAGGTGCGCGGCTACCTCGAAGAACGGGGCATTAACCCCGATTCGACGACGGAAACCTACGCGGCCATCAAGCTGTGGATTGACACCAGGCGTTGGGCTGGCGTCCCCTTCTACCTGCGTACGGGCAAGAGGCTGGGCAAGCGCGTCACCGAGCTTGCTGTGGTGTTTAAGCGCGCTCCTCACCTTCCTTTCGATTCAAGCTCTACTCAAGAGCTAGGTGCGAATGAAATCGTCTTCCGCATTCAGCCGAACGAAGGCATCACCTTGCGTTTTGGCTCGAAGGTTCCTGGTTCGACAATGGAAGTGCGCGATGTGAACATGGACTTCAGCTATGGCTCTTCGTTTACCAAGTCGAGCCCAGAAGCCTACGAGCGCTTGATTTTGGATGTGCTGCTCGGTGAGCCACCGCTCTTCCCTACCACGGAAGAAGTAAACCTTTCCTGGAAGATTCTTGACCCTATCGAAAAGTTCTGGGCTAGCCAGGGCCGACCGGACCCTTATACTGCGGGCACGTGGGGGCCTCGCTCTGCTGATGACATGATGGCCCGTGATGGGCGTGCTTGGAGGTTGCCATGATCGTTACGATGAAGAACACCACCACAAAGGCTATCTCCCAAAAGCTGGAAACATTGCATGTTCAGCGCGGTGAGGCGGCCCAGGGACGCGTACTCACACTGATAATCTCGTGCGCTCAGGATGAGCTTGAGGAGAGCTTGCGCATTGCCAACGAGATTTCTGGCGAGCACCCTTGCCGTGTGATTGCGCTCGTTCCTGGTGGTACATCGGTGAACCCGAAGGCTGTGGTGGCTCAGGATTCGCGCGACACCAACCCGGATGCTGCTCGCGAAGGCGTTTTGCAAGCCGACAACACCGATTTGGAGGCGGAGATTCGCTTTGGTGCGGACGCCGGCGCTTCGGACGTCATCGTGCTCTTCCCTCAGGGTGAGCTCGCTCAGCATTTGGATACGCTGGTGATCCCTCTGATGGTGGCGGATACGCCGGTGGTAGCCTGGTGGCCGACTCAGGCGCCAGACAACCCTGCTCAGGACCCTATTGGGCGTATGGCAGTGTCGCGCATTACGGATGCTGCTCGCTCCTCTGAGCCGCTGGAAACGTTGGAAAAGCTCGCTCGTGTGGCCACTTTGGAGGACGTCGACCTTTCATGGACGCATTTGACCTTGTGGCGCGCGTCTCTGGCTTCCGTTCTTGACCAAGCTCAAGGGCACAAGATTGTCAGTGCCGAGGTGACGGGTTCGCCAGAAAATATTTCCGTGCGCTTGATGGCTGCCTGGCTGGCCACTGTGGCTGGTGCTCAGGCGAGCATTCGCCCTCAGCAGGCTAATGAAGAGTGCGAAGGTGGGCCAGTGCCGGAGGGCATTATTCGTGGTGTGAAGTTGACCATGGATGATGGCGGTGTGTATACGCTTTCGCGTGGTATTTCCATGGCGAAGAGAGCTTTGCAGGATGCTGGTGTTGAGGTTGACCCGTCGTGGCAATCTCCTGCGCTTCATGATGGTGCATGGGTGACGACGCCAACGTCGAAGGCTCCTCAAATGATCTCTTTGCCGCATCGCTCCACTGCTGATTGCTTGAGTGAAGAGTTGGGCCGCCTCTACCCTGACCCGCTGTACTCGCGTGTTCTGCGCTCGAGCTTTACTGTTATTCACGGCTGAGCTTGTATTGTTGCTCATGCTTGCCGTGATAATTATTCCCGGTTGAGCGCATTGTAAGTACGATGGAACTATTATGTTTCGTTACACGGTTGTGCAGTGTAGCCTGACAACTTCTTATCACTGCAAGTTAATCGGTGAGAGTTGTGAGCTCGCTGCTTTCCTGTAGCGATGAGGACCGAAGAGAAGAAGAGTTTTATGCCAGATCAGAATGAACAGTTGCAGCGTGGCCTCGCCCCTCGCGTTGTATTGCGTTTGGCCGATGAAAACGGCGTACTGCACATGGCCGCTACCAGGCTTCTCACCCGTTTGATCGAACTCGAAGCCGAAGGCCGCCAGCGTATTGACATCGCTATCACAGGTGGAAGCGACGGCATTGAAATGCTGCGCTTGGTGGGTTTGAACCCTCTGGTTGATTCCGTCGATTGGTCGCGCGTGCACATGTGGTGGGGTGATGAACGTTTCGTTCCTGCCAATGACCCTGACCGTAACGCTTTGCAAGCTCGCCATGCTTTGCTGGACATGTTGGTGGCGCAAAAGGGCTTGCCGGAATCCAATATTCATGAGATTCCAGCCGATCCACGTTCTGCTACTGAACGTAACCAGGCCAGCGCTGAAGATGATGCTCGCGCCGTCAACGAAGCTGCTGTGAAGTTCCAGCAGATGCTGTTGCAAGAGTTGGGTAACATGAACGGCGAGCCTCGCATGGATATCGCCTGGTGGGGTGTTGGCCCTGATGCTCACTTTGCTTCTCTGATGCCAGGTTTGCCTCAGATTACCATTTCTGACCCTTCTCAGCTCACCTGCGGAGTCACTAACTCACCCAATATGCCTCCTCTGCGTGTTTCCATGACTGTTCCGATGATCCAGCGCAGCTTGGAAACCTGGGTGATCGCCTCCGGTGAGAAGAAGCGCGATGCTTTGAGCAAGGCTTTAGGCAACTTTGATGACCCTGCAGCTCCGATCACCTTTGCAGCTGGGCGTAAGTCCACTATTTGGATGGTCGATGCAGCTGCAGCTCCTCGGGCGTAAGTTCACACACACCTGACATCGGCTATAGTTGAGTTATGAGAACCGTCGGCAATTTCTTCTGGATCATCTTTGGAGGCCTTGAGCTTTTCCTCGCTTGGGGAGTCATCGGCCTGGTTTTGTGCTGCACGATTGTGGGAATCCCACTGGGGCTGCAAGCTTTTAAAATGGCTCAGCTTTCTCTCGCACCTTTCGGTTTACATGTCGACTGGACGCCTTCACCCTCTTCGGTGCTGAACATTGTGTGGGTGATTTTTGTGGGCTGGTATATGGCGTTAGGTTACCTCGCCCTCGGCGTGATGTGGTGCTGCACGATCGTCGGCATCCCGATCGGCTTGCAAGTCATGAAAATGGCAAAGCTCGCCTTCTGGCCATTCGGCTCCCAAATCACTACCTACTAAGATTTTCACTCCGGTTTCATCACACCCGATACGCAAGTGGGGGGATAGAGCATTGCTCTATCCCCCCACTGCTGTATCAGCGGGCGAACCACAGGTGGAGGCGATGGAGCGCGCTGATAATCTTAAGAAATTCGCTTAGCGAGTTTCCTCAACCTCATGCTGACCGTCCTCAGCCCACAAAGTGTGGAAGACGCCAGGCTTATCGACGCGGCCATAGGTATGAGCGCCAAACAGGTCGCGCTGGCCCTGGATCAGAGCAGCCGGCAGACGGTCGGAACGCAGAGCATCGTAGTAGCTCAAGCACGAAGAGAAGGCTGGAACCGGGATGCCACCCAAAGCGGCCTTCGCCACGACGTTCCTCCAGGAATTCTGAGCCTCTTCCAACGACCTCTTGAAGTAAGGGGTGAACACCAGAGAGCTGGTAATCTCGCCAGAGTCGTAAGCGTCAGAAATGCGGTTCAAGAACTGAGCGCGAATAATGCAGCCAGCACGCCAAATACGAGCCACAGCGCCCAAATCGATGGTCCAGTTGTACTGGCGAGCGCCCTCGGAGATCTCGTCGAAGCCCTGAGCGTAGGCGATGATCTTGGAAGCGTAGAGAGCGTGACGAACGTCCTCGATGAAGGCCTTCTTCTCCTCGTCGGAAAGCTCCACATGAGGAGCTGGGCCGGCCAGAACGTTCTTCTGAGCCTCTTCACGCTGCTCGACGCGCTCGGAAAGGCCACGAGCAAACACGGCCTCAGCGATGGCGGAAACCGGGACTGGAAGGTCGAGAGCAGTCTGAACAGTCCAGGTACCGGTGCCCTTCATCTGAGCCTGGTCCTTGATGATGTCGATGAATGGCTTACCCGTCTTCTCATCCACGTGGTGGAGAACTTCAGCAGTGATTTCGATGAGGTAGGAGTTGAGCTCCGTCTTATTCCACTCGTCGAAAATGTCAGCAATTTCAGCGGGGCCCAAGCCCAGGCCACGGCGAAGGAGGTCGTAGCTTTCAGCGATGAGCTGCATGTCGGCGTACTCGATGCCGTTGTGAACCATCTTGACGAAGTGGCCAGCACCGTTCTCACCGATGTGAGTGACGCACGGGCTGCCATCTTCTGCCTTAGCAGCGATAGATTCGAAGATCGGGCCGAGCTTCTTCCAGCTCTCCTCTGGGCCGCCTGGCATCATGGATGGGCCGAGCAGAGCGCCCTGCTCGCCGCCGGAAATGCCGCAGCCGACGAAGTGAATACCGCGCTCGGCCATTTCCTTTTCGCGACGCATGGTGTCCTTGAAGTAGGTGTTACCACCGTCGATGATGATGTCACCAGGTTCGAAGAGGTCAGCGAGCTTTTGGATGAACGCTTCGGTTGGAGCGCCTGCCTTGACCATGATAATGGCGGTGCGTGGCTTTTCCAAGCTGTTGACGAACTCTTCCAAGGTGTGGGCAGGGATGAACTTGCCTTCCTCGCCGTGTTCCTTGATCAGTTCGTCGGTACGCCAACTCGAACGGTTGAAAACGGCGACAGTGTTGCCATTGCGGGCCAGGTTACGCGACAGTGCAGCACCCATAGCAGCAAGGCCGACAACACCAATATTTGCCTTTTCCTCGGTCATACGAAGCCTTTCCATTCAATTAAAGTCCACTGTTAATCCTATTGCGAGGCCTTCCGTAACAGCTGGCGAGTTGCCCGTCTTTGCTCTCAGCCAAAGCACAAAGGCGCGTGACCTGCTGCCATGTTTGGCAACACATCACGCGCCTGGAGAGCGATACAAGCGGCTCAGAAGCTACTTATCAGCGGCTCTCGAGCGGCTGCTCGACGTTACTTATCAGAAGCCTTTTCCTGGCCAGAAGCCTTTGCTGCGGCCTTAGCGGCTGGCTTCACAGCGGTCGGCTTAGCTGCGGCAGGCTTAGCTGCGGCAGGCTTGGAAGGAGCCTTAGCGGTAGCGGCCGGCTTTGCAGCAGCCGGCTTAGCAACAGCAGCTTTCGCCGTGCTAGACGCCTCTTCAGCAGCCTTACGCGCTTCATGCACCTTATGTGCCACCACACGCGCAGCCTCCAAAGCCTCCTCCTCGCTGATCTGGCGTTCACGCTGAACGCGCTCCTTCTCCTGCTTAGCGAGCACAGACTGCAAGGTGACCGGATGCTTCACCTTCCTCAGCTGCGTGCGCTTGAGCGGCGCCACAGGCTGAACAGCGACAAAGAGCGGTTGGGACTCCGTCACCGGGTTGTATGCTGACAGGCCGAACCACTTCACTGGGTTACCGCACACGTGACGAATAGCGTACTTCATACGCAAAGCGAAGGCGCCGGTCACGTCGATCTTCGACTCTGGCACCAAATCCTTATGGATCAGCACGTAATCGATAGTGCCAATCTGCTGGTCCTCGTCGATCTTCGGGTAAATAGTGCGCTGCTCCGGCAGCTCGCCCGAATCGATGAGATCATGCATGATCTGGTGTAGGTACGTAGCCACATTCTGGCTGACCTTGAAGCCAATGCGAATGCGAACGCGGAAGAGGAAGTCGGTACCGAAGTTCTCCACCGAGTACTCGCGGGTGAACGGGTCGTCGGTCACTTCGACAGACACTGCCCACCAGGCCTTGGCTCTCTTCGGGTGGCCATTAAAGATGGAGTAGAAGATGTCGGTGTCCAGTCGCCTCATTTCCGAGTCGGAGGTGAGGTACACCAGATTATCAGAGTAGAAAGCTTGGCGCGGGTCGCGGTGCAGCATATCGAGTGCTGGCAGGAACTCGCGAGGGTTCAAATGCCTGCGCTGGCTGCGCTCTACTCGGGTACCCTCATCCCACACGTACATCACCATCAAAATAGCGAGGGTGAGCAGTGTGGTGAACCAACCGCCGTGGAAGAACTTGGACAGCGATGCGATCAAGAAGAGAACCTGAATAATCAGGAACACGATCAAGAACACCACAGCAAACACGCGCCTCTTCTGCGCGGCCCACATGTAGGCGGCCAGCAGAATGGCAGTGGTAATCATGGTGATGGTAAGAGCCAGGCCATAAGCGGCGGAAATATGCTCAGAATCCTTGAACAGGAAGAGCACGCCCAGAGTTGCCACGCACAGCACCCAGTTGATGGCCGGAATATAGAGCTGGCCACGGGTGTGAGCTGGGTAGCGCACCTGCAGGTGAGGCATCCAGTTGAGCGAGGTTGCCTCAGAAACCATCGTGAAAGCGCCGGTAATCAAAGCCTGAGAGGCGATAACACCTGCCGTGACGGACAGCACGACGGCGATAGTGCGGATGGTGGTGTTCGGCATCATTTGGAAGAATGGGTTGACTGCTCCCTGCTTGATAATCTCAGGATTATCAGCGTTGGAGAGCATCCAAGCGCCTTGGCCAAAGTAGCAGAAAACCAGAGCGATATTGATGAATGGCCAAGTGGCGTAAATAGAGCCGCGGCCCACATGACCCATATCCGAGTACAGTGCCTCAGCACCCGTCGTCGACAGGAAGACGGTACCCATCAGTGCCAATCCAGCCCTGTTCTCCCCCGAGAGCAGGTAGCGAAGGCCCCACATCGGGTTCAGAGCTTCGAACACCGACCAGTCATTGACGAGATTCAGGCCACCGATGACGGCGATGAAGAGGAACCAGATGACCACGATCGAGCCGAAGACCATGCCGATTTTCTCGGTTCCCCTCGATTGGACGGCGAAGAGCACGAGAATGATGATGGCGGTGATCACCAGCGTGACCGTCGTATCGGAGAAGGTGTCATGAAGGCGTGGAATAGTGCGCAAACCTTCCACTGCGGAGGAAATCGAGACAGCCGGGGTGAGCACGGAATCAGCCAAGAAGGCTGCACCACCCACCATTGCTGGAATGGCCAGCCACTTGCCATAGCGACGCACTAGAGAGTAGAGCGCGAAGATGCCACCCTCACCCTTGTTGTCGATGCGCATAGCAATAAGAACGTATTTGACGGTGGTAATCAGAGTAATGGTCCAGAACAGCAGGGAGAGCAAGCCCAAAACGGCGAAGCGATCCACGTACTTGACGGAGCCACCGTTACCAGCGATGAAGCTTTGAGCCGTGTACAGAGGCGACGTACCGATATCGCCATACACCACGCCCATAGCCACAATACACATGGCGAGCTTGATGCGGTCAGGGCCCGACTGCAAGTTATTCCACCACTTGCCCAGGCGGGTGCGCGGCTGGTGGGCGGCACGGCGGGCAGCTTGTTCGGCTTCCCTCTTAGCACGCTCCTTGGCCTCACGCTCTTCCTTGGAAATGGCAGAACGATTGATTCTAGCTGTGTTAACCACGCCCTTCGGCACGATGATGGAGCCCGTATCCTGAATACGGTCAATCCTCATCGTTGCCTCAGCTGTGGCGAGAGATCGGCGCCGAGCTTCAGCACTTTCCTCTTGCTGGGCCATGTCGGCATTGGACTGAACCATTGCTGCCAGCGCAGGGTCAGACATAGGCTGAGCAGCGACTCGTTTCAATGGCTGTTCGTCATCGTTACGAGCAGACGTACGCGAACTCGTCGCATTCGCCGAACCGCGTGATTGCGTCATCTCTACCTCCACCTCGTAATACTCACGAAGCCACTATTCTAGTTACCCAGTAGGAAATGACCTTCACAATTGCCCGCTGTGAAGGCCAGCCCACTTATGGCTTGCTTGCGGTTGCTTACGGTTGCTCATGGTTACTCATGGTTACTTACTGTGGCAATCCGTAAGCTCGGCAAGCGTTGTCATGCGTCAACTGCGCGACCTCGTCCACGCTCATATCAAGCACATCGGCCATCACCGCCATCGTGTAAGGCACGAGGTAGCTCGCGTTCGTCCTGCCTCGCCAAGGCATCGGCGTCAAATAAGGAGCATCCGTCTCTACTAGGATATGCTCTTTATCAATTTCTCGCAGGCCGTCGCGAATAGCTTCGTTAGTCCGGAAAGTCACTGTTCCTGAGAAGCTCAAATACCAGCCGTTTTTCCTGGCAACCTTCGCCATCTCACCATTTCCCGCAAAGGAATGGAAGATTGTCACCTCGGGGGAACCGTCCGCTAACAGCGTATCCATGCACTCCTGGTCGGCGTCGCGGTCATGAATTTGCATGGGAAGGTTCAGCTCCTTGGCCAAGGCAATATGGTCTCGAAATGCTGAGATTTGCAGGCCATGAGAAGCCTGACCCACTCGGAAGAAATCAAGCCCGGTTTCTCCAATAGCAACGACCAGGCCTTCTTGCTGTCCTTTCCTGGCAATCTGAGAAAGCTGAGAGAAAGCGTCCTCATAGCTCACGTCATGCCAAGGGTCATACCGCACCTCAAGACCATCAGGCCCAGGGGCAGCGCGGTGACCATGTCGAACAGCCTCTACCGGATGAATGGCAACAGCTGCGTAAACACGGTCAGGAAAACGACGAGCGAGGTCGAGAGCGATAGGCCAATCAGGAAGCTCGCAACCGACGTCAATAATCTGACCAACTCCAGCATAGTGAGCAAAATTCAGAAGTTGTTCGGCACTATACGTCTGCTGGACTGGCTGGTGAAGTTCGCTCGCCTGTTCGGCCATTTCCTTTGAAAAGGCGATAGTCGAATGCAAATGCGTGTGGTCGTCGACGGTGAGAACGCGGCTCGGGCGTGAGCTGAAAGGTGCCCACGCCCGAGAACGATGATGATGAGTCTGGCTCACTGTTGCGCCTTCTTGGCAGCGAGTTCCTTCTTCGCCTCGGCCAGCTGCTTCTTATCAGCTTCCTTGCGAGCCTTCATCGCCTGCTTGAAGCGGTCCAGCTCTTCTTGCACTGCTTCGCGAGGAATCTTGGCGAAGAGCGGGTGTGGCTTGGCGATAGGTGTGCCGTCAACCACTGGAGTGTGCTTCCACGGGGCAACCGTGCGGCCCAACTCATAGTCGCCCGTGATAATCGGGTAGGTGAAGTTCGGGTCGTCGAGGTCGGTGACGTCCTTCATCTGTGGCAGTGGAGCAATAGTGCCAGTGCCGCCCATGGCTTCCCACACGCGCTGCGAGCCGGCAGGAATGAATGGGGCGAACATCACGTCGATGTCAACCACAGCCTGAGCTGCCGTGTGCAAAACAGCGGCGAGGCGAGTGCGGTCCTCGAGCTTCCACGGCTCCATTTCGGAGATGTACTTGTTGGTTTCGCCCACCAAGCGCATGATTTCGGTGACGGCAGCATGCTGGCGCTGTTCGCTGATATCCGTACCGACTGTGTCGAAGCCCTTTTCGACTTCGGCGAGCAGTTCGCGGTCGCGTTCGGTGAGGTCAGCATCCGCTACGGCGGGGATTTCGCCGAAGTTCTTGTGCAGCAGGGTTGCGACGCGGTTGACGAGGTTACCCCAGCCGGCGACGAGCTCTTCGTTGTTGTGGCGCACGAATTCCGACCAGGTGAAGTCGGCATCCTGGTTTTCTGGGCCAGCCAAGGCGATGTAGTAGCGCAGAGCGTCAGCCGAGTAGCGTTCGAGAATATCGCGAACGTAGATCACGATTCCGCGAGAAGAGCTGAACTTGCGCCCTTCCATCGTCATGTAGGCCGAGGCGACCACCATGGTGGGCAGGTCGAGGCGGCCGAGCTTGCCTGGTTCGCCACCCTTATTGCCTTCGCCGTCATAGGCGAGGATTTCCGAAGGCCAAATCTGAGAGTGGAAGGTGATGTTGTCCTTGCCCAGGAAGCAGTAATCCTGAGCTTGGGAGCCGGTCCAGAATTCCTTCCAAGCTTCTGGTTTTCCTTGGCGGCGAGCCCATTCGATGGAGGCGCTCAAGTAGCCGATCACCGCGTCAAACCACACGTAAAGGCGCTTATTAGGATTATCAATCCAGCCATCCACAGGAACGGGGATACCCCAGTCGATATCGCGGGTGATAGCACGCGGGCGAACTTCGGCGAAGAGGCCCTTCGAGAAGTTCATCACGCCCGTCCTCCAGCCTTCGCGGCTATCCAGCCACTTGAGGTTGGCTTCGGCGAGGGCAGGAAGGTCGAGGAAGTAGTGCTCAGACGTGGTGAAAATAGGGGTTTCCCCGTTGATCTTGGAGCGGGGGTTCTTCAGCTCATCCGGGTCGAGCTCGTTACCGCAGTTATCGCACTGGTCGCCGCGAGCGCCTTCATAACCGCAGATCGGGCAGGTACCTTCGATGTAGCGGTCAGGAAGAGTACGGCCGGTGGAAGGGCTGATAGCCACCTGCTGAGTGCCCTTGTAAATGTAGCCGTTCTTCAAGCATTGGGTGAACAGTTCCTGCACCACTTTCTCATGGTTCTTCGTGGTGGTGCGGGTGAAAATGTCATAGCTCAAGCCGAGGTTAGTCAGGTCGGTGGCGATGATGCGGTTGTACTTATTCGCCAGTTCCTGAGCGCTCATGCCTTCTTTGTCGGCTTGCACCAGGATTGGTGTTCCGTGCTCATCAGTGCCGGAGACCATGAGCACGCGGTTGCCCGCCATGCGCTCATAGCGGGCGAAAACGTCGGATGGCACGCCAAAGCCAGCGATGTGGCCGACGTGGCGGGGGCCGTTTGCATACGGCCAAGCTACGGATACCAAGATGTTCGTCATAGTTCGATTATGGCACTAGCGCTCAACTGGGCTGAACTCACGCCAGTGAAGGCGGGCATGAAAAAGCCGCCCCGAAGGGCGGCTCTTCCTCGTACTGATAATCTCAAGAAATGAGATGTCAGCCTAGCTCAGTGCGAGCTCACTTCTGCCAGCCGACGTTCTCCGGAGGAACGATCAGGAAGCCGGCAGGGCCAACGTTAGCCAAGCCCTTCTTCACAGCGAAGTAAGCCGGTGGAACATCCGTTGGCATGGTGCCGTAGAGAGCCAGAGCAGCCTTCTCAGCCTTGTTAGCAGCCTTGACGGCCTTGAGCTGGTCAGAAATGGTGCCTGGGACGTCGGCGAGCTTATCGACTTCCTTGCTACCCACGAAGGTGTAGTTGGACTCGGACTTGGAGCCGTAGAGCTGGTTGACGTTAACCTGGCCGTATGGCGAAGATGCCGACCATCCCATGCCGATCACGCCGTACTCGTGCTTGGTCATGGTGTCGACGAACTTGGAGCTATCGCGGTTGTCGAGTTCGATCTTCAGGCCAGCAGCCTTACCCATCTGCTGGATTGCGCGAGCCATGGAGTTGGCCAGAGCAGTAGAGCCGAAGTAGACGTAGGAGAAGGTAACGGTCTTGCCTTCCTTGTCCTTGAAGTAGCCGTCCTTGCCCATCTTGTAGCCAGCGGCTTCCATGGTCTTCTTTGGCTTGTCAGCGCCAGTGTAGAGGCTATCCTTCGGACGGTTGTCCTCGTAGCCTTCCTGGAACACTGGGAAGAGCTCAGAGCCTGGTGCTGCAGCAGTCCAATCGGTGCCCTGGTAGTGAATCTTGGTCAAGGTCTTGGTATCCATTGCCTGGACGAAGGCCTTACGAACGTTGATGTCCTTGAGGTACTTGTCGGTGCCGTTGAGGGTGAAGACGTTGGTCGTCTTGGAGTAGCCGTAGCGGATCTGAGCATCCTTGCGGCCCTTGACCTGCTTGAGGGATGGACCAGAGGTGAACTGCGTCTTATCGGTCTCTCCATTTTGGAAGGCGTTCAGTGCTGCCTGAGCTTCCATGAACTTGACAACAACCTTGTCGAGCTTTGCTGGCTTGCCCCACCACTTTGGATTGCGCTCGAAGACGACCTGATCCTTGTCGTGAGAGGCGACGACGAATGGACCAGCAGCCCACTCGTTGTGAGGGTTATCCACCCAGCCGTTGGAGAAGACCTTCGGGTCAAGTGCCATACGTGGGTACAGGCCCGTCAGCAAGGATTGCCATGGGAAGAATGGCTTAGCGAAGGTGATGATGGCCTGCTTGTCGGAGTCACCGCGCTCGACGGACTTGATGTCCTTGAAGCCGTCGGTGGAAGCTGGGGTGTAAGCCTCATCCTTGCCGTTCGCCACGGTCCAGGTGGCCTTGACGTCTTCCCAGTTCATGTCGGAGCCGTCGTTCCACTTTGCCTTGTCGGCGAGGGTCATTTCCACAACCAGTGGGTTCGCGCTCTTCATGGTGACGGACTTCACGAAGTCAGGGTTCCACTTGAGGTTGCCCTTGGTGTCCTGCAATGCCAGAGTTGGCATGTACCAGTACCACAAATCAGACATGTAGGAGGTGGTGCCGTCGACGTTGAAGTAATTCCAGTTTGGCGAGTAGGTGGAATCGTAGGTGTAGGTACCGCCGTCCTTGAGGTTGTCGCGGTCCTGAGTGTTGTTGTACACGCCGTCCTTGGCTGGCATGGCATACTTGCCGGTGTACGAGGATGCGTAACCGTCCTTTGGCTCGGTTTGAGCTGGGCCGGCGTTGGTGTTCGTCGAGCTGTTGCCACAGCCTGCAGCGACCATGGCAAGGCTGGCGACTACTGCCACGCTGGCAGCAAAACGCTTCATCATGCTGTTCTTCATTGAGAAACTCTCCTTCATCAGCACCCCTCGCACACTCACTGACGCGGTTCTCCGTTCCTGAGCCGGTGAGGCGCAATGATTCTGTTGCGTCGCCGTGTGAGAGAAGTTTGTTGTAACCCTATACGCTGGCCTGCACTTTTTCGTGCTCATTTCTTTCTTTTCTGGCTTGGTGTTGCCTACTTCTGAAACGCTTCACCTTGGCTGGGTTTGAGGCTCTTGCTGCCCCTTACAGCCTGTTTTAGGCTATTTTTCGGCCTTTTCGCATTACTTGAGATTATCAGGCTGCGTTTTGCTTCCCCGCGATTTCCTCGTCAAAAATGTCACTGATTCGTAACTTTCGCATTCAAAGAAGCTCATGCAGCATGCAAAAGGCCGCGAGAGCTGTGCATAGCATCACACCTCTCGCGGCCTTATTACCCGTTATCAGAAAAATCAATAACTACGGGCGGTTCATGCGTGCCGCAGCTTGCTCACTGCGCGTTGTTGAGCGCAATCGCCTCATCCACAAAGTGGCAGGCAGCCTCATGGTCACCCTCCACTGGGCGCAGCACTGGAGCTTGCGTCTGGCAGATGAGCTTCTTGTCATCCGGCAGCGTGGAGTAGAGCTGGCAGCGCATCCTAAACGGGCAGCCTTCAATCTTCTCCGCAGGGCTTGGAAGCTCACCTTGCAACACAATGCGGTTGTGCTTGCGCTCGTACTCTGGGTCAGGAACAGGCACGGCAGAAATCAGTGCCTGCGTGTACGGATGAGCAGGGTTATCAAACACCTCATCCGTAGCGCCTGCCTCCATGATGTGGCCCAGGTACATCACGGCCACGCGGCTCGAAATATGGCGGATCACCGAAAGGTTATGCGCCACGAGCAAGTAGGCCACGCCCAGCTTGTTCTGCAAATCTTCCAACAGGTTGAGCACGCCAGCCTGAATGGACACATCCAAAGAGCTGACTGGCTCATCGAGCAAAATCAGCTTCGGATTCACCGACAGCGCGCGAGCAATAGCAATACGCTGACGCTGGCCGCCAGAGAACTGCGCTGGGAAGCGATCCACCTGGTCAGGGTTCAACTCGACCAAACGCATGAGCTCAGCAATCCGAGTGTTAATCTCCTGCTTGCTCATATGAACAGCCTTCATTGGCTCTGCCAGAATATCGTAAATTGGCAGGCGCGGGTCGAGCGAGCTCATCGGGTCCTGGAACACGTACTGAATTTGGCTGCGCAACTCACGCTTCTGAGCGGCGGTGAGCTTATCAGCAACATCCTGGCCAAACAGGCGAATAGTGCCGGCCTGCGGCTTGACGAGGTTCATAATCTCAAGCAGTGTGGTGGACTTACCCGAACCGGATTCGCCCACGAGTGCAACGGTTTCACCCTCGCGAACATCCAAATCCACGCCATCCACAGCGCGCACATAGCCGGCCTTACGACGCAGGAAGCCGCCCTTGGTCAGCGGGAAGTACTTCTTCAAGCCTTTGACCTCGAGCACCGACTTACGCTGCTCGCGCGGGATGCCTTCGAAGATGGACTTCGTGCCCTCCCCCACGTGGTACACGTCCATGTAGGTCAAATTCTTACTGACAATCTCATCGGTGTGCCAGCAAGCGGCCTTCTGGTGCGGACGGCCAGGGATGTCGGCAAGCTCAGGCTCCTTCTCACGGCAAATATCCGTTGCCATAGGGCAGCGTGGGGAGAATGGGCAGCCCTTCGGCATATTCACCAAGTTCATTGGTGCGCCCGGGATTGGCACCAAACGGCGAGACTTGCGCTGGTCAGAACGCGGAACTGCACCCAGCAAGCCCATGGTGTACGGCATGGCTGGGCGGTAGAAAATGTCATCCACCGGAGCGGTTTCCACCGGGCGGCCGGCGTACATAACGAGAATCTTGTCGGCAATACCGGCGATCACACCCAGATCGTGAGTGATGAAGATGAGGGCTGCACCCGTCTCCTTCTGCGCCTTACGCAGCACGTCGAGGACCTGGGCCTGAATGGTCACATCCAGTGCGGTGGTTGGCTCGTCGGCGATGATGACGTCGGGGTTGTTGGCGATGGCCATAGCGATGACCACGCGCTGGCGCATACCGCCGGAGAACTGGTGAGGGTAAGCCTTCAAGCGCTCTTCAGCGTTGGGGATTCCCACCAGGTTGAGCAGTTCGATCGAGCGGTCGTGAATCTGCTCAGCAGTCATCTTCGGGTTGTGAATGACGAGAGCTTCCTTCAGCTGCTCACCAATCGAATAGACCGGCGTCAAAGCAGAAAGCGGGTCCTGGAACACCATGGCGATATTCTTACCGCGAATTTCCGCCATTTCCTGGTCGGTCTTGGTCAGAAGCTCGTCACCCTTGTACTTGATAGAGCCGGTGACCTTCGCATTACGGTCCAGCAGGCCCATGATGGTGGTCGAGGTGACGGATTTACCAGAGCCTGATTCGCCGACGATGCCCATGGTTTCGCCGCGGTGCAAATCAAAATTCATCCCGCGAACAGCGTGAACAGTACCGGCCTCCGAGGCGAAGTTGACGGTCAGGTCGCGCACGGAGAGGACGACTGGCTCTTCTTCAGCCAATTGGGAAGCTTCTGCTGCCGAGAGGGAAGGGTCCTTCTCGCGGAAAGCCTGCTCGGCTGGTACGTCACGTCCCTCGCCACCCAGATTGTCAGTAACGCGAGAGGCCATGAGCTGTTGAGTGTGCGCGGCCGCGGCAGCCATCATCGCTGCCATCTGTGGGTCGAACAGGGTTTTACGGAATTGAGACATGTCACTCTGCCTTTCCGCCGGAACGGGAGTATGGATCGATGGCGTCACGCATGCCGTCACCAATGAGCTGCATGGAGAACGTCAACAAAATCAACACGATTGCTGGGAACACGAGAACCCATGGCTGAGTCAAAATAACTGACTGGCCATCCGTCAACAGCGTGCCCAACGAGGTATCAGGAGCCTTAATACCCAAGCCCAGGAAGGAGAGGGAGGTCTCGGAGTTGACTGCGGAGACGACACCCAAAACCGTGTTGATAATCAAAACGGAACCGAGGTTCGGGATCAAGTGGCGAATGATGATGCGGAAGGAACCCACACCCATAAACTGAGCGGCGCGCACGTACTCGAGCTCACGCAAAGAGAGGGTGAGTGTACGCAGAACGCGGGCGTAACCAATCCAGCCGAACACCGTCAGGCCGAACACCAGCCACAGCCACGACGACGTGCCGGAAGCGCCACGAACCATCATGGCGATCAACAGGAAGCTTGGAACGACGAGCAGCATATCCAGCAGCCACATGCCCACCTTTTCAAACCATCCGCGGAAGTAGGCGATTGCCGTGCCCACGATGGCTGCGATGATGGTGTTGCCGATGGAAGAGATGATGCCGATGGACAGCGAGCGGCCCAAACCGCGGCAGATCATGGCATAGAGGTCAGAGCCGCCCGGAGTGGTTCCCATCCAGTGTTGTGCGCTCGGCGGAGTACCCAAAGCCATGTAATCGAGGTCGGAGTAGCTCCAATGCGTCAGATACTTACCAAAAATAGAGAAGAAGGTGAGCACGATGAGCAACACGAGGCCAAAAACGGCGCCCGGGTTGCGCATATAACGATGAACGTAGAGGGTCATGCGGCCGGTGCGCTTGAGCTGCTTATCCTGCTCGGTCGCCATGTTTTCGATGCCTGCGTTCTCAGCAGCTTCGTGCGCTGCGGCTGCGCTATCAACCGGAGTTTGTGAGGCGGCTGCGCTATCAACAGCTGCGGCGGCAGGCGCGGCTTGCGCGCCGCCCTGTTCAGCGGATGTTGCTTGTTCTTCGTCGGTCATATCAGTGCCCTGAAAATCTTGAGAAACCATCATTCCACCTTTCAGCTGAGCTTGATGCGAGGGTCAAGCCAAACCGAGAAGAGATCAGCCAAGAGAGCGCCGACCAGCGTGCACACGCCAGAGAAGGCTGCAATGGCCACCGAACCGTTGATGTCGTTCATCGTGATGGCAGTGACGAAGTACTTACCCAAGCCGTTCACCGCGTAAATGGATTCGGAAATCACAGCGCCAGTGAAAACGGATGCGATGGAGAAGGCCACCGACTGAGCGGTTGGAATGAGGGAGGTGCGCAAAGCGTGGCGGCGAATGGCCTTGTTTAAAGTCAAGCCCTTCGCGCGAGCAGTACGCACGTAATCAGCGTTCATCGTGTCGAGCAAGTAGGTGCGCTGCGTCAAATGGTAGCCCACGGCACCCGGGATCGTCATGGAAATCGTCGGCAAAATCAAGTGTTGTAACGTGTCCACAAAGTACAGCCACGGGTTCGAGCCCTGGTAGCTGTGCAGGCCGGTCACGTAGAAGATGCGAGTGCCAGAAGCAGTGTTAATCTGGATGGCCGCGAGCACGACGAGAAGTGCCATCACTGCGGCTGGGATGACGAGAAGGAAGGTTGCCACCGAGTTGAGAACGCGGTCCTGCCACTGGTACTGGCGGATTGCCGTGTACACGCCGATGGAAACGCCCAGAAGAATACCCAAAATAGTGGCGAGCGTGACTAGCTGGACGGAGCTGGCGGCGCGGGAGGCGATCTGCGGGCCGACTGGTGACTGGTCCGGCGCCAAACCCCAGTTCCACTGGGTGAAAATGTTCTTCAGCCAGGTGAAGTAGCGCTGAATGACAGGGGTTTTGTCGTTAATGTTAGCGGCTGTGAGCTGCCTGTCGATGGACGCCTCTGGTGGAATAGGGTGTCGCATCATGTACATGGATCGCGGGCTCATGAACGCGCTCGCCAGGAAGTAGGTCATCGAGACTGCAACAAAGAGCATCACGATGTAGTTCACGATGCGTTTGATGATGTATTTGATCATCTCATGCACCTGCCTTGTGGCAGCTTGCTAGCATTTTGCGCCTCTGCCATATATCACTCCTCGGTCAGAGAACAGGTGTGCGTTAGTGCACAAGTGGAGTGATGGGCTCCACCTCTTTTCCACCTCGCGCTGTCAGCTCAGAGCAAATTGTCGAACCGTTCCCGTTCTTTTTTCGCCTAATGTTTCTCTATCCTATTCGCGAACGCGCCAAGCAAGCGCGTGTCGAGTGTGTGTCGAGCGACTGGCGGTTCTTTTTTCTGGTTTTTCTCGAGTTTTGGCGGGTTGTTGGTGTTGCGCGCTGCCGTTATCCACAGCGTGGAGGCTGAATTCAAGCCCTTGAGATTATCACTTCCACAGTTTGCACTGTGAGCATCCGCTCACTTGCGCGTACTTCTAGTCTTGCACTATGTACGAGAACATATCAGTAATTAACGCAATTCGGGGCAGCTCAGCTGCTCGCCCCACCACCCGCTGCGAAAGCCGCGCCGTCACTTGCCACGAAGGCCATGTCACCAGCCACGCCGCCAGTCCTAGTGCCGCGCCGCCCGGAGGCTCGCCTGTCAGCTCGCTGACCTCAGTTTTTCCGGGGCGGCTGTGCACACGCCGGCTTCACGAGCAGGATCCCGCCCGCATGCTCACCTCACTGAGCTTGCTGACTGACCAAAACCCTCAGCAAGCTTGGTGGACGCTCGAACGCACTCGAGAAGCAGACGTCGTTGTTCTGCTCACCAGCGTCGAACAGCGCGCGAACTATGTAGCTCACCACCTTGCTCACCCCTGCGTTGCCTTCTCCACTTTGGCTTTATGGGTGTGGGTGGGCGGCACTCCTCCCGATTACCCCGAGGTACTCAGCCCCACGCGCACGCGCAATCAGCTTTTCGGCCACCCAGTTCTTCCTCGTCGTCGCGCGATCACTGCCCAAGAAGTGCGAAACATTCCCGGCTCGACGCTTCTCATCACCTCACCGTTGAGGACTGCTGGCGATGTTCTCTGCTCGCGCTACCTCACCAATCAGCTCGTCCAGCCGGAATATTCGGAGCGTTCCGGCCATTACAGTCCAGCCCTTCACCGTCCTGCCCTTCACTCGATGGGCACGGTGGAGCAGTTGGCCACGTTGTGCCGCACTCTTTCTTTGCCGCAGCTGAGAGAAGAGCTGGAGTCGAACCCTCGCCTGATCGCCACCCGTCGAGGCCGGCATAACCTCGATGCGCTGGAAGCCTTGCATTTTCGCAGTTTCAGCCGCCCTACTCTCCCTTCTGTCGCAAGGCCTACCCTTACTTCTTCCCTTTACCTGCGCACACCTTCAGATTGTCAGGATGATTATGTTCTTCGATAAACCACGGCGAGGCCGTCACGCCCATTCCACCTCACCGACCACAGTTGAACCCCCGCTGAATTCTCATCTGGCGTGGTTGCATTCCCTTCAGCGCACCTCTGCGTCGGCGCAGAACTCTCTGCCCCCTCGCGCGACCACAGCAGCCCGCGACCCAGATTGTGCACGAGGTTGCCCGCCAACTCGCACACCAGTTGGCGCACCTACTCGCGCGACCGCTTCTGTGCTGAGGCATACTCCTCCGCCAAAGCCAATTACACCTTTAGACGCGCTCAACCCTCAGGCTAGCGAAGAGCAGTTGTGGGCATGGGCGCGCAGCAAGCCCCATTTGCGCCCGTGGATTGTGGCGAATAGCCATGCGAGCCCAGTATTGATTGATTGGATTGCGCAACAGGGTTCTCGCCCAGTAGATAAGGCAGTGTCTGCTCTTCTCAGTTCTCTTGAAGCTCCAAAACTGCCTGATACACCTGCTTTCGGCGAACGAAACTGCCGTCAGGAAGAGGATGGGCTTCCACCACCTGGCTAATAGCATCCTTGACGCGAATATTCTGCTGCTGAGAAAGGCTGAGCGCTTCATGAGCCATATCCTCAACGCTCATGATGGTTGCAGCAGCGTTTTCGCGCACTTCTTCGCTACTCGCTCCTTGGATGACGAGAACGATTTCTCCTCGTGGAGGGTCCTGCTCGACACCGCGCGCAATTCCTGCGACGGTAGAACGCCTGATTTCTTCATGCTCTTTAGTCAGCTCTCGAGCTAAAGCCATCGGCCTATCAGCTGGGAACACCTCTTCGAAAGCATGCATGGTTTCGCTAATTCGTTGCGCTGTTTCGAAGAAGACGATGGTTCGCTGCTCAGTGAGTAGGGAGCGCAAACGCGTGAGTTTTTCAGAGTGCTTGCGAGGCATGAAGCCTTCATAGCAGAAGCGGTCGGTAGGAAGGCCTGCTAATGCGATGGCGTCGAGTACTGCGGAGGGCCCTGGTGCACAGGTGAGGGGGATATTGCGTGCGATTGCTCGTCCGACGATGGCATGGCCAGGGTCGTTAACTGTGGGCATTCCCGCGTCGGAGACGACGAGGATTGTTGCGCCTTTTTCTACTTCATCGAGCAGGCCGTCTGCTTTGGCATCCTCATTGTGGTCATGGTAGGCCACAACGCGTCCAGAAACGTGAATTCCAAGGCGATTAGCGAGATCATAGAGCCGTCTGGTGTCCTCAGCTGCCACAATGTCGGCATGAGCGAGGTTATAGCGCAGGCGAGCGGATGCATCTCCAACGTTGCCGATAGGGGTAGCCGCCAAGATCACCATTCCACGCTTTTCGCCACCATCTAGCCCGTTCGACGCCGCAATTTCATTGGCGTAGCTGACTTCACCAGCGGCTTCTTTCACTGCTCGCGGGTCGCGAGAAAAGTGCTGAACGCCTTCCTGCTCTGCACTGTGTTCACTTGCCTCGTTTGCCTCATAGTTTTCCAGTGCATGGTGTGCTGCGTCGTGAGCCATGTGTGACCGCCTTCCTCGCTTCACCCTCAGCTTATAAGAATTTTTCTCGCTTCCTTCAGTATGCGTTTACGTTACGAGAAGATGGAAAATACAAGGCGTGAAGGCGTGGAAAGCTTCACATTTGTGTCATCTGGGCGGTGGATAACGTAGTGCAACACGCCCATAAAATGGCGTGATTGCTCACAACACGCGGTGAATAACCACAACATCTTGTGTCGTTACTTTCATTCGCTACCATATGTAGTGCCTCCTGTGAGGCAGCCAGTAATCCCACCACTGGCATTCACAGTCATCACTGTAAACAGTTACCACATCAGGAGTCTCACTCCTGAGTCTTCTCGAAGGCCCTTTCCTCCGAGAAGTGTATGGGTTCCCGCTTCCCCACGAGGCGGCGAACCCGCATGAGCGAAGAGGAAAAGGAAGGAGTGAAGAAATGACCGTTTCTTCCCTGAGCCGCCCAGCAACCGCAACCACCAGCGCGGCCACCACCATCGATGCCCTCAGCACACTGCCGGCTAGTACACGTACCGCGAGCACACTGCCAGCTAGCGCCACTTCGAACAACGCCAGCACCAACGGCATCGCGCTGTCTGCGCACAACGTTTCTTCCGTGCACCGCATGAGCGAGATCCTTCTTTTCGTCACGGTGACAATCTCAAGCCTCGGCCTCCTCGCCCTTCAAGCAGGCCATGCCGGCCAGGCAAGCGTGCTGTCTCTCGCGCTTCTGCCAAGCGCTGTCGCCCTGGTGTTGTGGCTGGCAGAGCCTCCGCGCAGCCTTCCTCGCTCGCTCTTCCTCATGGCGGCACTCCTCGTCGCTGGCGTTGCCAGTGAGATTTTCGCTGTCTCCTCCGGCATGAGCTTCACCGGAGTCTTCGTTCTCTTCGCCGCACTGCTGCTCGGCCCGCAAGCAAGCTTCGCCCTCGGCTCGCTCATCCCGCTGCTCTCCAGCCTGATGAGTGGCGCAACCTTGCCGGTATGGCACATGTTCGCGTGGGGTATGGCCGGCTTCCTGCTCGCCCTGCTGCTCGACTCTCGCCTTTCCGCGCGCCTAGCCGCTCAACTTTCCTCTCGCTTGCGCTAAATGATAGCTTGAGATTGTCACGCGCTGATAATCTTGCGCCACAGTGCAACCAGTGCCAAGAGAGGTAAAGTTACAGTAGTGTCACTTCACCAGATTGGCAGGAAATTATGAAACGCAAGATCGCCATTTTGACCGGTGCCGGCATTTCTACCAGTGCGGGAATCCCTGATTTTCGAGGCCCTCAAGGCGTGTGGACGAAGCATCCTGACCAGATGAAGGTGTACGACATCGACTCCTTCCTCTCCTCCACCGCTGACCGTGAGTATTCCTGGCGCTGGCAGAAGGAATCTCCCGTGTGGAATGCCCAGCCGGGCGTCGCGCACAAGGCGCTGGTGGAGCTGGAAAAGGCGGGAATGCTCAGCGTTCTGGCTACGCAAAATTTTGATGGTTTGCATGAGAAAGCGGGTAACAGCGAGGACCTCGTCGTCAACTTGCACGGTACGATTGCCACCAGCCATTGCATGCGCTGCGGCAAGGAATACCAGACTGCCGACATCATGGCCCGCTTGGACGAAGAGCCAGACCCGCGCTGCCACAAGCCACTGCCTGACGACGGTGAGATTACCAACCGGCAATGCCATGGCATCATCAAAGCCGACGTCACTTACTTTGGTGAAGCCCTGCCAGAGGGCGCTTTCGAGAAGGCGCTCAACCTCACTTTGCAGTCCGATGAACTGTGGGTGATCGGTTCCACACTGGAAGTTACCCCAGCCGCGCTGCTCGTGCCGTACGCTCACCAGTCAGGCATTCCGATCACCATCATGAACCTAGGCTCCACTATGTATGATTCGCTCGCCCAGCGCCTCATCCACGAGCCGATCCAAAACGCACTGCCCAAGCTCGTGCACGCCACCATCGCCGCCGCCGAGTAAAGAGGTGCGGCATGAGGAGAAGCGTATCGACAACAATCTCGCTCTTTCTCCTCTCCATCCTTTGCGCTCTCATGAGCGTCAGTGGCGCATGGGTACACCTCGATAGAATAGAAGCAAGCTTTGCGATAAGTGAACCATACACTCATCTTCAAGTTGACTCGGGCGGTTTGATCGAGAAAGATGCTCCTGAGAAGACTCAGAAGCTGAAGCAATTCCTTTCCCAACACTCTCTTGCTCTCATCGCTATCTCCTATGCAGAGAGCAATCCCAGCATCGTCGGCTTTGACCCCGCCCACAAAACGTGGTTTCCTCAGCTGAGCGATACGCAAGCTCTTGCCATTACAGGAACTTATTCTGCTCAAGTGTGGAAATCTCATCAGAAGAACCCTTACCTGCCTCGTGAAGTCTCCGTTATCGGAACAATCACTCTGCCTTCACGCATTTCTTACCGTTCTAACCAAGTCGTTCAACAGCTTTCTCCTTACGCTCTTCCTCTCGGCAATGTGGTCGTTTCTACAACAAACGCAAATCTGCTGGGTGAACTAGCTGAGCTTCTCCATCAGATGCATTTTCGTGTAAGGCTTTTCAAGCCCTTGAGATTAACAGAAGCTATCATTCAAAATCCCACATTTTTAGTGACCGTTGCTCTCTACGTTTTCGGTTTGATTGCTTCGATTCTCGTGTGGGGAAGTCAACTTCAAACGCAAGCCCACGAACTTCTTATTCACCACGAATATGGTGGGACACCTTGGCGCATTTCACTGGAAAGAACGCGAATTCACCTTCCCTCTCTTCTCATCAGCTGCTTGTGCGGAACATGCCTCACAGCTCTCCTCTTATGCACAGCAAGCGGGCACGCTCTCTCTCGCATCGAAAATATTGCGATATTAATCGGCGCGGCAATTAACACGTGTATTCTCACCCTTGTCTGGCTTCTGACCAGTTATATTCACGCTTGTGTCATCATCAAAACTCATAAAGAAGGAAGATGACCATGCGTACACTTTGGCACGAAATCACAGCAGGTCTCCTCCTCGTCAAACGAAACTTCTTCCACATCGCCACAATCTTCGTTCTTATTGCACTTACCAGCACCATCATTGCCTTAAGCCTTGGTGATGTTCTCGCACAAGGCATGAACTATATGCGCGGAAAACAGCTGCGCGACCAGCAGGCAACCTACTTCCAGCTCGCATACCCCGGAGTTGAAAAACATGATCTCACCGCAATGAAAATCTTGAGAAAAGAGATCAAAGCTGACCGCGCATTCACCTATATCGAAATGCAGGTGCACCCCACAGGAGAAGAGCAAGGGTTCAACGCTAAGCCTACACACATCATCGTGCTCATTGGGCATCGTGCAAGCCTCATGGTTTCAGAAGTTCCCGGAATCGTCTCTTCGGGAAAACTTGACCTCACTCCTCGCGCCTATTTGGGTGCAAGTTTCCCTCATCAATCCTTTGCTTTCACTGTTGGCAACTACAAGCTCACCGCTACCAAGCGTCTGCCTTACGCGGCCGCCTACTTCTCTCCACATGGAACAGGAGAAAAACTCGACAATTACGTGCTCGCCGTTCTTCCGCCTGACGTTCTCACCCATATCGATGATCAGATGATTCAGGTTGCCGAAGGAAACTCAATTTTCTTTCCTCACAGCAAGAATGCGAGCGCACAGCTAAACCTCTACGCTTACATCAGCGCCGCGCAGAAAAACGGAGTCTCCCTCATTCCCGTTGACCTCGCCACCAGTCAACCCACCATTTTCCGCCAGTTACTCGTGCGAACGTCGATCTACATTATCGCAGCATTCGCCCTCGTATTCCTCGTCCTCATGCTCTTCTGGGCAATTGGCTCCTCGATTGTACGCTCTGATATTCGCGAATTCTCAATCCGCCACGCATTTGGAGCACCACTACCCCTTCTCATGTGTCGATTCGCCGCATTCCTCGCAATTACCCTGCTTCTACCTGCAGCAATACCAGTAATCCTTACCGCACAAATTAATTGGTATTACTCAGTAGCCAGTTCGCTAGTACTCGTCATGAGCGTAGTCATTTACCTGTCAGCACTTCTCTATGCCAACGCCAGCTTGCGAAAAATGTTGCTTCTCTAGGCTGCAATTAAATTTCTTGAGATTACCAGCGCTGATAATCTCAAGAAATACTTAGAAAAGCGAGGCGAGGAAGTAGCCGGCAGCAGCCAAGAGCTGCGAGGCAAGCAACATACCAGCGCAATAGAGGAACGCGAGGTTATCCTTGCCAGAAATGATCAAGCGATAACCCTCGACGCTTGCCGTGGAAAAAGTGGAGTAACCGCCCAAAAAGCCAGTGCTCACCACGGTTGCAACAGCAGCTGACAAGAGCGAGGACGACGCCAAACCAGCCACAAAACCAACCAGCAAGCAAGCAGTCAAGTTCACCACAAAAGTGCCCGCAGGGAAGCTCGACCATCGCTTGCTGCGAGAAGCAGCCTTCTTCACCGCAGAATCGATGAGGAAACGGCAGATCGCGCCCAAGCCACCGCAGAGCATGACCACAAGAAACAGCGAAAAAGTCATTGCGAATCTCCCTTCTCATGCTCCTTCAAAATCGCCTCGAGCTCCGGGTCAACATCGCCGCACACACCACGGAAATCATCATCTGTGTGCGCGTAACCAATCAGATTTGCCGAGCAACCCTCGCGGTCGAGGATGCCGTGAGCGTGCAGCTTTTCTGCACGCGGGCTCGACTCGCGAGAAGCTTGGGTTTCGCAAGAGGCTTGAGAGTCAGCGGCTTGGCAACCAGAGGCTTGAGCGGCGAGCATTTGCGCTTGAGTGACGGGAAGGCCAGACACCAAGCGGGCAATCACAATGCCAATTCCTGCTGCCAACAGGCCACCCACCAAACTGGCCAGCGCGTAGAACAGGCCAATCACACCAGCACGAGCAGAGGAAGAGCCGAAGCGAAGGATCGTCTCCCAAACAAAAGTGCCGTACGTGGTGAACGCACCCATAATGCCCGTTCCCAACAGCAATCGCGTCGCTTGACGCGTGCCAGTATCGGGGCCCAAGTGCTGCCACAACTCGAGAATGAAGCCCAGCAACAGAGCGCCGAGCATGTTCACCGTGAAAGTTGCCCACGGCCAAGCTTGAAGTTGCACTGCAGTATGCGCAGCTGGTTGCATAAGGCTCAGGCCTGCTCGGGCGGCAGTGCCCAGAAGGCCTCCTGCAAAAACGCAGAAAATCTGAGCGACGAGAGACAACGGCTTGCCCTCAGCAGCTTTCTCGACGCGAGAAGCGGGCGAGGCGGCGGCAACTTTGCCCTCAGCATGCGGCTTTGCAGTGCGCTCGTTCTGTTCCATATTCACGAAGCACTACTCTATATCGCACGCTCGAGCAAAAGGCGGCTGGCTGCTCGCCAACAAGCTCCGACAACAAACCGGCGAGCCAGAAGACCAGCTCGCCGGTAAGTTTCCATCAGTCAGATGAGCAATCAGTCAAAGAAGCAATCCGCCAGATTGTCACTCAGTCCAAAATCTCGTGGCGAACGATGATGTGGTCGCGAGCAGGGCCATTGCCAATCAAAGAAACCTGGCAGCCAGAGAGCTCCTCCAAACGCAACACATAGTTACGAGCGGCAGCAGGAAGCTCATCGAAGTTCTTCACACCCGTGATATTTTCGCTCCAGCCAGGCATTTCCTCATACACTGGCTTGGCAGAAGCGAACTCGAACTGGTCGATAGGCATTTCGCTGACGCGCTTATGCTCGCCTTGCAAAGTAGTCACATCGTAAGCCACGCAGATTGGCAGGCTCTTCAAACCAGTCAAAGTGTCGAGCTTAGTGAGCACGAGGTCAGTCAGGCCGTTGATGCGCACAGCATAGCGAACAACAACAGCATCGAACCAACCGCAACGGCGAGGACGACCAGTGACCACACCATACTCATGGCCTTGAGCGCGCAGCCAATCACCCTGCTCATCGGTGAGCTCGGTTGGGAATGCGCCAGCGCCAACGCGAGTGGTGTAAGCCTTCGTCACACCCAGCACGCGGTTGATCTTGGTTGGACCAACACCAGTGCCCGTGCAAGCACCACCTGCAGTTGGGTTCGAAGAGGTGACAAATGGGTAAGTGCCATGGTCGATGTCGAGCATGGTGGCCTGGCCGCCTTCGAACAGAACATTCTTACCCTCATCCAAAGCCTTGTTCAACACGAGAGACACGTCGGTGGCGTGAGAACGAATCTTCTCGCCGTTTTCCAGCAGCTCGTCAAGGTTTTCTGCCAAGCTCATCGGCTTAGCGCCGTAGATCTTTTCAATCAGCTCGTTCTTCAGCTCGAGGTTTGCCTCAACCTTAGCCCTCAAATGCTCTTCATTAAACAGATCGGCCACTCGGATTCCGATGCGATTCACCTTGTCGGCATAAGTTGGGCCGATGCCCCTACCAGTCGTGCCAATCTTGGAGGAGCCGCGAGAGCTTTCGTTGAGCTTATCCATGTATCGGTCGTAAGGAGCGGTGATGTGAGCGCCCAAGGAGACCAGAAGCTTGGAGCAATCGACACCTTCAGCTTCCAAAGTGTGCATTTCGTCGACGAGCACCTGAGGGTCGACGACAACGCCAGAGCCAATAACCGGAGTGATGTTCTTGTTCACCACGCCACTAGGCAGCAAATGCAGGGCGTAGCTCTTGTCACCAACGACGACGGTATGGCCAGCATTGGCGCCGCCGTTGTAGCGAGCCACGTAATCGACGCGGGTACCCAACAAGTCCGTTGCTTTACCCTTGCCTTCGTCTCCCCATTGAGCTCCAACAACAATAATTCCTGCCATATGTGCTGGCTCCTTATGCCTCACCGCTGCACACGCCTCTCGCGCACAAGCCGGGTATATACCTTACACGCATGGGTGCAGGGAATTGTTAACAGGAGGTCACACGCGCTTGTTTTCAGGAGAAATCTCAGAATGAGGCTGATAACACGTTCACAAAATTCACCACGTGAAACTATATGATGAGCATCTATGATTCCCTCTTGCAGCCGAGGCGATGAATTTATAGCTGGAAAGAGGCCCTCAGGAAAAACAAAAGCGCCCTGGTCTGCATTCCAGGGCGCTTCCGTTCAATGAGGAGAGGAAGAAGAAAAATTGAATTATGGCCTCTAAGATTTCCTAAAAGGTCTCAGCTGTTGAGCTGATGGTTATATATAACCTCATGATTCTTGGTTCAATCCTCAAATGTGCATCAAAAACTCTTCCTGTTTGCTGAAAACTAACTGAAAATGGCGAGCTCGCACGCCTCTTCAGCGCGCCACACTCACCTCGGGCGATGCTGTGCCACCTGCGAAGCCTTCAGAGCGCACTCATCCAGCCTGTTCAGCTCCTCCTGCATCGCCTGATCCGCTAGATTAGTGAAGCTGCCGTAGCGATGCTCCACCGCTTTCATCACGAGAAAATCAGCAAGCTTCGGGTTCTTGGGCAGCACGGAACCATGCATATACGTGCCAATCACGTTGTTCTTCTGTGCACCCTCCGTCTCATCCTCAGCGTTGTTCCCCTCGCCTGAGGTAACATGGCCCAACGCTTTCGTCTGCCCATGCAAGAACGTCTGGCCAGAATGGTTTTCGTAGCCCACCAACGTTCCATAATCTGAGTTTGCTACAAGGTTTCCAATCAAGCGAGCAGTTTTCCCCAGCGTTTCAGCATCAAAAATGCCAATCCCAGGAATTTCATCGCCATCAATAGTGCGGAAAAAGTTGCCAAAAAGCTGATACAAGCCACAGATTACCAGCATCGGAACTCCCTCATCCGCCATCTGACGCAGCTGAGGAGCGCGAGCCATGAGATCATCCTGAATCTTCTTCTGGCCAGAATCCTGGCCACCACCGCCCAGAATGATATCCACATGCTCAGGCCAGGCATCCCCTTGGTTCACATAGTGCACAACCGGCTGGTAGCCATATAGCCACAAGCGTTTCGTCACCACGAGAACATTTCCCGTATCCCCGTAAATGTTCATATCGCGCGGATACAGTGACACAATATCGACAGCCGGACGAACCCTATCGTCAATCGCGTTGATACGATCCTCAAGCTCACTCATGCGCGAACCCCCACATTCTTGATCGTGGCAATCTGGGAAAGCTCCTGGCGAAGAGCCAGCATAGCCGTATACGTGCAATAGATTCTCTTCGGCATTTCAGGTTCTCGCTGCAAAAACGCCATCAACGCCTCATGCAAGTTGGTCTGCGTCTGTTCTACATTCACCCCGTCATAAGCAAGCCTGGTGGCCATATCCCACGCTCGCACGCCGGTCACTTCAGAAACTCCTGTTGAAGCCAGTGATGCGAAATCGACATCCCACAGCCAACTCATATCGCGTCCATCGGCGTACTCATCGTTAATGGCAATCATGGTGCTCGTACCCTGAGCGGGGAAGGAGTGCAAAGCCAAGCGGAAGCCACCCGGGTTCTTGACCAGCACGAGCTCAACTGGCACGTTATTGACCATCACCGTCTCGCCGCGGCCAAATGCTGGAGTCACTGTGCTGACAGCGTCAATCAGCTGCTCGGTGGTGACGTGAGAAGCTTTCTCCAGACGTTGGCGTTGGGCTGGGCTTATATTCTCCAGATTGGCACTCTTGCTGGCGTCTGCGACTACTGCGCGGGCAACTGCGAGAGCACCTGCTGCGTTGAACATGTTGTAGACGCCGGAAACTCGCATGCTGGTGCGCTTTTCCAGCCCATCCATGAGCAGCGTTGCGAAGCCTGTTTCCACGCCAGTGAGCAGCACGTCTGCGGGCAGGCTTGAGGCGCGTTGCCATTCTGCTTCGCTGCTCTTTTCCGCTTCATGATCAACGGGCATTGCGCTTCCCGTCAGCTGCTCGATGGCGTGCAAGGTTGAGGAGTGCAGTTGTGCGTCGTTGGGGAAGAGTTTCCTGAGATTATCAGAACCCAAACCGTAATAGCTAACCTTCGTGCCGTGCCGCGCTTGCTTCGCCAGGCGGGAAATCAGAGGGTCTTCTCGGTTGAGAATCAGCGTTCCTGATGTGGCATGAGCCGCGTGCGCCAGCAGACGAGCCGTGGTGTCAATCTCACCAAATCGGTCCAGCTGGTCGCGCATCACGTTGAGAAGCAAGGTATAGCGAGGCTGAACCTGCTGAACGAACTTCACCGAGTAGGCTTCGTCCAGCTCGAGCACCGCGATATCGGCATCCAGCTTGCCAGAAAGCGAGATTTGAGGAAGCAACGAGGAGATGACGCCACGCACAAAATTCGAGCCAGTCGGGTTCGTGAAAACCTTCAATCCCAAGCTTTCCAAAAGGCTGACCACCATGCGAGTCGACGTGGTTTTGCCGTTAGTGCCGCTGACCACCACAGTTCCCAAAGGAAGATTGCTCAAGGTGCGAGCAAGGAAGCCAGGGTCCAGTTTTTCCACCACTTCACCAGGGAATGCCGAGCCGCCACCGCGCACGTGAGCGAGGCCGTAAACGCATTTGCCGATGGCAGGAGTGAAAGGCTTCTTCCAGCTGTGAGTGTGTGCTTGCACGCGAGCGCGCTGAGCATCGTCGTCTGCCACGCTGGAGGTGAAAGCAGACATTGATTGCTGTGCCATTATGCTCCTTAAATTCCCTTAAATTCCCTTAAATTCCGAGGGTCCCGAATTCCTCGAGTCCTCAGTTTCTTCATCCCGAGAATCCCTTAAATTCCTTGCTCGACGTCCTGGCTCAAGTTCAAGAAGCGCGAATTCGCGCCATCGAAGGAAAGCCCCACCGTTCCCGTCTGGCCATTACGGTTCTTCGCCACAATAATGTCAGCCTCGCCCGGGCGATCTTCCTTGTTGTAGAAATCAGGGCGGTGAACAAGTAACACTTCATCAGCATCCTGCTCAATAGAACCCGATTCACGAAGGTCAGAGAGCATTGGCTTCTTATCCTGGCGCATTTCCGGGCCACGGTTGAGCTGGGACAGTGCGATCACAGGAACGTTGAGCTCCTTGGCCAGCAGCTTGAGAGAGCGGGAGAACTCCGACACCTCTTGCTGGCGCGATTCCACGGCTCCGGTCGAGCTCATCAGCTGCAAGTAGTCGATCACCACCAAGCCCAACGGCTTCATCGAGGCCTGCCCCTGCTTCAAAGTACGGCACTTTGAGCGAATTTCCATCAGTGACATATTCGGCGAATCGTCAAGCAGGAGCGGGACGTTTTGCATCTCGCCCATTTCCTTGTTCAAGCGGTCCCACTGGCGGTCATCCAGCTGAGCGGCACGCAAAGTTTCCAAAGGAATGGAGGTTTCCGCGGAAATAATACGTTGAGCGATTTCGTCGCGGCTCATCTCCAGAGAGAACACGATGGTGGTGATGTTCTGGCGGAAAGCTGCGTAACGGGCAATATCCATAGCAAAAGTGGACTTACCCATAGCCGGGCGGCCTGCCACAATAACAAGCTGGCCTGGCTGCAAACCGTGCATCAGCCCGTCGAGAGCGACGAAACCAGTGTCTACGCCTTGCTTGACCTGGCCGCTTTGAATAGCAGAAATATTGGAGAGCGTCTCGTACGCCGTGTTGTAAATATCCACATAGTCGGTGCGCAGGCGGTTATCCGATAGGGACATTGCCTTCTGCTGGGCCATGTTGACGACTTGTTCTGCTGGTGCGCCGCCTGCTTTTTCGCCCATTTCGATGATGGCTCGGCCCGATTCGATAACGCGCCTGAGCAAAGCCTTATCGCGCACGATGGAAGCATAGCTGTTCACCGAAGCCGCTTGTGGCGAGGAGGGCACGAGGTCGGCAATATAAATGCTGCCACCTGCTTGGGTGAGCTTATCTTCCTTTTCCAGCTGGTTGGCCACGGTAATCACATCGGCAGGTTCACCGGCGGAGAAGAGGCGAATGATGGTGGAGAAAATAATCTGGTTCTTCGGCTCGTAAAAATCCTGCTCGGTCAGCACGGCCGTCGCCTCGGTGATGGCGTCCTGCGTCTGCAGCATTGAGCCCAGCACCGCCTTTTCGGCGTCAGAATCGTGCGGAGGAACCTTCATGCTCACATCGGTAGCCATATTTCTCCTTCTCTCCCCTCACATGCCTCAAGATTATCAGCGCTCACCGTAGCCTACAGCGCAGCCTCATTCTCATCACCAGTGTTAATCCTGACGACACGGTCCAGCGGAGCCACCCAAATGAAACCATCGCCATCATTCCCGGTTTTTGCCGCCTCAACCAGCACGTTGACCACAGTATCCGCATCCTCATCGGCACTCACCACGTCAATGCGCACGCGAGAAATGAGATCAGAATTGTAGCGAGCCCCGCGGTACACCTCAGAATGGCCCACTTCCTGGCCAAAACCGGAGACGGAGGTGAGCGTCATACCACGAACGCCAGCCTGAGCAAGCGCAGTTTTGCACGCATCCAAGCATTCGGGCTTAATAACTGCAGTGACAATCTTCATTTACTGAGCCTCCTTAAACACCGAGTTCGAGAAGGTTTCAAAGTCGTAACCCTTCTCGCCCTGGTCGGCAATATCGACGCCCAAAACCTCATCACGGTCAGCAATACGCCAGCCAACCGTCTTCTCCAAAACGAAGGCGATCACTGCCGTCCACACGCCAGCCCAGAGGAACACCACCACAATTTCGACGAGCTCAGCCACCAGCAAGCCCACACCACCACCAGTGAGCAGGCCACCCTTTTGAGCGAACAAACCGTTGGCGAGCAGGCCAATAACCGCACCCACACCAGCAATGGCTACGACATCGAAGGAATCGTCATAGTTCAAACGGTACTTCCACGAAACCGCGGAAGAGCAGGCAACACCCGCGATGAAGCCGATCAGAACAGTCCACAGAGGGTTCAAAGAATCAGCGGCAGCACAAACCGCTGCCATGCCACTCAGAATTCCTGAAATCGCGCCCAACGCGGTGAAATGACGGTTACGCAGCCTGTCAATCATGAGCCATCCCCAACACGAGGCAGAGCAGGCCAACAGCATCGAGAGAACCGTGTAAACAGCCGTGCCATTACCCGAGTGAACATGACCAGCCACAAAGCCCATAAAACCAACGAAAGCCAGGGCCACACCAAAGAAGGACAACGTCAAACTATGCGGCTTGAGCGGGGTGACGTGGAAGTTGCGACGACGGCCAATAATCAACACGATTGCCAGCGCGGACACAGCAGCCGAAAGCCAGACCACACCAGAACCAGCGAGATCATGCGCGCCAGAACCCAAAGCCTGGGACAACGGGCCCGTCGCAGAAAGCAAGCCCGAGCGCGACCAGAGCATATGAGCCACAGGAGCGTAAACAATGCTCACCCAAAAGACGACGAAAATAGCCCACGCGCTGAACTTAATACGCTCCGCCAAAGCGCCAGAAATCAACACCACCGCAAGGCAGGCGACCGTCATCTCAAAAAGCACATCAGCCAAACGCGGGTAGCTCGCACCCGTCGGCATCACCGAGAGGAAAGCCCCATTTTTCAAGGCAATGCTGTCACGCAGCAGGAAGCCAGAGGCAGGGTCACCCACAACACCCGCGACATCTGAGCCGCCAAAAGCGAGCGACCACGCCCAGAACACCCACACCAAGCACGTGGTGACGATGCCGCCCAGCATGAGCATTCCCATGTTCAGCACCGACTTGACGCGAGCCAAACCCATGTAATACAGGCCTACGCCCACCGTCGTAAGCATGGAAAGCACGCTTGCTACGAGCAGCCATACAGTTGTGATATTCATAATCCTCCCCTAGTGCTGCTTAGCCTAAAATACCGTCGACGAAACCAGCAGGGTCGAACACAGCGAGGTCGTCCGGGCCCTCGCCCAAGCCGACAAGCTTGACCGGAACGCCCAGCTTGTTTTGAACAGAAATGACGATGCCACCCTTGGCAGAGCCATCCAGCTTAGTGAGCACAACGCCCGTAATTCCAATCGCCTCAGCGAACACTTCGGCCTGAGTCATGCCGTTTTGGCCAGTGGTGGCGTCCAGCACAAGCAGGACTTCCTGAACAGGAGTGAGCTTTTCGATGACGCGGCGGATTTTGCCCAGCTCATCCATGAGGTTGCGCTTGTTTTGCAGGCGGCCGGCGGTGTCGACGATGAGCACGTCAGCCTTGTCGTTGAGCGCTTTTTGAGCGGCGTCGTAGGCAACAGATGCTGGGTCTGCGCCATCCTTGTCGGAGCGCACCACTTCGATGCCAGACTGTGCGGCCCAGGTGGCGAGCTGGTCGGCTGCTGCTGCTCGGAAGGTGTCGGCGGCGGCGAGAACGACGTGGCGGCCTTCAGCGACGAAGAGGCGGCCGAGCTTGCCTGCGGTTGTGGTCTTGCCGGTACCGTTGACGCCGACCATGATGATGACGTGCAGCGGGTGGGTTTGCTCAGCAGGAGCAGTTTGCTCGGCGGCTGCTTGTTCAGCGGCTGCTGGCTCTGCTGGCTCGTTGTTGCTCAGTGCTTCGAGGCTGCGGTCAGTGTCGCGGCCCACGGCGTCCAGCAGTCGTTTGCGCAGCATGTCGCGCACTTCCTCGGCAGAGCGAGTACCTTGCGCGCGAGAATCTTGGCGCAGTTCATCGACGATTTTTTCGGAAGCTTCCGCACCCACATCGGCCAGGAGCAAGGTGTCCTCAACGTCTTCCCAATCTTCCTCGCTCAAGTGGTCGCGCGAAAGGATGGAGAACAATGCTTTTCCAAAAGGATTAGCAGAATGCGCGAGCTTGGAGCGCAGGCGAACGAGGCGGCTCTGTGAGTTCTCTGGCTTGACGATTTCTGGCTTGGCTGCTGGCTCTGGGTTGACAACCGGCTCTGGCTGAGCAGCAGTCTCGGGCTGAGCTGCAGCTTCTGGCTTGGCTGCTTCTGGCTGAGCTGCTGGTTCAGCTTCTGGCTGTGGCTCAGCCGTTTGCTGTGGCTCTGCCTTTGGTTTGTTCTCAGTTGCTGACACAGCCTGAGCCTGTGCCTCAGCCTCTTGTTTGTGCTCAGCGCCCTGAGGCTCACCTTCAGCCGCAGCAGTCGCTTCACTTGCTTCAACGGCAGGCTTTTCGCCGGTCTGAGCCCCCTTATGCGCGCTCTTCGCGATGACGACACCAATAATGGCGACAACAACAATAACCCCCAGGATTATCAAGAGGGTAGTAGTCAGATCCATGTTCAACCTTTCGTGAAGTTCACTCGCGCGAGCGACAAGCAGCGCTGATAATCTGGAGAAATTCGGAGCTTAAGCCTGAGGGTGAGAGGTGTGCGACACGAGATTAGCAAGCTCACCATTGGCCACCTTCTCCTCAGCCGTCTGACGAGAGAAGGCGTGCAGCTCAACCACCGAACCGGAGGTCTGCACAACAGAGCGATCCTGCGCAGTAGCGCCATGACGGACGTCTTTACTCGGGGCGAGGGCCATCTGAGTGGCAATCACGCGTCCGTTGCGCCTATTCTTCTGCTGCTTCATCGCCTTACGCTGCAGCCATTCAAAAGTGTCCGGCACGCGCGAGGAGAGCCCGTTGTTCACCGACTCCATCTTTGCCAAGGCAAGCACGAGCAGAAGCAGTGCGATAATCGCGCCAATCCAGCCAAGAATTAAGTAAATCACACCTCTTATTCTGCCACAGGAGGTCCTCCCTGTTCACAGCTGGCTCACACGCCTGACAATTCGCCGGTTTGCAGGGTTACCGGCCAGCCTCGTCGGCCAAGCTCCTGGCCGGACGCGCTCCCCACCGCAAGCCAGACGCGCTCCCCCACCGCAAGCCGGCGCACCACCCAGGCGCCCGCCACCCTCGCGCTCTGGGCAGGTTCGCCTCTAGTATGAGAGCAAGTAAGGAAGCTTGGAGAAATGAGGAATTATGCTTCTCAGCGATCGTGATATTCGCTCCCGCGTGGACATGGGCGATATTGAGCTCGACCCCTTCACGCCTGAGATGATCCAGCCAGCTTCCATCGACGTGCGCCTCGACCGCTTCTTCCGCGTTTTCAACGATCGCCAGTACACCTACGTCGACCCTGCCGAGGACCAAGGCGAGCTGACCGAGCAGTTTAGCGTTGCGCAAGGCGAGCCTTGGATTTTGCACCCGGGCGAGTTCGTTTTGGGCTCGACCCTCGAGCGCGTCCACATTTCCAGCCAGATTGCCGCCCGTTTGGAAGGCAAGAGTTCGCTGGGCCGTTTGGGCATCCTCACCCATTCGACGGCCGGCTTTATTGACCCTGGTTTCAACGGCTACATCACTTTGGAGCTGTCGAACGTCAGCCCGCTTCCCGTCAAGCTCTGGCCTGGCATGAAGATTGGCCAGATCTGCTTCTTTGAGCTCTCTTCCCCGGCCGAGCACCCTTATGGTTCGCAGGCTTTGGGTTCGCATTACCAAGGCCAGCGCGGCCCGACACCTTCCCGCTCGTACCAGAACTTCTATAAGGCTCCTTTTGCCGAGTAGGTTCGAATGGTACAGTTCGAATTTCTTAAGATTATCAGTGCGATTATCAGTGCGCCGCACCCTCGTGCTCGTCGCACTCGCCAGGCAGGCAGTCGCAGTCAATAGTTTCGGGCGCTGTTTCGCGCTTGTTCTCTATTACTTTTGTGAGATTATTAAGGTCACCTTTGGTCATCTGCATACGCTCAATGAGTTCAATGAGCACTGAGCCGCGCTTCATAGCGCACATGGAGTTGAACAGCTGTACAGCCTGGTCGCGCATGGCTTCTTTCTCTGCCACGGTTGGTGTGTAGAGGAAGCCGCGCTGGCCTTCGACGCTTTTCGTTGTGAGAATCCCCTTGCTGACGAGGCGGCGAAGCAGAGTTTTGGTGGTCGACTCGGACCACTGCCTTTTCTTGGACATGTTTTCCACGAGAGTTTTGGCTTTGCTGGGCCCCTCGGTCCACACCACTCTCATCAGCTCCCACTCTGAGGGGGAGATCAGGGAAACTTCTGCATTCGTATCGCTCATGTTTTCAGTGTACGTTCTGGGTTTGTGCGTCGTGGCAATCTTGCTGTTGGTGAACTACAAGTGTAAACGATAAAACTTGAGCCAACTTCTATCAAGTTTTGGGAATATCTGCGCTAATAATCTGTTACTCCTTCTAGATGCAAACCAGCCCGGCCACCAGCCGAGCTGGAGAGACAACAGGAAAGGAGTTCGTGATGGCCAATCAAGACGAAAAGTACACAACAATGGCACAGCAGGCCATCGGGGATGCCATTCAAACAGCTTCTGCAGCAGGCAACCCCACCGTCGAACCGCTGCATCTGCTCGATTCTTTGCTGCGCCAAGATGGCGGCGTCGTTAAAGGGCTTGTGCAAGCAACCGGCGCCAACGTTCAAGAAATCGGCGCCCAAGTACGCCACGCACTCACCCAACTGCCAGCAGCTTCCGGCTCGAGCACCACTCAGCCTGACGCCAGCCGCCAGCTCACCGTCGCGCTCGTCAACGCGCAAAAGGAAATGAGCAAGCTTGGCGACGAATACGTTTCCACCGAACACCTGCTCATCGGCATTGCCATCGGCCCTTCTGACGCCGCTGATATTTTGAGCCGCGCAGGCGTGAGCCCTGACAAGTTGCGCCAAGCCGTGCCAACTATTCGCGGAGGCGCTCATGTGACGAGCCCGGACGCTGAAGGCACCTACAAAGCTTTGGAAAAATACTCGACCGACCTGACCAAGCAGGCACGTGAAGGCAAGCTCGACCCAGTGATCGGCCGCGACCGTGAAATTCGCCGCGTCATGCAAATTCTCGAGCGCCGCACGAAGAACAACCCTGTTCTCATCGGCGAAGCAGGCGTTGGTAAGACCGCCGTTGTGGAAGGCCTTGCCGAGCGTATCGTCTCCGGTGACGTTCCGACCGGCTTGAAGAATAAGCGCCTGGTCGCTCTCGACTTGGGCTCGATGGTGGCAGGCAGCAAGTACCGTGGCGAGTTTGAGGAACGCTTCAAGGCTGTTCTCAACGAAATCCGCCAGTCGGATGGTAACGTCATCGCCTTCATCGATGAGATTCACACCATTGTTGGCGCGGGCGCTGCCGAAGGCTCGATGGACGCTGGCAACATGCTCAAGCCGATGCTCGCTCGTGGCGAGATCCGCATGATCGGCGCTACCACGCTGGACGAATACCGCGAAAACATTGAGAAGGACCCCGCTTTGGAGCGCCGCTTCCAGCAAGTTTTCGTCGGCGAGCCTAGCGTTGAGGACACTATCGCCATTCTGCGTGGTCTGAAGCGTCGTTATGAAGCTCACCATAAGGTGACTATCGGTGATGATGCTCTTGTTGCTGCAGCTACGTTGTCAAACCGCTACATCACCGGCCGTCAGCTTCCTGATAAGGCAATTGACCTTGTCGATGAAGCTGCTGCACACCTGCGCATGGAGCTTGACAGCCAGCCAGAGGAGATTGATGAGCTTTCTCGCACTGTCACGCGCTTGCAAATGGAGCAAATGCAGTTGAAGAAGGCTACTGACCCTGCTTCTCAAGAGCGTTTGGAAAAGCTCGAGCAAGAGCTTGCTGATACGCAAGAAAAGCTTGCCGGCCTCAATGCTCGCTGGGCAAAGGAGAAGGGCGAACGCGAAAAGGTAGGCGATTTACGTGCCCGCCTTGATGCTGCTCGCGTTCAGGCCGATAAGGCTACTCGTGAGGGTGATTTGAGCACTGCTTCGCGCATTCTCTATGGTGAAATTCCTGAGATTCAGAAGCAGTTGCAACAAGCTCAAGAGCAAACTTCTGGCACTGATTCCAGCGAACAAACGTCGAACTCTGCTCCTCAAGCTGCACCTCACGAAGAGCCGATGGTTCCCGACCATGTGGATGCGCAATCGGTAGCAGAAATCGTTTCTGATTGGACAGGCATTCCTGTGGGAAGGCTCAACCAGAGCGAGGATGAAAAGCTGCTTCATATGGATGCTGAACTGGCGAAGCATGTCGTCGGTCAGCAAGAAGCAATTGAAGCGGTGGCTAATGCTGTGCGTCGTGCTCGTGCTGGAGTTTCCGACCCACACCGTCCAACTGGCTCGTTCCTCTTCCTTGGCCCTACAGGTGTAGGCAAGACGGAATTGGCGAAGGCGTTGGCTGGCTTCTTGTTCAATGACGAGAAGGCCATGGTTCGCATCGATATGTCCGAGTACATGGAGAAGGCTTCTGTGTCTCGCTTGATCGGTGCAACTCCTGGCTACATCGGCTATGAGGAAGGCGGTCAGCTCACTGAGGCTGTTCGTCGTCGTCCTTACTCTGTTGTGCTCTTTGATGAGGTGGAGAAGGCCAACCCGGAAGTTTTCAACCTTCTGTTGCAGGTGTTGGATGATGGCCGTTTGACGGATGGCCAGGGTCGCACGGTTGACTTCACGAACACTATTCTCATCATGACGTCCAACTTGGGTGCTGAGTACCTGGTTCGTGACGATATGGATGAGGAAGCGAAGCGCAAGGCCGTGATGGACACTGTTCATGCGCACTTCAAGCCTGAGTTCTTGAACCGCTTGGATGAGATGATCGTGTTCAAGCCTCTCACGCAGGAAAACCTGTCGGCTATTGTCGACTTGCAGGTTGCTCAGGTGGCTAGCCATTTGACGGATCGTCGCATCAAGCTGTCGGTGAGCAAGGCTGCAAAGCAGTGGCTTGCCATGATGGGTTACGACCCTGCTTATGGCGCTCGTCCTCTGCGTCGCTTGGTACAAGTTCAGATTGGCAATCAGTTGGCAACTATGCTTCTGTCTGGCCAGATCCACGATGGCGACACCGTGTTTGTGGACCACACAGCTGACGAGGATAAGCTCACGCTGGTTTCCATGCCTGACGACCCGCTCTCTGCTCAGGACGTGAAGAAGATCAAAGACTGAGTAAGCCTCACAGCTTTCACTCACCTGCGCGCGTGAGCTCACAGCGTCGCGCGTTTAGCTCCCTTCTTTCTCTTCGGTTTACCCCGGAGGGAAAGGTGAGGGAGCTTTTTCTTTGCCTGTTTTACAATGTTGTGCGATAAAGGTTTTGCGGTGCCCTTCCATCAATTCTGCCCGCGGAAAGAGAGAAACCTTTATTGGAAGGTGAATTATGCGCTACAACGTTGTAGAGAAAAACGGTTTTACCACGTTCTACCGCGAAGCTGGCGACCCGAACAAACCGGTGTTCCTGCTGCTGCACGGTTTTCCGAGCGCTAGCCATTACTTTAGAAAGCTCATGCCCATTCTAGCTAAGCATTTCCACGTCATTGCCCCTGACCTTCCTGGTTTTGGTCAGACTATCGAGCCGGAAAGTTTTATATACTCCTTTGATAACCTCGTAAACTTCATCGAAGCTTTCACCGAGGAGTTGGATCTCAAGCACTTCTACCTCTACGTTTTCGACTATTCCGTGCCGATCGGCTTTGAGTTTGCCACCCGTCACCCCGATGCTATAAATGGCATCGTCGTGCAAAATGGCACGATTTACGTTGAAGGTTTAGGCGAACTGTTCACTGAACTCAAGGATTATTGGGCTAACCCTACTCCTGCCAAGAGGCGCCGCTACGAAAATGCCTATTCCGATGGCATCATTCGTCATTACTACGAAATCGGTGAAAAGCCAGGTTCCATTAGCCCCGACGGTTGGGCTTTGGACGAGTTCTATTCTCTGCGTCACAGCAACTTTGCTCACGCTCAGAATGACCTCATCTTTGACTTCCGCTCCAACCTGATGAACTATCAGCGCATGCAAGATTATGTTCGTCACTACCAGCCTCGCGTTCTGGCAATCTTTGGTAAGAATGACCCTGCGTACACAATGCCGGGAGCTTACGCCCTTGCCAAAGACGATAAAAACGCGCAGGTCTTCCCTATTGACGGCGGCCATTTCGCCTTGGAAGCTCATTCTCCTGAAATTGGTGAGATTATCATTCGCGAGTTTGTCAGCCCTGAAGCAGGCGATGCTGTTCACCGTACTGCACTTGCCTTGGGTGAGGCAGCGGAAAGCTAAGCCTTCTCGCATCCTTTTACTGAAACGCATCAGTGATGGTGTCTATTATTCCGCATGAGCAGAAATTACCCAACCATGACGTCCCGTGGTCCAGCAAAAATGAGCGCAGTAAGTCGAGCCGTGCCAGCAACCTCTACTCAAACACAGAGAAGTGAGCGTAAATGGTTGATTCTGATCCTGTTAACAAAGCGAGTGACCCCAACGAAGCCGTCGAAGCGCTCGTCCACACGTTTGCTACCGCCACACCGCCGCGCCAACCTGCGTGGAAAAAGTGGGTGAAAAGCCATCAGATTCTCGTGGTGATCACCTTCCTGGCAACGCTCGTCGTGGTTGCCGCAGCCATTATCGCGACCCTCGTCATCAACTACCACAAGCCGTCGCTGGACGTTGAAACCCTCGATTTGCCGCTGAATAGCAAGCAAGTCGCCACTCTTTCTCGAGGCTTAAACCGTAAGATTACCAGCACGCCAACAGTCCCTCAGGTGCAGGCAGAAGTCCACTCCGAGCTCACCTTGACCGCGGGCACAACCCCGCAGTCAACGCAAGATGTTGCTCAATCGGAGAAGCTCTTCGCCATGGTCGCCTCGGGGTCAATCAACGCTTTTCTCACTCCATCGAGCAACCTTGCCGTCGCTAGCGGCAATAAGCTTCTCACGCCGATCGCCGAAGTGGTGACAAAACTGCAGATGCAGGAGCTTTCCGATAAGAACCTGCTCCTTGCCTCTGACGGCACGACCACTCATGAGCTCGGCACTAAAGGGGCAAAGAAAGCAGTCGCAATCGCTCTGGACCGTACTGATGTGTGGAAGCGGATTAACGGGCCAAAGGATGCCGTGTTCATCTTCGCCAACGTTCAAAAAGGCAAGGAACTTCCTCGCGTTGCTCTAGCCTACTTTGCAGGAATCTCAGCTCCAAACACACAAACGAACACACACTGAGGTGAGTTATGAGCCGTGTTGCACAAATGTATGAATTCGCTTGCCGCGTCATCCTTCTCGCACTCGTCGTGCACATTGCGTTTCTCGTCTTTTCCCTCGCCGGACTGGTAATCTTGGGCGTCTTCCCAGCCTTTTCCGCCACTATCGCAACGTATCGAGCCTGGGTGAGGGACGTGAAAGATCGGCGCTGGAGCGTCAAGCAAACCTGGAAACTCTTCTTCCGTTTTTGGAAGGAGGACTTCGTGTGGGCGAATATTTTAGGCTACCCGCTCACCCTTATCGCCGTTTTTCTCTTCGTCGACTACATGCTGGCCAACAATAATTACCTGGGCGCGCCGACGTATGCCGTGTCGGGGATCTTGCTGCTGCTCAACGTGGTGTACTTGCTATTCGCAACGCTCGTGTGGGTTGTTCGCGCGAATTTCGATGAGGATTTCTTCTGGATTCTCAAGCAAACGCTGACTTTGGTGATCGTTCGGCCGCTCTGTTCGCTCATGCTCATTATTGCGCTGCTTTTGGTACTGTTCAGTTACGCAAGATGGCCTGGTTTAGCTCTCGCTTTTGGCGTCTCTGTACCGCTTTTCGCCGTCGTTGTGATCGTTTATTCTTTCGCCAGATTGCCAGGAATGGATATTCATGTGCTTGAGCCTAACCCAAAGCTTGCGAAGAAGAACCACATGCACAGCTAATTGGTACAGTTGTATCAACCTTGTTTAGTTCAACCGTTTAACAAACCAGTGTTGTGAACCTGTCACTGGGTAATTCTCAATTCTGCCAATCTCATGGTATCCAAAGCGAGGATAGAAAAGCTTGCCCTGGAAGCCAAAGGTGTTGAGCAGAACCTGTTTCGCCCCAGCTTTCAGGCCAGCCTGCTCAATGCGCGCCAGCAAGAGCGAGCCCAAACCCTTCTTGCGGTAGTCCGGCGCAACGACCAAATACTCGACCTCAAGCCAGTGGCCAAACACCTCGCCATACACCCCGCCCACCAGCTTGCCCTGGTCGGTAAGCCACACGGCAAGCTCCTGGCCGTCGAGGGTTTCAAAATGTTGGCGGTTAAACTCGCGCAGCATGAGGTGAATCTGCTCGGTGGGCGCTTGGGCATAACTGTGCGCAAGGTGGCAGCACAACTCAAGATTTCCACAGCTCACCTGCTCTTCCTCGAGCGCTCGTGCGCCAGCGTAGTAATCTTCGCGCGTGAGCTGCATGGTTGTTGCACCGTAGGAAATCCCAGCAATCTCAACAGCGTGACTCTCGTAACCAACTGGAAGGAAGCCAAGCTTGTCATACAGCTGGCGCGCGGTGGAGTTATGGTCGTACACCTCGAGAGTGATAGCCGAAAGCCCGCGCTCAAAACCGTAAGAGATCAAAGCTTCGAGAGCTTCTCGCCCGTAGCCGCGAGCTCGCCACTTCGGCGTAATGTAGGCGCGCAGATTGCAACTGTGGTGCTCGTCGTCATATTCGTTGAGAACTACCTCGCCGATCACAGTTCCTGCAGCGTTCTCGCCAATGGGGTTCTGGTTCGCGCGGGCACTTGCCGAGCTGTGCTCAGGCAACGCAGGCAGCACCACAGCGAACATTGCCCGCTGCTCGTCCGCACTGAACTGCGCATAAGCGCGTTCTATTTCTTCTTCAGCCCAGGGAAGCTCAACGCCATGCTCAGTAATGGTGACGGGAACGCCGGTGAGAGCGAGACCATACCAGTCTGTTTTCATGTACCCAAAGAGCGTCAGGCCATCAGCAGGGGTGATCGGGCGCAGAAGGAGCCGAGAAGTGGCCAGCGGTTCGTGAGGTTGTAAACAGTGCACAGCTCAGCTCCTTTCACGCGCATATGCGTGCTGTGGCACGCAGAGTAATCAGCGGATGTGCTCAGTAGCAGGCGGGGTTCAGCGCGGTGATAATCAGAAGTCGTCCTCATCATCGTCGTCGCCATGCTGAGCAACGACGACATTGCGAAGAGAGCCAATGCCAGCGACCGTCACGACGGCCTCATCACCAGGGTGGAGCTCGCCAGTAGGATCTGCGCAACCGGTGAGGATCATGTCACCAGGAAGCAGGGTGGCGAACTGGGAGATGAAGCTTACCTGCTGGGCGATGGAATGGAGAAGATGAGCAGTAGTGCCGTGAGCTGCAGGCTGATCTTCACCATTGAGGCTGAAGGAGATTTCAGCGTTGGCAGGGTCAAGGTCAGTTTCGATCCACGGGCCGATAGGGCAGGCGGTGTCGAAACCTTTCGAACGCACGAGGAAGGGGTCGTCACCTTGCACGTCGTAAGCGGTGACGTCGTTGACGCAGGTGTAGCCCAGAACGTACTTCAAAGCGTCCTTTTCGCTGACATTGCGAGCCATGCGGCCCATCACAGCGCATACTTCTGCTTCGTAATGAATGCTGCCGGCCCACTCGGGGAAAACGATCGGGTCATCTGGTCCGCAGATTGCGGTGGACGGCTTGGTGAAGAGCAGCATCTGCTCGGCAGGCTCTTCAGCAGGTGAGGCTTGCGCGGCTGGCTGCTCACTATCGGCTGGAGCCTGGCCACCAGCTTGTTCGCTGCTCGGTTTGCGGTAGTTTTTCATCACTCCGTATACCTTGGATGGCAGGAGTGGTGCCAGCAGGCGGATTCCTTCGCCATCTACTGGGTAACGGTTGCCCGTCAAGCTAACCTGCTGAGCAGAGAGTGGGTAGCCATTGAGCTCGATCAGGTAATCTTTTCCGTCGGTTTTATCAGTGTTGACAAAGGCGTAGCGCGGTTGGCTATCCGCCTTCTCACCAGTCTTAACAAAGCGTGCAATTCTCATAGTTCACATTCTAGTTGGTCTCGTTGCTCTAGTTGGTCTCGTTGCTCTACTTGCTCCAGTTGCTCTCGTCTGTCCTGTTGCTCCGCCTGATCTCTTTGCTATGTTCACTCGCCACGCTGCAGGGTCGTAATAATCTGAGTGTGAGCGTCTCCGTGGTCTCTGCGCTATGCTCACTCGTCACCTGCGCTTGACCAGCTGTTGTCAAAACAGATCACCATCCATAAAACCAAAAAGTGAACTCATGATCGCTACCACAATAGACGCGAGCAGCTATTGGATTGAGGGGAATATCGAATATGGTTCGATCTGGATCAGGCATATCCCATCTCACAGCAATAGAATGTGAGTCGAGAGGCTTATCTTCGACGTATGACTGCTGATAAAACTTCTTATGATCTGCAATATGGTATGCATTAATGTAGATTCGCCCATGGTATCGAAATACTGCGATGCGTATATTCCGCTCAGCAGCCACGAAAATAACAGATTGCGCAGGAAGGTACGTTTTCCCTTGAAGCTGTGGCTGAGACTGGGCATATTGCTGTGCTTTAACAACTTGAGGATACAGTGTTTGACGCCCAATAATGACGGCAAGCACGAGTTCTAAGACTAATCCAAGAACAAAAAACCTTCTCCAGAAACTGTTTTGCATGCTTTTCTTCTCTGCGAGGCGATGAATAACCGCAGCAAATCTTCACAAACGGTATTCTTATTTCTATGACTCATCATACGCAGAAAGGTGTAAATACACCTTCTCTAGCACGCTC
>DGYMJ06203__coassemble_290_pt1 | contig 106666 bp, 88 predicted proteins | sample DGYMJ06203__metabat2_high_PE_023 | metagenome-assembled genome bin DGYMJ06203 | reverse complement strand
CAGAACAGCGAGGAGATGAATGAGGCGCAAGCATAACAACCGTCGGATGTCTACAACGATTTGTCAGCCATGCGATCGTCTCCCCGTTGCTCAGTCAGCTTTTCAGGCTAAGAGAAATAAGGGCCACGAGGAGTGGAACAAGGGTATTGCACTGTATGAAATACGGCACAGCTGTGTATAGCAGAGTTGTGCTGCGTATAATAGTATTCCAAGCGGGCAGCCGAGACCTCTGCGTGCAACAGCAGTTCAAGTGTATCTGGCCGAGTTCTACAAAACAGGTAACAGAGAACTGCACTAGCTAAGCTCGTGGAGTGATTAGTGCTACTGCGCACGCAGCCAGACGTTCATCTCATTTTCACCGCGGTTAGCCCAAGCAAAATTTTGCTCGCACCTACTTGTATGCGCCGCCTCTGAACAAGCTTCCCTTGAGATTGACACTGCGCGATGTTGCTGAGGCGATCCATCATGTGTAGGGAAAGATTAACCATCTCGCTGGCTGCTTTGTTTTTCGCAGCAACGCTCCTCTTAACTGGGTGTGGGCTTACTACTTCTTCGAAGGATTGGCCTGTGCCCAATGAATCCTCATATCTATTGCCTGAAGACACAATGCACGTGGAGCGAGGGAAAACATCATTGATCCTGCCCAAGATTGCTAAGAACAATCAAAATATTATGGTGGGAGAAGTGATTAAGAAAGAAGTAACGGGGGATGAGATTTTCGGAATTGTCACGAAATATACGTTTTCGGTTATTGGAGTGCTCAAAGGAGAGCATAAACCCCATGACAAGGTTATTATTCGTGAAATTGGAACAGGAGACCCAGGGTGGTTGCATGAAAAGCAGATCCTGTTAATCTTCAGCTATCGTCCAGCTGACTTCGAAAAAAGAAAAAGGAGCTCAAAGAGAACTTTGGTAAGGAAGAGGCTGTCGAAGTGTTTGGACAGTATGCCTTGACTCATATTAATGATTTCACAACTTTGACGACTGAACCTTTCAGCAGTAGCACAGGAGATAACGTCTCATTTTCACGAGTGTTTCTTGCCAAACAAGATAAATTGCCCAATGAGGTGACTCTTGGCCAGATTCAGAAGCTCGTGAAATGATGCACTGCTGTCGGTAGAATGGGCCATAGTTTGCAAACGAACGGAGAAACTATGGCCAGCGTCTTTGACGAAGACGACGATTACGACACCGGTGAAGACACCATGCGCATGGCGCCTATTCGCGTGCCAGCGTACTCTCAGTTTGATGACTCTGCTGAGCAGACCGGTCAAATGAACCCCATCAATGAAACGATGAGCTTGGACTCTCTCTCCGACGATGAAGAGAGTATCCCCGCTGACGATGATGCTCCAGCAGGCGACCAGGATGCACCAGCAGCTGTGAGTGCGGCGAAAACACCAAACTCCAACCGCAAAAAGTATGCTGCCATTATTGCCTCTTCCATTGTGGCTGGCTTGCTCGTCATTGCCGGCGTTGGCTATGGAGTATACGCATTCTGGTCCAACAAGCAGCACCAAGAAGCCATGCAAGCATGCGAAAACAGCGTGCAAAACCTCGAAGACGCGGCTAACTCGTATAAGAAAGCCCAACGCGAAGCTCAGCAGTACATGAACTTGGCCACTACCGATGTTACCGACGGCGCTCTGATTACCAATCTGCATCACGACGCTTCCGTGAGCATCCCCCAGGCAAAAACCTGCTCCACATCCGCCAGCACGCAAGAGCTGCGTAGCATTGCCGCAGCGATGAAGGGCGGAGCAGAGAGCCTGAATAATGCCAGTGATAATCTCAGTGCGGACGTCGAAGGCATCAAGAGGTCGCAAGATTCCAAGGAAATTGAGAAAGCCAAGCAAACCCTTAACGAAGAGATTGCCACTGCTCAGAAGCTGTACACCTCTTCCGAGGGCAGTGTTGCCAATGATTCCGTGCGATATGCGCTGAACACCGCAATCTCGCAAGCTCAGCAAATGCTGGACAATTCCAACTCGTCGGTAACTGCCAGACAGTTCACCACCCAGGTTGAAGCGCTGAAGACGGCTGAAAAGGCAGTGAAAGATTCTCAGGCAGAGAAACTCGCCGCTGACCAGAAGGCTGCCGAAGAGAAGGCTCGCAAGGACGCCGAAGAGAAAGCGCGCCAAGAGGCTGAAGAACAAGCGCAACAAGGCAATGGCGACGATGCTGAAGGTGGGGATAACTGGAACAGCTCCAGCAATTCGAGCAGTTCGAGCAACAATTCAGGCAACAGTAATGCTGCTAACCAGGCGGCTAGCCGCGGATCGAACAGGACCGGCAATAATAACAACACAACGCCGGTCCAGCAGCCGCGCTGAGGCGTGAGTTCACTTACGATGAGCGCCGAAGTTCAATGGACTGAAGCGCAATAAGAAAAATAACAAAGCGCCTACCCCAACAAAGGGGTGGGCGCTTTATTTTTCTGCGACTGTTTTTCAGCTGGCGGCGCTCCGGTTTTCAGGGGCGAGTAGCGCGCGCTGATAATCTTAGGCAGCCTCTTGCTGCTTGCGCTGACGACGAAGCTGGTCAAGAGTGATGGTGTGAATATGACCAGCACCCGCACCTTTCACGCCGAAAACAGCCAGCAAGAACATCACCAAGCAGATAGATGCTGAAATGATCAGCGTCATACGCGTCGCCCAGATATTCGCACTCGCCTGGCCAAAGACTTGAGAGTGACGCCACACGGTCAGCGACGTCAAAGTGACGATGAGAACCGGGGAGCCAATAGCGCCGGCGATCTGGCGAATCGTGTTCGTCGTGGCCGAGCCGTCCGACATGTCCTCGTGTGACAGCGAATTGAGAGCCCAGGTGGTAATCGGCATCAAAGTAGCGCCCATTCCGATCTGGCGGACGAACTGCGAGATGGAAATCCACCACACGTTCGTGTTATCGGAAATGAAGCTCATCATAATCGTGCCAATCAAAAGCATGCCCGTGCCAAAGATGGCCACAGGGCGAGCTCCGAGACGGTCGAGCAAACGGCCAGAGAAGAACTGGGAAATAATCGTGCCGAAAGCGCCCGGCAGAATAATCAAACCAGCCATCGTCGCCGAATAACCACGATCATTCTGAATGTACTGAGAAAGCATGAGGATGATCGAGCTAAACGCGAAGTAGGAGAGCGAGGCGATCACCGTGCCCGTGGTGAAAGCGCGATTCTTGAGAACGCGCAGGTTAAGCAGCGGAACAGTTTGACGAAGCTGACGCACCACAAACCAAATGCTCGTCACTAAACCGAGCAGCATCGGAGCCCAGCACACCGGCGAAGTGAGAGGGTAAGCCTCAATATTAGTAAAGCCGTACAGCAAGCCTCCCATACCCAAGGTGGACAGGCCTGCGGAGAAGAAATCGGCGTGAATGCTGGCGTTCTTCTCCATGAAGTTGCGCAACAAGAAGATGGACAGCAGCATCGTAGCCGCACCAATGATGGCGAGAGTGAGGAAGATGGAACGCCAACCATTGACATCAGTCTGCCAGCCGCCAATAGTTGGGCCAATTGCCGGAGCAACGGCCATGGCGATGCCCACTGTTCCCATAGCTTGGCCGCGGTGAGTGATCGGAATGGTGGAGAATACGACGATCTGCAGCACTGGCCACATCACACCGCCGCCCATAGCTTGAAGCACGCGGCCCACAATTTCCAACGGGAAAATGGGGGAGAGCCAGCAGATCACCGAGCCAATGGTGAAAAGCGCCAGAGAACTAATGACAATCTGGCGAGTAGAGAAGCGCTGGGTGAAGAATGCGGTGAGTGGGACCATCACGCCCATGACCAGCTGGAAAATAGAGGTCATCCATTGGCCTGTGACCAGCGGGATGCCGAACTCCCTATCGATGCTGGGCAGGGCAGAGGTGAGCTGCAGCTGAGTGAAATTCGAAAGGAAAGCAGCGAAAGTGAGAATGGCGATAGAGACGAACGCAGGGTGCGTGAGGTGGCCGTCGTGGTAGGCGCGCTCGCGGGTCAGTGTGATCTGTGACGCACGTGACCAGGCAGGAGCGTGAGCGACACGAGAAATTTGAGCGAGAGCATGCTGGCGAGCATGGTAAAGCCGATGAGCCCAGTCTGTGCCCGTTTTTGCACTGTGAGGAGCGTGAATGCTGTGATCGTTGTGATCATGGAAACCTGCACTGCGGGATTTCTCATGTCGTTCAGAACGGATGATCGGTTCGGCGTTGTGGGTAGTGTGGTTAGCCTCTTGCTCGCTCTCGTCGACAGGATTCGTCTGCTCTTCGCTCATGAAAAATGCCTTGCCTCTTCTCGCTGTGTAGCCGATTTTCGCCTTACTGATGGCTTTATGGCGGGGTGGACGAGGGCGAACCTCTGAGCCTCGTCGGTGAAAGTCAGGATAGTGTCAGCCTACTAGCAGGCCTTCACGAATTGCCGCGTTCAGCTGACATTACTCATAAGTTGGCCGTGTCGTCGTGAGGTCACGCTACCTGCGCTGCCCAAATGCACAGGTTTTTGGCCACGCCGGTGAAGCAGAAAGTTGGCTGATGGTCCTTCTCGTTGGCAACTCTCAGGAACACTCCTTGGGCGGCAGTCAATAGTTCACGATTGTCAGCGCGATTTTCTGGAGGATTGTCAGCGCGATTGTTGTCAAGGAAGGTGAGATTACCAGCAGTGTCAATCTGGAGGCGGAGAGGCTTTTCAATGCCACCAGCTTGCTGTAAGTTTGCCTCGCCACTGGGGTTGAGGTAGCCAAAAGCTCGGTCATTATGGTGAATGATCACCTCATAGATTCCAGGGTGAGCAGCAGCAGTGTGAACAAAACTGCCTTTGTTGAGCAAGGTAGGGTGTTGGCCGACATACTCGAATGGGGAAGCGACAAGCCAGCCATCTTCTGTAGTGAAAAGTTCGCGAATACGCGACTCATAGTGCTCGCCCAAGTCAGCAAAACGAGTGTGGTAGCACAGGTAAAGCGAACCATCATCATCTGTGAAAACGCTATTGTGGCCTTGTGCAACCTCGCAGTGAGCGGAGCCATTTTCCCACGAGTACGAGCTCAACAGGCGTAAACCTTGAGCGCGCAGCCAATTCTTCTCCTCATGCTCATGGCTAATAGGGCTCACACCATTCATATCAGCATAAGGGCCTGTGATGTTGTGAGAGCGGAACAGGCGAATCTGGTAGCCGCCAGTACGCTGTAACTCGCCATAGGAAATGAATAAATACCACCAGTCGTTGTGGTGGATGAGGAAGCTACCTTCGCCAGAATTCCAATAGCCGCCAGCAAGTTTGATGCCGTAATAGGCGTCGGAAACATCAGTGCGAGTGACGTACGTGTGTTGATAATCTCGCAAACCAGTGTGAGGGTCTAGCTCGAGGAGCCACAAGCCGCCAAACCACGAGCCAAAGCTCATCCACCAGTGTTCTCGACCTCGCGCATCTTTCTCAGTAACAACGCAAGCATCAATGGCGTTGATCCTCGTGTCCGTCAGGCTGTGGTATCGCGTGAGATCAGCGTTCGGGCCGAGAACGCGAGGAACATCCGTCTTCTCAACATTTTCTTCGTTAAAGCCGGAGTAGACGACAGGGCCAACATATGTCCAATCTTCATTGAGGTGGTTGGCAGTGAGCAGCACGATAACCGAGCGATACTGTGCTCCATTGACGCTCATATACATGCACCATTTATTTATGTGCTTGTTGAACACTACTTCAGGAGCCCATGTGTTTCCTGTGAGATCAGTGTTTTCAGGCTGCTTGGGCCAAGCGTTCCATATATCGCCGAGAACGAGGTAGGGTTCGCGCGTCAGGTTGTTCTCCAGTGGTGTCCAGTTGACGAGGTCAGTGCTCGTTGCGAAACGGCGGTGAGTGCCAAAGAGGTAATAGGTGTTGCCTTCTTTGACCAGTGTGGGGTCGTGAATGCTGGCATGGTGAAGAGCGGTTGTGGGTCGCATATAGCTCCTTTGCTCGATACTTCAACAATAGCAATATTTACAACGTTGTAAATCTGAGTGTAGTGAGTTAGAATTTCCTTCGCAACTAAGCAACACTGCAAAGGAGCAGAAATCGATGAACGCTACCACCACCGCGCACAAGCTTCACTACACACGCCTTCTCAAAGCGTACACACGCCCAATTGGAGACGAGGCTCACGCAAATAATGCCGATATTGCTCTCAGTGTTCATCTGGCTTTGCGCAACGTTGTGAGTGGCAAGTGGCAGCCGCTTTATGATAACTATGGCATTATTTTCGCTGCGGGGACAGGGCTTTCTGGTATTCCTCAGAAGGCATCTCAAGCCTTGCAAGCGGGAAAGTATGTCAAGGCCGATCCGTGGCAATCACCCTCAGCTCACCCTTCTGCTGCTCCCAGCGATAACAGCAGCATGCCAGGTGTTGACCTCGAGTTGAAGAGTTTGCGCTCGCCCTTCCTCTTTCGTTATGACCAAGCTGGTGGCGTTCGCGCAGCGGATGATGTTTGCGCTGCTGGTGGCGTTTGCCAAGCTGGTGACGCACCTCATTTCGCTCTTCTTGCAACGCGCACACAGCGTGGAGGTGAACCGGATGGCTCCGAACGCAGTGCAGCTTTGTTGATTACGTCGCCCGACCTGCTCAGCTACACGCAGCAGGGGATGCTCCATTTTGACACGACAGCAGGCGTTCATAATCCGCAGGCGCAATGGCAGTCCGACTCGTGGCTGCTCACGTTTGCTGATGACGAGGGGAGGCTGTGGCAATCTCATGTTGCTGATGTGGTGCAAGCCGCTCGCAACCGTGAGCTTCTTCCGGTTGAACCATGTACATCGCACCGCTTTCCTCTTATCAATACGGCTGATGAGGAGTCGGTGAGTTTTGTGCCACTGACAGGCCAGGAGGCAGGGCTTCTTGAGGCTCGTTTTGGCCATATCAGCAACGTCGCAAGCCAGGTGAGCTCTCTCGATGTCTCCAGATTGTCAGCGCCACAGGCTCTCCAAGCGTTGCAAAACCATCGCGCTCTTCTTTCCTACTCCGATGGAACGGAGTGTGAGAGAGCTGTTAAGTGGGATGATCTGGATGCGTTTGCGCGCGCTATGGAAAAGGCTGCTCACGACCAGTGTGATGAAGCTGAGCGAACCATTGAGGTGACTGGTCGAGTCAAACGTATGACCCTTCCTACTCCATTTGCCGTTCAACGAGCGGATCCCTCCATCGTGAGCATTACGTATGGTCCGCACAATAAGAAAGTGTATGTTTTTATCGCCACGGATGACACTGATGGCAATTGCATTGACCCTCATGAGGGCCGAACACATATGCCAGCGCGCTTCGCACAGCATATTGCTGATCTGGCCGATGCGAACGGTGGGTTACACCGTGAGGTTGATCTTCTCAAAGCAGGGGATAAGAATTCCCTGGGGCAGGTTATGACGGGCTGCTTCTGGGCTCCTGAAATTCATGAGATTAATGGCGTTGTGTCAATCTTGTTTATGCCTTGCTTTGCAGCACCAACTCACCCTGATGATGGCTTGCCGCACCCTGAGCCAGGTAAAGCGGATATGTGGACGGGATGCTCACACATCATGCAGCTCAAAAAGGAGAATGGTTACAACTGTGATCCATCAGATCCGCAGAATTGGACTGTTCCTGAGCCTATTGTGCGCGCTGATGGTTCCTCTCTCAACCTCATCCAGCACATCAGCTTGGACATGACCGTCTGCCATGATTCGGGAAACTGGTATTACATCTGGCAACAAGTAGGAAGCATCTGGGCAGCACAATTCAACCCCGAACACCCAGCCACGCTCATCAGTGAACCGCGCCAGATTATCTGCCCTGAATTCGCATGGGACAACATGATCGACGAAGGGCCTAACGTAATCGAACATGACGGCACACTCTTCCTCATTTTCTCCGGCTCAGCAGTTGGACCAACCTATACCACTGGTTTGGCCATGGCGCCTGCAGGAAAGAGCGCTGACTTGTGCGACCCTGCAACGTGGAGAAAGCTCGATTATCCTGTGCAAAAATCGAGTATTTTCAACTCGCGTTGGCAGCTAGGAACAGGCCATGGAATGTGGAGCTACGACGAAGACGGCGAGCTCATCTACGTTTTTCACGCCGCTGAGTATGACAACGGCCATTACAACGGCAGGGATGCTCTTGTTCGCCACGTTCACTGGTCTGGCTTAGGCCTTCCTGTTCTCGACATGAGTGACGAGGAAGATGTTGATCCGAGGTGCGAACAAGTGACGTGCTGCGTGCGTATACGCTAAGTGTTGCTCACTGCAGATAGCGTATGGCATTGCTGGATCGCAGCCGGTTGTCGATCGCAGGGCATGAGTGCGTCGTAGCATACCGGTCCATGCTGTGTTTTCGGTTCATGCCGTCATGATGCTAGCGCTGGCAATCTGAAGAAAAGTGATCAGTTTCCCAGCCTGCCATGCCAGTAAGATAGAGGAAGAAATGCGATGGTAGCGAAGGAAGATGGTTGTATGGATACTCACCGTGTCACGATGCGAGAAGTCGCCACGCAAGCGGGCGTTTCCATCAAAACCGTATCGAATGTTCTCAACGATTATGAGCATGTCAAACCGCAAACGCGTGAAAAAGTGATGCAAGTAATCGCGAGCACAGGCTACAAGGTCAACGCTTCTGCAAGAAATCTGCGCCGCGGCCGTACAGGGTTGATCGCCCTTGCTGTTCCGGACCTTGCCATGCCGTACTTCGCACAACTGTCCAGTTTAGTGATCACCGAAGCGAAAAAGCTGGATCTCAGTGTCGTCGTCGAGCCAACTCTCTACTCACGCGAAGGTGAACTGTCGGTACTGCACGGCTTTTACTCCTCAATGATCGATGGCCTGCTCTACTCTCCTTTGGAATTAGGCCAGAAGGATGTCGAGCAGCTGAAGGTGAAATACCCGATGGTTTTGCTCGGTGAGAGAATCTTTACTGACTCTCTCGACCACATTGCTACAGAAAACGTTGAGGGTGCGAAAAGGGCAACGGAATACCTCATTAGTACAGGATGCACCAAGATTGCCATTGTGGGTACACACCCCGGCGAGAAAATTGGTTCTGCAGCGCTGCGTTTTGAAGGCTACAAACAAGCTTTAGCAGAAGCGGGGATTGCTTTTGACCCTCAGCTAGAAGTTCCTATGAAAATGTGGCATCGCATTGATGGTGAGGTTGCCATGGATTCCTTGCTCAAGCGAGGCATTGTTCCCGATGCTGTGGTGGCGGGCAATGACCTTCTTGCTTCGGGCGTGGAACATTCTATTCAGGTTCATGGGCTTCGCGTTCCTGAGGATATTTCTGTGATTGGCTTCGATAATTCTGAAGAATCGAGGTACTTGAGCCCTGCTTTGACGACGATTTCTCCTGGTTTGAAGGAGGTTGCTCGCCTGGCGGTGGAAACGTTGAATGATCGCATCGAAGGTCGCGAGCCTGCTCATGTAGGTCAATCGGGCCATGTTTTCCATAAGGTTGCGTCTCAATTAGTGGTGCGTGGTTCGACTCGTCGAGAAAATCGGTAGTTGCGCGCGTTTTTAGTCTGTGGTGGGGATTGAGAAAGTGATAATCTAAATTTACAACGTTGTAAATTTAGAAATACGAACAAGAAAGGCAATAATGGTCGAGTATCACAACCCACTCGTTCTCCAGCGGGCAGACCCATGGGTCATTCATGAAGGTGATACGTACTACTTCACCGGTTCCTACCCTCAGTACGACCGAATCGTGCTACGCAAAGCGCATCATCTCAACGATCTGCAACAAGCCCCAGAAAAAACCATCTGGACCAAACACGAGACAGGCCCGATGAGCAAGTACATTTGGGCTCCAGAATTGCACCACATCAACGGCGCGTGGTACATCTATTTCGCAGCAGCTCAAGTCGATTTCAGTGCTGATGCTCTTCCCACCCACCGCATCTATGTGCTGGAAAATAAAGATGATGACCCGCTCAGCGACAACTGGGTTGAAAAAGGCCAGATTAACACTGGCTGGGAGAGCTTCAGCCTCGATGCAACCACGGCTGTGATCAACGGTGTGCAATACCTCGTTTGGGCACAAAATGACCCTGCCATTGAAGGCAACTCCAACCTTTACATTGCCTCCATGGAAAACCCGTGGACGCTCTCCAGCCCTGCAGTGATGCTGAGCAAACCAGAATATGAGTGGGAATGCATTGACTTCAAAGTCAATGAAGGCCCTGCTTTCCTCATCCATCACGATGAAAGTGGAAAGGAAGGCGGCTCTCGCGTCTACATCTCCTACTCTGGTTCAGGAACTGGAGTCCCCTATGCAGTGGGATTGTTGAGTGCCGACATCAATGCTGACCTTCTTGACCCCACCCAGTGGACGAAGAGTGAAAAGCCGGTATTCCAAACATACGAGCCTCACCATCAATACGGGCCAGGGCATAACTGCTTTACCACCAATGAAGATGGTACACAAGATCTCATCATCTACCATGCTCGCAACTACACCAAGATCGAAGGAGACCCGCTCTTTGACCCAAACCGTCACGCGCGCGTGGGCGAAGTGACGTGGACTGAGAATGGTCCCCAATTTGGTGTTCCCGCTGCTGATGACCGCTGGACGCCAACAACGCGCGATGTGCTCGCTGCTGATGGAAAGCCAGAGCATGTGCTTACTACCGACCTTCACCGCCCAGATGAGAAGTGAGAGGGAATCTTCATCTCTCTTACGTGAAAGTGCGGTAGGGAACATTTGATCATTGGTTGGCTAATGATCTCTGTTAAGCAGGGCTAGGAACTCTTGGTATTCCAGCCCTGCTTTTCGTTTGTATAAGGATGCTCGTTTTTAATTGTGTAGGTTTAAGCCGTTGCGGCTTTATGGGTATATACTGAAACTATCGAAAAGTCTTTCGGGCACAAGCTCTAGGAAGACGTTTTCTTTGCTGGTAAGAACAGTGATGTTCTTCACACTAACGTACTTCGATACGCGGTACTGGTAACTATTCAGTTCTGTTATTTCGGGAATTTGTACGAAAGAAGTTTCATCCTTACTTACAAGATGATGAATGATGGAGGCGGCACAGTTGAGAATCGTAAGCGAATAAACACGGCAGATCAGCATAAAGATCGTTTATGCGTCATCTTGACAAAAATTGGAAGAACAATTGGATCAGCTGCAGTTCCAGTTCTGACTTCTATGATTGGTACAGAAGGACCATGGCTGTCACCAGTGGCACAAATGGGCAATAACCTTTTGTGGGACTGGTTTGAAGCTCGGTGTTAGGAGCAGTGCATATGGATATAGGGATGTGGGAACGTTTCCTGACTGAAGCGTTCGGCTTTGTTACTCTTTCCTTTGGAGTAGCCATTTCCATTCGCCAAGACCAGGGAAAAGAAATCGCACTCCTCAGTAAGCTGAATAAGCCCTATAGGTTTCTGTATTACTTAGGCGTATTTCTACTTTCACTGATCTTCATTCTGACTATCCGGCCCGCCTTCAACGGATACGATGTTATGGAAATACTCAGCGATCCATTTGCCTATCTTTGGGGGAGTATTGTCGCGATATTCACTACTGCTGGGATAAGTTCTTACTGGATCGTGTTGCGATGGCGCTACAGAAAATGGAATATCGAACCATCAAGGGTAACCAAACAGAAGTGTCCCACTGATACTCGTGAGATTAAACGAGTAAACAAGTGAGTTCGATAGAAGTGAGAGAGGGAGTGGACTCTGTCCACTCCCTCTCTGCGGTGTAGTGATAATCTATCGGTGCTCGCCTCGTCGCCAGCTAACCGTAAGTGAGCAGATCAGCCAAACTGGCCGGAGATGTACTTCTGCGTTTCCGGACGCTGAGGGTTGCCAAACAGCTCAGCAGTGGGAGCCATTTCCACCAAATGCCCAGGCTTGCCCACACCCTCAGTGTTGAAGAAGGCCGTGTAATCACTCACACGCTGTGCCTGCTGCATATTGTGAGTGACAATCACGATGGTGTAATCGTGCTTGAGCTCTTCGATCAGCTTTTCAATGGCCAGAGTAGAGATAGGGTCGAGAGCAGAGCAGGGCTCATCCATCAACAAAATTTGCGGGTGAACAGCAATCGCACGCGCAATGCACAAACGCTGCTGCTGGCCGCCAGAAAGGTCAGTACCCGGCTTGTCAAGCTTGTTCGACACGCCATCCCACAGGTTTGCGCCCTTCAAAGCCCACTCGACAATGTCATCCGCCTCCTGTTTGCTCACCTTCTTCTTGTTGAGAGTCAAACCAGACAGCACGTTCTCGCGAATCGACATCGTAGGGAAGGGGTTAGGCCTCTGGAAAACCATACCAATATGGCGACGCACATCCACAGGGTCGATAGAAGGGCCAAAAAGATTAACACCGTCCATCACAATCTCACCCGTACTGCGCGCCCCCGGAACGGTTTCGTGCATGCGGTTAATAGTGCGCAAAACAGTTGATTTACCGCAACCTGAAGGGCCAATAAAAGCAGTCACTGTGCGCGGCTTAATCACCATATTCACATCGTTCACCGCGTGGAAGCTACCGTAGTAGCAGTTCAACCCCTTAATCTCCAGGCCGGAACCGGAGCTCGGAGCATCCGGAAGAGTAGAGGTGGTAGCAGTGCGTTTCAAACCAAACATGAGCGTTCTTTCTCGAATACGTTTCTCAGCAGTGACAATCTTTAGGAATTATGGGCGTATTGCACCGAACGGGCGATGGCACGAGCAATGATGTTGAGCAGCAAAACAATGACGATCAACACCAGAGCAGCAGCCCACGCGCGTTCCATACGAATACCAGGAATGCAAGCAGGAACTTGATGGGAAGCGGCAGCAGGGCACAGAGCGGTACCTTGCTGGAACTCGTTGTACACATACACCGGCAAACTCGTCATACGCCCGTTGAAAAGGTTCCAATTCGTCGAATCAATAGCACCGGAAGTGATGAGCAGAGGAGCCGTTTCGCCAATGACGCGAGCAACAGCCAAAGTAGCGCCAGAGACGATACCTGGCAGAGCAGTTGGCAACACAACCTGAAGAATGGTTCGCGTCTTCGTCACACCCAAGGCATAACTTGCCTCGCGAAGGTCGTGAGGAACAACGCGCAACATAGCCGCCGTCGAGGTGATCACCGTCGGAATCATCAACACGGAGAGGGCGCACGAGCCAACGAAACCATTCACCGTTCCCGGCCCGCCAATAATGGAGAAGAGCGAGAAGGAGAACAGGCCGGCCACAATGGAAGGAATACCAGCCATCACGCCCACCATCGTCGAGAGAGTGCGCGAAAGGAAGGAACCCTTCGAATACTCCACCAGGTAGATAGCAGCCATAATGCCGATAGGAAGGCTGATGAGCATCGCCCCCAGGGTGATTTCCAGCGTGCCAATGATGGCATGGGATGCACCACCGTAAGGGGCCAGGCCGCCGACAACGCTGCGCATGGTGTGGGTCAGGAAGTCCCAGTTGAGCCTTGTGATGCCGTTACTCAACACAGTGAAGAGGACCACGGCCAAAGGAAGAACCGCGATGGCAGCGCACACGTAAATGAGCACAGTCATCAGGTTGTTGCGCGCTTGACGAGCCACATTCGAGCGATCCATCAAGTTTGGCAAAGCGTGGTGAGAAGGAGTGTTCAGGCCGTGCGAGCGCGAGTTCTGCACTGCATGAGCCTGAGAAGCAGCCAAAGCAGCGAGAATACGAGGGTCCTCGTGGCGCTTCTGCTGGCTCATCTCACCCGTTTCCTTGCGAGCTGCCACCGAGCCGGTGTCTGTCAGCTCAGCCTGAGGAGCCTTGCCCAGTGCGTGAGCCAGACGCCAGGAGCGAGAAGCCTTGCGGTACCTTTGCAACAAGGCAGAGAAAGCTTGTGCGGTAGCACGCCAGAACTTCTGCCAAATGGTTGCCGTCGGCTGAGAACCACTCGGTGTAGTCAAACGGCGAGCAGCCCAGTTGATGAAGAAGGTAATCACAAACAGGACCAGACCAGTGGCAATCAAAGTGGAAACGCCTTGAGCGTCAGCCTCAGGGAACTGGTTAGCAATATTGGCAGCGATAGTCTGATGCTTACTCGCCACGAGCAGGTGCCAAGTGTAGGAGGCGCCAGGAGAGAGGATCATCAAAACGGCCATCGTCTCACCCAAGGCGCGACCCAAGCCCAAGAGGCCAGCGGAAACCATGCCGTTACGGGCGAAAGGCACGACGGCGATACGCATCATTTCCCAGCGAGTAGCACCGAGGGCGAGAGCGCCTTCAATCTGCGAGCGAGGAACCTGCGCCAAAATGTCGCGAGCCATCGACGTGATAATCGGCAGGATCATGATTGCCAGAATGATGCTCACGGTGGCGATAGTGCGAGGCGGGTTCGACTGTGGGGAGGCGAAAAGCGGGATCCAACCTAAATACCTATTCACCCACGCCCAGAACGGCTGCATCGAGGGGACGAGAACCAGAGCGCCCCACAAGCCATACACCACCGAAGGGATGGCTGCCAACAAGTCGATGAGCCAGGAGAGCGTACGGGCCAGAGGCTTCGGCGCGTACTGGGTGATGAAAAGCGCGACGCCAATGGAAATGAAGAAGCTGAGCAGGAGTGCCAAGCCTGCGGCGAGCAGCGTGCCGAAAACCAGAGGGCCGAGGTAAGCCCAGAAGTTTGATTCGACGCCACCGGTCAAACCTTGAATGGTTTTCTGCTCTACTGCAGAACCTGCGTTGAGGGCAGGCAGAGCCTTGATGAGCAGGAAGGCTGCAATGGCAGCGAGAACGGCGAGAACAATGCTGCCCGCTACGGTGGTGACCTGGCGGAAGGCGCGGTCGCCGCCGCGTTCGAAATGCTGAATTCTGTTGAAGAGCTTACGCTGGGTGTGTGCCATCAGAGCCTCCTCAAATCAGTGGTGCGAGTGGAAGCTGCGGTGTGGGGAGCGCTGGCCTGCTTGAGCGAGCTGATGGCCTGGATGCTCTTGGTTACCTTCTTGCGAACATTAGTGGGCAGTGGGGCAGAGCCGGTGATCTGTGAGGCGGATTTCTGCCCGGCGGGGCTCGTCACCCAATCCAGCCATGCTAAGGCGAAATGAGCGGTGTCATCCTTTTCGTAGGTTTGGCAGGCAATCTGGTAGCTGACCAACACCAGCGGGTAAGCGCCTTCACGGCGAATGGCGAAGTCGGTGTCGACGAGCACAGCTCCTGCTTCGCCTGCGGTAGTGAGGCGAGAATGGGCGATCGTCTTGGTTGCTGCAGTGGTTCCTGGAGCAACAACAATTTCCTTCTCACCCTTCTCAGCGGAAGCTTGCTGAGTGATGATGCTCGCTGCTCCGAGCTCGTTGACCTGGGAGAAGTCGATGTAGCCGATCGTTCCTTCAGCTTGCTGCAAAGTGGAGGAAATACCTGCGTTGCCTTTAGCGGACTGGCCGGCGTCGAAAGGCCAGGTTTCCTGCGGAGTTCCTGGCCACTCGGAGCTTGCCGTAGCGTGGAAGAACTTTTCTACGGTCTCGGTTGTGCCCGATTTATCCGAACGCCAGACTGGGGTGATCGACAGGTGAGGAAGTTTAGTGGCAATCTCAGGGTTTTCTGCCTTAATTTCAGCGTCATCCCAAAATTTGAGAGTGCCATTGAAAATGCGGGTAATAGTGACCGGCGTCAACTTCACCGGGTTACTTGTGTTGTTGAGACCAGCCGACTTCAAATTGTAAGCAAAAGCGATGGCCGAGAGGTAAGTCGGCACTTCAAAAGCCTCACCGAGAGCGCAAGCCTGCTGGCTACGAGTGCGCTGCTCATCGGAAAGGGGAACATCGGAGGCGGCCAGGCTCACGCCTTGTTGAAGGAAGGTGGAAACTCCTGCGCCGGAACCGGAGGGGTCGTAAGAAATCTGGAGATCAGGGGCGCTCGTCTCGATGCCGGCAATCCAGGTGGCTGCGGCAGGAAGTTGGGAGGAGGCGCCTGCGATAGGGTATTCGCCGTGGAGGCCGGAAACAGCGGCCTCGGGTGCTTTTTCGATCAGAGGGTTGAGGGCGTTATCGCCGCAACCTGCCAGCATTGCCATGCTGAGCACCACGAGGGCGGCGTGCTCCGCGTAAACCTTCCACCGGTGAGGGTGAGGTTCAGAAGAGTGTTTCATCGTAGTCCTTACGTGATCGACTTATTGCGTCACCGATTCCGTTTTATCAGTTTTGATGTGCTTTTCCAATGAGCTGGGGATGGTGATCGAGAAGGCTCATTTTCAGGGCTTGCTCAGAGCATATTTTGCCCGTTATTTGAGGCGTTTCTGACGGTGAAAAGTCGGATTTTGGTCGGGAAATCTGTAACGTTGCAGAATAGGCTGGCAGTAGTGTGCCCTCCAGATTATCACCGCCGATTTTTGCCTCGCGGTCGGAAAAGTACGATGAACACCGTGCATACATTTTTATACTTCAGTGGGTGATGATGCGAACTGATAATCTTCAGCTACGGCGTGTCGTGAGCGGGCTTGCTGCGCATAAAAAAGTGCAGAAAAGTGCATAAAAAAGCTGGTAGCCACCGAAGTGACTACCAGCCGAGTAAGTAACAGGAGAACTGATTGGAGAAAATCAGTGTTCAGTTATTGCCTCATCAGCGCATCGATCGGGTTAAACCCAGCTGATGCGGACTTCGTAGCTTTCGCTGATCAGGCAACAACAGCCTGAAGCACGAAGTCGAGAATGAAGAGAGCGGAGACAATCCACACGATGATGTGAACGTCCTTAGCTTCCTTCTTAGCAACCTTGACGATGCAGTAAGTGATGAAGCCTGCTGCAATGCCGTAGGAGATGGAGTAAGAGAATGCCATGAAGGCGGCTGCGAAGAATGCAGGAATGGCCTGGGTGAGGTCCTTCCAATCAATGTCAGCAAAGTCGCTCATCATCATGCAGCCCACGATGATCAACACGGAAGCGGTTGCTGCAGTTGGGATTGCGGAAACCAGTGGTGCGAACAGGGTGGACAGGGCGAAGCAGAGAGCAACGACCAACGAGGTGAGGCCGGTACGACCACCAGCAGCAATACCAGCTGCGGACTCAACGTAAGTGGTGGTGTTGGAGGTACCGAAGAGAGCACCAATCGAGGTTGCGGTGGAATCGGCGAAGAGGGCCCTATCCATCTTGGAGGAGAAGCCGTGGCCGTTCTCCAGTGCGTATTCATCTTCCTGAGAGAAGATGCCGGCACGGCGACCAGTACCAACGAAGGTGCCGATGGTGTCGAAGATGTCGGAAAGCGAGAAGGCGAGAATAGTCACCAAGATCAGCGGCAGCTTGGAAGGATCAGTGAACAGGGATGGAAGGCCCTTGTCGGTGAAGATGACGAGGAAGGTCTGTGGAAGCTGCTGGAAAGCGTCAACGATGGAGATGGACTTGGCCATGGTGGTCACACCCATTGGAATACCAATGAGGGAGGTGATGATGATGGACCAGAGGAAGGCGCCACGGTTGAGAATCTGAAGAGCGCCCTTGAATGGGAACACCTGAAGGATCATCACGAGAGCAAGGCCGATCAAGAAGAGGAGCAGAGCCTTGTTGTTGAAAATAGCGAGGCCGGGGACATAACCAGCGCCGTTGTCGGACTTGGTGAACTTGACCAAGCCGATGTCGAGGATACCAACATAGGCGATGAACAAGCCAATGCCGCCGCCGATTGCAGCCTGCATCATTGGAGGAATGGACTTGATGAGCCACTTACGAACCTTGGTGACGGTGATCAAGATGTTGATGATACCGCAGATGAACACCATGGAGAGGGTTTGCTGCCAGGAGAAGCCCAGTCCCTTCACGACAGTGAAGGTGAAGAAGGCGTTGAGGCCCATGCCTGGTGCCTGTGCGTAAGGAACATTTGCAACGAGGGCCATGATCAGTGTGCCGACCACGGCCGAAATAATGGTGGCAATAAAGACTGCGCCCCAAGGCATTCCAGAAGCGCTCAAAGTGCCAGGATTGACTGCAATGATGTAGCTCATTGCAAAGAATGTAGTGAGGCCAGCAACGATCTCTGTAGAGACGTTGGTACCAGACTCTTTGAGCTTAAAAAGCTTTTCCATCTTCTACCCTTCGCTTGCAGTTGCGGCCGTGCGGGTAAGCTCGCTCGCCGTGCACCTGCGGTATTTCCGTAGGAATCTTGTTACTTCCTCGCTGCCACAAGCCTCTTGTGTACTGCTACCAGCATTTGCGGGTCGCAAAAGCTCGTCGTGAGGTGAGTTGCGAATGCAGTCGCTAACTCAAACAAGACCATTGCACCGTATGGCCTGAATGTTACGAGGTTCGTTATCAGTTGTGAAGGAAGGGTGAACGGGATAGCTTGAGATTATCACCGCGTTTCCTCTTGTGCTTTTCTTTGCTTGCTATACCGCGGTTTCGCCTGGGTTTCCAGATGCGGTTTGAATGTTACGAAGCGTGATTTTCATAACAAGCACGTAACAAACAGGAAATATAAAGAGCTGAATTATAGCGGCAAAGATGGGGAGTGGAGTGAGCCTCTCAGGTCACGGCGCTGGTGTGAGCGACTATCGTTGTCGCTGGTCTTCCGTCGTTGACACTAGCTTTACGCTGTGCTGCTAGTCTTTCCGCAATTCTTGAGCAATAAAAAAGGAGAGCCGAAGCCCTCCTTGATAATCTTGAAAGCTATGCCGAGTATGCGTGAGTGCTATACCGGCATGCTGAAGGATCAGTACCAACCAGTGGAGTTGGAGTGAGCCCAAGCGCCACATGGGGTGCTGTAACGGCCTTGAATGTAACCCAAGCCCCAGTTGATCTGAACCTTATAGTCGTTCTCCCAACCTGGGCCCATCTTGGAGCCAGGCAATGCCTGAGGAATGCCGTGAGCGCCGGATGGGTTGTGAGCGTTGGTACGCCAACCCGACTCGCGCTGCCACAGCTGAACCAGGCAGGTGAATTCCGATTCACTCCAGCCGCGAGCCTTCACCTGATCATGAGCGTAAGCTTGAGCCTCGCCCACAGGAGCGGTGGTGCCGTAGTTAGTAGGAGCAGATGCGGAAGAGGAAGAAGACGAGCTTGATGGGGTGGAAACCACCTTGGTACCCACCAAAACCACCTTATTAACAGGAGCCTTCTTCACATAAGAAGCCAAAGTGTTGGTGGACACCACGCGAGAACCGGACTTTTGCACCAAATTCGTCGATTCCATCACGCCTTCTTCGCCTTCGGTCTCCACCTTGGTGGTGCCGACAGGAAGGTTGGAATCTTTCTTCTCGATGGTGTTGAAAGCGATGGAGGAGTTAACAGTCTCCACTGTGGTGTTGGCGCGAGAAATGGTGATAACAGTGCTCTCGGAAACCTTGTCATTCAATGCAGGAGTGACGTTATCTTCTGGTTCGAGAGTGATGTCGCCAGCTTCGAGGACGGACTTCACCGTGGTGAAATCGGTGCCAAAGACGAGCTGGGACTGGCCATTAATGACGACCTTCACAAAACTGGTGTTCTTATCCAGCCCACCGCGGCCATTGCGAATTTCCTCACGCACGGTGGAACGAGAAACGCTACCGGTTGCGGAGTAGGCAGTGACCTGCTGAGTGGAAGCAGCCTTGAGAGAGTACTGCTGAGACGTGAGAATTCCGCCGCCAACCATGAATGCCAAAGCACTTGCGGCTGCGACGAGAAGCGTGATCTGCTTGCGGCTCATGCGCTTTTTCGTTTGAGCCTTGTGCAAACTATGATTCGCCATGTTTTTCCTGTGATAGACAACATTTTGTGGGGGCGCCTAAGCGCACACGTAGCTGAGTCGTCAAGGATGCTCGAAATGGCGAGCTAGTGCCATCCACTTCGTCAGCTTCCTTGCTGAACCAACTACCGAAGCTGTTGACAGTCCAGTATAAACGTGGGGGAAGTCATTGAACGCGACTTCCCCCACAAAAGTTCTGAAATTATCAGCGAAAATATCAGCTGAAATCAGCTCACAGCTCAGTCTCCTTTGTCTGAGAGCTGAGCTGCTTCTCAAGCTCCGGAGAGCTTAAGTTGTCGGTTCTCAGGCGGCCAGTGCGTCGGAGATGATCTTCTCCAAATCAGCAGCACCAACAGCACCGACGTTACGAGCAACAACCTTGCCCTTCTTCAAAACGAGCAGGGTAGGAATGGCCTGAACGCCAGCAGCTGCAGCGAGATCTTGGTTCTGGTCAACATCCACCTTGGCGAAGTAAGCCTCTGGGTGGTTCTCGCTGGCCTTCTCAAAGATTGGGCCGAATGCGCGGCATGGGCCGCACCAGGTTGCCCAGAAATCGACGAGAACGACATCGTTCTTCTCAGTGGTTTCCTTGAAAGTATCGGTAGTCACTGCATGCGTTGCCATAGTCTTTCCTTTCGTTTACATCTGTCACTCATCCAACAGAACTATGAAATACTTTATTCCGTCCCGCTGGTTTTCCTTTTGCGGCTGAATTTCTGCAACTAGGGAATAAAAGGAAGAGAAGAATAAATGGAATAAATGGCCCTCTTGCTATCGACGCTCAAGAAGGCAAAAATTGAGGTATGAGCGTGATTAGTGGCGATATTCCCAACCCAGATAACTTCGACGGTGACGACGGAGGCGAGGATTCCGACGGCATGTTCCGCCACGTGAGCCCCGACGACTTCCAAATCAACGCCAACTCCGGCTGGCTCAGTTCTGAGCAGCTGGAAACGGCACGGTCGCTCGTGCCTATTGTGTGCGTTGAAATCGTGCCGGTGCGCGTCGATGACCGCGGGCGCGTCACCTCGGTGGCGAGCTTGACCCGTTTGACGGAGCAGGATTCTGGCTCGCAGCTCTCCCGTACCTTAATTACTGGCCGTATTCTTCGCGGAGAGACGGTGCGCCAAGCTATTTTGCGCAATGTCACCCAAGATTTGGGTGCGATGGCCCTTCCTCAGCTTCCCGTCACTTTGCAGCCTTTCACGGTGGCTGAGTTCTTCCCCGCAGAGGTGTCGCCTTTCTGCGATCCGCGCCAGCACGCCATTGCTCTATGCTACGTCATTCCGATTTCTGGCGACGCGCAAGCTGCTGAAGACGCCGTTGATGTGGAATGGACCGATCCAACAAAAATGGATAAGCGCTATTTTGCAAGCCTTTTGCACGGTCACGACCAGGTTTTGCGTGCCGGTTTGGCCTACGCGGGGGTCCATATTTAAAAACGCGTCAGATTATCAGAATGATTTGGCGAAATAACGCGGTTTTTGTCCGTGCACACGCTGCATGTGCTGCTACACCTTTGTCGCTAGAGTGAGAAGAAAGAGAGAAAGGTGATGACAATGCAGATTGGTGTAACCGCGTATCGTCCAGCAGGAAACAACTCGTTGGGCAAAGTTGCTGTCGTTTTGGTTCATGCCTTCCCTATTGACGGACGCATGTGGGATCGCATGGCAGAAAAACTCAACGCTCAACTCGACCAGGATGCTGAGCTGTCTGGCTTGCCAGTTTATGGCTTCTCCATGCCAGGAACTCCTGGTGTGCCTGTTCCGAGTGAAGAAGAGTCAGGCCCTCGCACAGAAGATGGTGCCTACGCGCAAGCTCTCGACCGTTTGAGCCAAGCCATGATCGATAAGCTTCATGAGCTGGGCTATGAAAAGGCAATTTGGGTAGGCCTTTCGATGGGCGGTTACGTTGTTCTTCGTGTCCACTCTTTGGCACCTCAGGCCGTCGCAGGATTAGCACTGTGCGATTCCACCCCTGCAGCTGATTCTCCTGAAGCTCGAGCCGGGCGCTTGAGCATTGCTCATAATGCTGAAGGCGAGATGGGTGCTGAAGCAGTCATGAAATTCGCTCGTCCTAGTGAGCATGATTCTGCTGTGAAGAAGTCAGCTGACTTTATCGACACCTTCACCCAGTGGATTCACGAGCAGCCTGTGGAAGGTTTGGCTTGGCGTGAGCGTATGGCCGCAGGCCGGCCTGACCAGTTTGATTCGTGGGATAGCTTGCGAGTACCAACCTTGGTGGTGTCGGGCGAGCTCGACCCTTCCTCGAGCCCAGCAGTGATGAAGCCTTTCGCTGAGCGCGTTCACGGTGCTCTTTTCGTTGAAATTCCTGACACCGGGCATTTCACTGCATTCGAGCAGCCAGAGCAGTTTGCCACTGTTCTGATGAGTTTGTTCACCATGGTTCTGGCCGCTGCAGAGTAAACGCCGCTGCAGAGTAAACGCCGCTGCAGAGTAAAAGAGGGACTGAGGTAAATACAGTACCTATCTCAGTTTTCTCAGGCACAAGGTAAGCAAGGTAAGCACAGTAGCTGGTCAGTTGCTGCGAACTGTTCAGCGTGAGTACAGGTGTGAAGGGCAACAGCGAGGTGAAACTATGAAATCAACGCGTCGATCACAATCTCGTTCGTCTCGTTCGAGGCAACGTTCCTACATGTGGACGGCCCTCGCTGTTGTCGTTTTCGTCCTCATCGCAGCATGGCCCAGCATTGAAAAGCTGTGGCAATCTTCTGGTGGGCAGAACCCAGCAGTAGCCGCTACGAGCCAGAACAAATACGGTAAAGGCAGTGCTTTAGAGACTCTTGCCAGTTTGCCGGTGAAAGGTAAAGCACCGCACACTGGCTATTCCCGCGAGAAATTCGGCCCTGCATGGGCTGATGTTGACCACAACGGTTGCGATACGCGCAACGATGTGCTCAAACGAGACCTCGGCCAAGTGACGTTCAAATACGGCAAATGTGTGGTGAGGTCGGGCATTCTGCAAGACCCTTACACGGGGAAAACCATCAACTTCTTGCGCGGTCGCCAGACCAGTGAAGCGGTGCAGATTGACCATGTGGTGGCGCTGTCCAACGCATGGTCAACGGGTGCTCAGCAGTTAAGCGCTGAGCAGCGTGAGCGTTTAGCCAATGATCCCTATAATCTGCTGGCAGTTGATGGGCCTGCAAACCAAGAGAAATCAGACGCAGATGCGGCTACCTGGTTGCCGTCCAATAAGGGTTATCGCTGTGCGTATGTTGCCCGCCAGATTGGCGTGAAAAAGAAGTATTCTCTGTGGGTGACAAGTGCTGAGAAAGCTGCTATGCAGCGCGTTCTCAACACTTGCCCCCAGCAGAAAGTACCAGTCAAATAACACTGTTCATCACTTCAGCGCTATTCGATACCACTTACTTCAACACGGCTGATTACTTCTTCAACTGCCAGCCCAGAAGGCGAGCATTGATCACCACAATCACAGTGGACAGTGCCATCAGCGCTGCACCAACAGCCATCGGCAAGCTGAAGTTCAGCGGAGGCCATGCCAAAACGCCAGCAGCAAGGGGAACGGTAATCAGGTTGTAGCCTGCAGCCCACCACAAGTTCTGATGCATCTTGCGCATAGTCAGGCGAGAAATCTGAATGGCTCGAGCAACCTGGGCAGGGTCTGAACCGCCCAGAACGATCTGAGCCGAACTTGCAGCAACATCCGTTCCGCCGCCGATGGCAATACCGATATCGGCCTGTGCGAGAGCTGGAGCATCGTTAATGCCGTCACCGACCATTGCCACGACCTGCGTGTGGCCATTGTGAGCGCGGTCACCATGCGTGTGATCACTGTGGGTGCTGTCACTGTGGTCACCATTCGATTGCAACGAGCTGATCGCATCGGCCTTCTGGTCTGGGCGAATATTGCTCAACACCTCATCAATTCCCAGTTCAGAAGCCACAGACTGAGCGACCTCATCCGAATCACCCGTAATCATCACCGTGCGCACACCCATACGGTGCAATTCGTCGATAGCATGACGCGAGCTCGTACGAACAGTGTCCTTCAAACGCAGAGCAAGGCTCAGAACACCATCAACCACAACGAAAACAGTGGTGGTCGGGCCAAACTTCGGGTCAATCCATGCAAAGTCTGACGGAAGGCTCACATCATGCGCAGTCAGCAAGGCCTTTCCACCCACCAACACGTGGTGACCTTCCACTTGGGCACTCACCCCAACACCAGGAGTGGAAGTGAAAGCAGAAGCAGAGGGGAGCGCGTGATGACTATCGGCAGGCGTATTGCCTACCACTTTCCTCACAATCGCTTGGGCGAGAGGATGCTCCGAAGCGCTTTCCGCACTCGCGGCCCACAGCAGAGCATCATCAGCGCTGATAATCTGGGAAAGGGCTACAACATCAACAACCTCAGGGGTTCCCGTCGTCAAAGTGCCCGTCTTATCAAAAGCGACAGTCGAAACGGAAACGAGCTTTTCCAGTGCCGAGCGGTCAGAAATCAGGATTCCGTGCGCAGCAGCGTCACCCATCGCCGTCGAAACAACCAACGGGATTGCCAGGCCGAGAGCGTGAGGGCAAGCGATAACGAGCACCGTGATCAGGCGTTCCAAAGCCACCGGCAAGTTCGCGCTCACAGCAAACCAGACCGCAAAAGCGAGAACGCCAGCAACGAGAGCGTACCAGAACAGCAAAGCTGCAGCACGGTCGGCAAGCAGCTGGGTCGGGGACTTCTTCGCCTGAGCAGTCTCAACCAAGCGCTGGATAGTGGACAAAGTGGTGTGGGAGCCGGTCGCCTGAACCTCAACGACGAGCGAGGAATCGGTGAGAATAGTGCCAGCAGTAATGTGGTCTCCTGCGTGACGAGTCACCGGCAGCGACTCACCGGTGAGCATCGACTCATTCAGGGAGCCAGTACCAGACAGAATCGTCGCATCGGCAGGAACAGTTTCGCCAGACTTCACGAGCACAATATCGCCAGGCTGGAGCTGGGCAAGGTCAACATCATGCGCCGAAGCGAGGTTCTCAGCAGAATCAAGCACATGCGCCTGACGTGGCAGCAGGGCGGCAAAAGCGTCGAGCTCAGTGGAAGTGGAGGCGACGGAAGCCATCTCAATCCAGTGACCGGCGAGCATGATGATAATCAGAAGCGCGAGCTCCCACCAGAAGGTTGGAATGGCGAGAATATTGAGCGTTGCCAGCCAACTTGCCACAAACGCGACCGTGATGCCCAGCAGAATGAGCAGCATCATTCCCGGCTTCTTGCGCTTAGCCTCACTCACGCCGTCTGTGAGGAAAGGCCGGCCTGGCCACACATACATCAGCGTTCCGAGAGCCGCCGGAATAAGGCGCATCACAAGATTATCAGGAAGGCTGTAATGCAAGAGCATGGCGAACATGGGGTCGAGCGTGATGGTCGGGATGCCCAGTGCGAGTGCGATCCAAAACAGGCGGCGGAACATGGCTGCGTGCATTCCGAACATGGCGCGGTTTGCCGCTGACACGTCAGACATGTCGTGGTGCATGTGGTGCATATGGGACATGTCGTGCATGTCGTGGCCCATATGAGACATGTGATCCATGTGGTTCATATCCATGTGGTCCATGTGCATATCGCTCATGTCATGCATGTGTTCCATGTGGTCCATGTGCATATCGCTCATGTCGTGATGCATGTCACTCATGTCATGGTGTATGTCATTCATGTCGTGATGTGTGTGATCCATATTGTGCATATTGTGCATGTTGTGCATGGTGTGCATGGTGTGGTCCGTGCCCATATTGCTGTGGTCCATGTGGCAGTTTGGCATGCCGCATACTGGGCACTTCTCTTCTTTCGTGGCCTCGTGCTGAGGCATCTCATTCTCAGGCACATTCGCTCCTTGGAGCAGATGAATGTTTACAACTGTAAATGTAGAACACAGGGTGGGATTTCGTTTACAAATGTAACTAATTATTCTCTGGGCACATTTTTGGGAATGATAATCTCAAGCAAAACTGTTGATAAGGGCAAGGTGAAACGCGAGGTGTCGGAGAGTAGGGAAGCGAAGAAACGGAAAAATAGTAGAACGGAGTAACACAGAAACGCGAGAAGCCGGAAGCGGGCGCAAGGGAAAACGCCTAGCAGGAACGTGTGAATAGCTAGCAAAGGTTTCTCTCGCACTGACAATCTGGGCAGAGGCCTTGGCAAACTTGCTGGTGAGAAATGCGCAAACTGCGTTAAAGGGTGGCATATGAGCAACGAAAAACAGCCTTTTGATCTTGATAATCTCATGCCGAGCAGCGAAAACCTTTTCGCCAAGATTAGCGTTGACGAGGTCTTTATCCGCCGCAATCGAAAGTGGGGTGACAGGCCGAGCGCTCAGCAACTGCTTGTCAAAAACCCAGCTATCAAGCCAGAATGGGCTGAAAAGCCAATCGCTTTGCACGTTGCTGAAATGGACGTTCCGCTCGCCCCAGCAGTCGGCTTGGAAATGCAGGACCTGCTGAACACCAACAACTTGGGCTATATTTCCCATCTGGACGGCGAAGCAATGGAAGCCGCCTATTTGAGGTTTGCCAAGAGGCGTTGGAATGCCGACGTGCACGCCTACGCTTTCCGCTGCATGGACGGCGTGATCGCATCGATTACCGCAGTGGTCAAGGCAACGCTCGGCCAGCGCATCGAGCATGACCCGACCGCCACCAATATGGACGGGCGCGCGCAATACGAGGGAACCGTCATGGTGTTCACCCCGGCCTACCCACAGTTCTTGCACCGCGTGACCAGCGGCCATTCTCTGCGCCAAATCCCCTTCACTCCTGCGCATCGTCCGGACCTCGAGGCGCTCGAGCAGGTATGCAAGGAGCTCGCCCAACACAAGCCGCAAGCTCCTTCCGAGACGGGCTACAACGCTGTGCTGGTGCTGTGCTCGCCCAACAACCCAACGGGCACAATCTATACGCGCGAAGAGCTTACCCAGATTTGCAAGATCGCCGCTCGCTGGCATGTGCGCATTGTGGCTGACGAAATCCACTCGCCGCTCGAGCCCAAGACTGCCGAAGAGCTGGAAGCGCCGCACCCTTATAACTACGTGCCGCTGCTCAGCATTCCTGAGGCTGGTGAGGCCTCGGCAATTGTCGCGTTCTCGGCAACGAAGGGTTACGCCATTCCTTCCTTCCGTGCCTGCCTGCTGATGGCGAGCGAAGACCCTGCTGCTCAAGACCTCATCATGAAGTTCACACGCCGCGAGGTGGAAGAGGGCACGCATGAGGGTGCTCTGGTGGAAGCTGCTGCAATGGAACGCGGTGACGACTGGTTGGACCAGCTCAACGAGAGCATCGAAGAGAACCGCCTGCTGCTTCGTGAGGCCATTGCTCGCAAGGTTCCTCACGCTCGCCTGATCCAGGGCGAAGGCACGCACCTCACCTTCCTCGACTTGACGAGCTACTTGGAGAACACGCGCTGGGATGGTCACGCTGGTGACGCTCTGTTGGAAAACTGCGCGCTGGTGTGCTCTGCTGGCTCCGACTTTGGTGGGCCTCAGTGGGGTAATTGGGTGCGCGTCAACGAGGCGACCAACCCTGCCGTCGTGTTGGAGGCAGTGGACCGCATGGCTGAATGGTTGCGCACGCTCTGAAGTGCGGTAAGCCTTCAGGTGCGGCGAGCCTTTGATGCGACGGGCTGTCGGCGCGGTAGGCCCGGTATAACACTTATACTTCTGTGACGTGGAAAGGACGGATAACGATGGCAAATACTCCTGCACATTTGCACTACACTTCCGCTCACGCCTGGCTGGATCGATCCACTGACCCGGTCGTCGTGGGTATAACTGATTACGCCCAGCAGCAGATGGGCGAGCTTGTTTTCATTGACCTTCCTTCCGTGGGCGACGAAGTGGTGGCCGGTGAGCAAGCTGCCGAGTTGGAGAGCTCGAAGGCCGTGGAAAGCTTCATTTCTCCCGTTTCTGGCACTGTGGCGGCCGTCAACTCCAAGCTGGAGAACCAACCCGAGCTCGCTAACCGTGACCCTTACGGAGAGGGATGGCTATTCAAGGTCAACTCCACCGATGCTGATAATCCTGAGCCGGGCTTGTTGGATGCCCAGGCTTATAGCGAGCTGGAGCAGTAGGGTAGCGCGCGCTGAGGAAAGCTTGAGGAAAGCTGGGGCTTGAAGCTTGAGGAGAGCTTGAGCTGAGGTTTGAGGACGGCTGTACGGTGAGGAAACTTGCGGTACAGCCTTTCTTGTTGCTCAGAAACTGACAGTTGGGAGGGGATACTTCAAGATTGTCAACCCGCTTCATCACCACAGAATAATGCTCTCCATCCGCGTGTTCGGCGTGTTCGTCGCGAGGAGAGGGGCTGAGCCTGTGGATAACAAATCGAAAATTTTTCGCCAAGAGTGAGAAACGCCTCAAAAGACGCGACCCACAAGATACAGTGCCAAAACCTTTTCCACAACACTAGATGTTGTGTTGAAACCTGCCTATACTGAACGAAGCACCTCGGAACAGTGAGGGACCGAGGAAGCTCGAAAGCGTTTACCCCATGCCATGAGCGTGGGTTTCGTGCGCTCTCAACGCGCATAGGTGAAGGAGAAGGTATGACTCAGATGCTGACAAGGCCAGTCACCGACACGTTGGAAGACGTGTCCGATGTACTTGATGAGCGCCATGACAGCCTCGAAGGTCTGCGCGTCGCCAAGAGAGACGGTCGCATTGTGGACTTCGACGAGGAAAACATCATTCGCGCAGTGCATGGTGCTTTCCGCGACATCGACTCGCAGGAGACGGAGAACGAGAATGCCGTCGTCAAGCAGGTTGTCGATGACGTCAAGAAGGAGTGCCTCGAGCGCTTCAAGTCCCCAGTGCATATTGAGGACATCCAAAACCTCGTCGAGCACTCGCTGATCAACCAGCATGCCTACGACGTGGCCCGCGCCTACACCTCCTACCGCTTGAACCGCGACATCAAGCGCGCCAAGGCTAGCGACGTCAACGAAGCTGTGGCTCGCCTGATCAACCACGACGACTCCTTGATTCACGAGAACGCCAACAAGGACGCCAACGTCTTCACCACTCAGCGTGACCTCTTGGCTGGTGCGATTTCCAAGGCGCGTGCTCTGTCCTTGCTTCCAAAGGATGTTGCCAACGCTCACCTCAAGGGCGACATCCACTTCCATGACGCCGATTACTCGCCATTCACCGCAATGACGAACTGCTCCTTGCCTGACTTCGGCCGTATGTTGCGTGAAGGCTTCACTTTGGGTAACGCCGAAATGGATTCTCCAAAGTCCATCGAAACTGCAGCAACGCAAATCACCCAGATTATCAAGGACATTGCAGGCACCCAGTACGGCGGCCAGACCGTTAACCGTGCCGATGAGATGATGGCTCCTTACGCCAGGCTCAACTACAAGAAGAACCTGGAGCAGGCAGAAATCATGCTCCCGGATTCTGTCGATGTTGAGGTTGCTGAGAACGTCGTCAAGCACTTCCACGAGCTGCAGCCTAAGGCTCTGCACATGCAGGACCGCGAGAACCTGCCATTGGATGAGCCATTTCACAAGGATGCTCCTCGTTTGCAGCAGTTGCGCGAAATCTACGCCAAGCTGTTGACTCGTAAGAATATTTACGACGCCATGCAAACCATGGAATACCAGATCAACTCCAACCGTGTGTCCAACGGCCAGACGCCATTTGTCACCGTGGGCTTCGGATTGGGAACCGGCTGGTTCGAGCGTGAGATCACCCGCGCCATCTTCCTCAACCGCATCCGCGGCTTGGGTAAGAACCACCGCACGGCAATCTTCCCGAAGCTCGTTTACACCATCAAGCATGGTGTGAACTCCGAGCCGGAAGACCCGAACTACGACATGAAGACCTTGGCTTTGGAATGCTCCACCAAGCGCATGTACCCGGACATCGTCTTCTACGAGAACATCGTTCGCATCACCGGCTCCTTCAAGGCTCCTATGGGTTGCCGCTCCTTCCTGCAAGGCTGGATCAACCCGGAATCTGGTAAGGATGAGGAAGATGGCCGTATGAACCTCGGCGTGGTCTCCCTTAACATTCCTCGCATCGCACTCGAATCGCACGGTGACAAGGCCACCTTCTTCAAGATTCTTGACGAGCGTATGGCCGTTGCTCACCACGCTTTGCAATTCCGCATCAACCGTTGCAAGGAAGCCAAGCCAAAGAACGCTCCTGTTCTCTACCAGTTCGGCGCCTTCGGCAAGCTCGGCCCTGAAGATGACGTCGACCAGTTGTTCAGGAACTCTCGCGCCACTGTTTCCCTGGGCTATATCGGCCTGGCTGAAGCAACGGCAGTGTTCTACGGCAAGGATTGGATTACCGACCACCACTGGGACCCAGAAGGCAAGAAGTTCGCTCTCTCCATCGTTCAGCGTTTGAACGAGGCATGCCACAAGTGGGAAGCAGAAGAGGGCTACCACTACTCGGTGTACTCCACTCCTGCAGAGAGCTTGACTGACCGCTTCAACCGTTTGGACCGTCAGAAGTTCGGCGAGGTCCCAGGGGTCACCGACCACGACTTCTACACCAACTCCTTCCATTACCCAGTGTGGCTGCGTCCAACTCCTATGGAGAAGCTTGACTACGAGAAGGACTTCCCGCAGTACACTGCTGGTGGCTTCATCCACTACTGCGAGTACCCAACCTTGCAGAAGAACCCGAAGGCATTGGAAGCAGTGTGGGATTACGCACACTCCATCGGCATCGGCTACCTGGGTACGAACACGCCAATCGACCGTTGCTTCATCTGCGGTTACGAAGGCGATTTCGAACCAACAGAGGATGGCTTCAAGTGCCCAGAGTGCGGTAACCATGATCCTCACCAGTGCAACGTGACCAAGCGCACCTGCGGTTACCTGGGTAACCCAGTCGAGCGCCCGATGGTTCACGGCCGCCACGAGGAGATTTCGCACCGCGTCAAGCACATGCTCGGCGAAACCGGCCATGTGGTTCTTCAGGACGGTTACGTTGCTGAATGGTGGGATGACACTCGCGAGTAAGGGCTGAACTTCATGGATAACAAGCAAAATGCTGATGTCTTCGACGAGGAAATGCGCCGGAAATTCGATTTGATGCCAGGCTTCGATAAGGATTTCCAAGCAGACCCGACTCCAGCCTTCCGCAAGACCGACCCGCACGCCATGGATAACCTGACTGCAGGTGGTCAAGCCGGTTCGGGAGCTCAAACTGCTGGCGCTGCTTCTCAGACAGGTGTCGCTGAGGCGCAGGCCGTTACTTCTCAGACCGCAGGCTCACTGCCGGTGCGAGAAAAAGCAGAGAAGTCCTTCGGACATCGCGATTTTGCTGCCCATGACCTTCCCGGTTACAACCGTGGCCCTGGCATCCCGTACGCCTTCTCGAATAACCCTCGAGCAGGACAGTGGGATGCGCGCAAAATGAGCGCTAACCGCATTGCCAGTTACAAGCGCTTCGTGGTGACTGACGGAGAGGGTATCCGCAACTCCATTTACGTTGCTGGTTGCCCTTTCCGTTGCCAAAACTGCTGGAACGCCTCCATTTGGGACTTCCAAGCAGGCCATGACTTCACCCCCGCCTTCGAGCAGGCAGTCATCGACGATCTGCGCCCGAGCTATGTGGAAGGCGTCACCTACCTGGGTGGCGAGCCAATGCTCAATACTCCAGTTTTGCTCAAGATTAGCAATCATATTCGTCAGGAGTTTGGCGACACCAAGAACATCTGGTGCTGGACCGGCTACACCTGGGAAGAGCTGATGAGGCCAGGAACTACGCCAGATAAAACAGCCCTGCTGGGAATGTGCGACATTTTGATTGACGGCCGCTTCATTGAAGGGCTCAAGGATTCTCGTCTGCAATTCCGCGGATCTTCCAACCAGCGCGTTATCGACGTGAAGAAATCACTTGCAGCACGTCGTGAAGCCCAAGAGCAAGGCCTCGACCCCAATTCCGTTGCGCCGGTGATCTGGGATAAGCTGCACGACCAAAAGCGCGTGATTGCCGAAGCCTACCGTAAGGATCGCGACGCCGGCGAAGGCCGCGACTGACCGTGCTCATGTAATGTTCTCGACCGTGTATTATCGCGTTCGAATGTGGAGTGCCAGCTGCGCTGAAATTACCGTAAGGGAGTAATTACCTTAAGGGGGGGTGTTGTTCTGTTTGGGGTTTGCTTTGTTTTCATGTGGTTTAGTGTGTTATAGTTTATGGTATGTTAGTTCGTGAATGGGCTGCGCGTGAGGGGTTGAACCCGCAAACTGTGTGGAAGTGGTGCCGTGAGGGTACTATGCCTGTTCCTGTGGAGCAAACTCCTACGGGAATGTGGCTGATTCATGACCCGAAGTATGAAACAAGCATGTTTGAACACCATAAGCAAGGTGTGACCGTGTGTTATGCGCGAGTGTCTTCTAACGACGAAAAACAGGATTTAACTCGTCAAGCTGACCGTTTGAAAGCATTCGCCCTCACCATGGGTGTGCAAAATCCTGAAATAGTAGCTGAAGTGGGCTCGGGTGTGAACGATAAGCGGCGTAAACTTAACCGTATTCTGCAAAACCCTGAGTACACGACTATTATTGTGGAGCATCGTGATCGTCTCGCGCGTGTGAACGCAGGGCTTATTGAAAGCGCTCTTGTCGCTCAAGGGCGCAAGTTGATTATTGTTGATGACCGTGAGTGTGACGATGACCTCGTGTGTGATATGAGCGAAGTGCTCACCTCGTTTTGTGCACGCCTGTATGGTCGGCGTAGTGCGAAACGTAAGGCAGAGCAAGCGTTGAAGGCGGCGCATGATGCCTAGTGCTGTTCTTGTCAAGCTCGATCCTACGCCACGGCAAGAGCGAATGCTTGTTGCTCACGCTGGTGCGGCAAGGTTTGCGTATAATTGTTTGCTCGCTCACGTGAAAGCTGACATGGACGCGCGTGTGAAACCCGAGTGGAGCATGTACGCTTTACGTAAATGGTGGAACGTGAATAAGCGTACACTCGCGGTGAACGCTGATACAGGCTTACCGTGGTGGCAAGAGTACAGTAAGGAAGCCTACTCGTATGCAGCTCAGTGTTTAGCAAACGGCTTGTTTAATTGGAGCCAGTTTCGTCACGGTAAGCGTTACGGTAGGCGGGTAGGGTTTCCTGCGTTTAAGTGTAAAAACAAGACTCGTATGGCGTTCGCATACACTACGGGTAGTTTTGGTATTGTTGCTGATAACCCTCATGCTGTGCGACTGCCGAAAGTCGGTGTCGTGCATTGTTTTGAAAACGTGACGAAGCGCGTGCATGGCGTTCACGTGCTACGCATGAGTGTTAATAAGCAAGGTGACGGCTGGTATGCAAGCCTTACACTCGACAAGCAACCCGCGGGGGTAGCACACGCGCACGGTAATGTTGGCGTAGACCTTGGCATTAAACAATTCGCCACCATCAGCGATGGTACAGTTATCCCCAACCCACACCCCTACAGGACGGCGAAACGCAAGATTGGTAGGCTACAACGTAAGCTTGGCCGGCAGCAATATGACTCACACCGCTATCAGCAAACCAAACAACACTTAAACGCACAGTATGCGCGTACTCGCCATATTCGCCTTGACATGCAACATAAGCTTTCCACTTATCTCGTACGCCACTGGCAGAGTATTGGTATTGAAGATTTGAACGTGCAAGGCATGGTGAAAAACAGGAGACTCGCACAAGCTATCCAAGATGCAGCATTCTACCAGTTCCGAACCCTGCTAACCTATAAGAGCCTTGCCTCGAACACGAACCTTGTTATTGCCGACCGATTCTACCCGAGTAGTAAGACCTGCTCACAGTGCGGGAGCGTGAAAACCAAACTCTCCCTCACTCAACGCACCTATAAGTGCGAACACTGCGGGTTTGAACTTGATAGAGACTTAAATGCGGCAATAAATCTTGCTCAGCTCGCCAAGAGTGCCTTGGAGAGCTTAAACGCGCGTGGAGCGGACATAAGACCAGTAAGCAACGCGCCTTACCGGCAGTCTGCAATGAAACGCGAACCAAGCAGCAAACACTAGGTTTGCATAAGACTTGGAGCTGACCGTGGTAACACGGTCATGTAAGTGACCAACAAAAACAACTTCACTTACAACGGTAATGACCTTATGGGAGAAATTTCAGGGTAGCTGGCACTCTGTCGTTCTGATAATCTCAATTCAGCTTTTTAATGCTGTGACGCGCGACTAAACGCATCGCAATGCTTCGATGCTCCACAGGCTGAGGTTCCAACGAGCCAATCTGCTTCATCACCATGTCAACAGCCGTCGCGCCAATCTGCGAGAAATTCTGGTCGAACGACGTCGGCCGAGCGCTCGGGATCAAAGAATCAAGAGAGTTGTCTACGCCAATCAGGCTCACATCATGCGGCACTGATAATCCGTAACTATTCAAAGCCTGCGCCACGCCAGAAGCCATATCATCATTCGCGCAAAAAATAGCCGTGCACTCGCCCGCACGAATTGCGTCGACCAGCGTCAAACCAGCGTGATAACCGGAAAACACCGTCCAATCGCCAGGGCACGGCTCAGGAATTGGCGCATGATGCTCCTGCAGGGCCGAACGCCAACCGCGCAAACGCAGCAAGCTCGAAATCGAATCATCCGGTCCGCTCACGCAATAAACAGTGCGATGACCAGCCTGCAAGAACAACTCAACAGCTTTCTTACCCGCCTCAACCTGGTCCGCATCAACCGTAGAAAGAGTAGAGATCGGCGTGCTCGTTATCGCAACCATCGGAAGGTCAGGGGAAGGGGTGAACGTGTCGATGTCAGAAGGCGTGTGGTCCATCAGCAAAATAATGCCGTCCACCGGCAGAAGCTTCATCGATGAATAGAGCTCGGCCAAGTTGTAAGGCTCGTCGTTCATAATCTTCAAGGTCAGCGCGTAGCTCGACTTTTCCGCGGCCTTGTTAATGCCCTCGAGTTCACCCAGATTACCGGTGGCATGAATATCGAACATCACCACACCCAAGGTGTGGAAAGTGCCTCGACGCAGAGCACGAGCAGCAAAGTTCGGACGGTAGCCGACCTGGCGCATGGCTTTTTCCACCTTGGTGCGAGTGGCTTCACTCACCTGGCCAGTGTGGTTGAGCACGCGCGAAACGGTTTGAGCAGAGACTCCGGCCACCTCGGCCACAGTTTTCACCGACACGGTTTTGGTAGGTGCAGACTTGGCTTGCGCAGGTTTGTGTGCCGCAGTTTTTGCTGGTGTCCGTGTATTGCGGGCCATGCTGCTCCCTTCTCGGCGTTCTGAGTGCCGACCGAGCTTTCGCCACCTTCGTCCGTCAGCGTACTTACTTCTCGCTCGGTTCGGCGTGTTCGTCGCATTTCTGCCTTTCATGCTACATAACCTGACGGCAGTTTGTGTTTGCCTCTTGCATCGTTCAGCAAGTGCGTATACTGTTAACGTTAACGGTTAACGTAAACAGTGGCAATCTCCCAGCGTTTTGCTGGAATCGCCCTATGCAAAGAAGCATACGTATTGCCCGTCGCTGCCGCTCAAGCAATGTGGCTTGAAAATGAGCAAGCAGCCAGGTGATATACGAGAGGAGCTGGAATGAGCAGTGCGACAAGTACCGCAATCTCTAGCGAAACTACAGTGATGAAAGCCAATAAGCATCACCGCGATTGGCGCGGATGGAAGTTCATGTGGCCATTTGCTGTCGTCTTCGTGTTTGTATTTATTATCCCGATCGTATATGCCATCTACATCAGCTTTTACCGTCATCAGATGATCGGAGGCGATGTGTTTGTTGGCTTCCAGAACTACCAGAAACTCTTCCACGACAATAACTTCTGGACTTCTGTCGGCCGCGTCGCATCGTTCACCATCATTCAGGTGCCGATCATGCTTTTCCTGAGCTCGGTTATCGCTCTTGCACTTGACTCAATGCGCTTGCATGGCATGAAGTTCTTCCGCATTTCCACCTTCTTGCCTTACGCGGTTCCTGCAGTCGTCTCCACACTGATGTGGGGCTTTATGTACTCCTCCAAGTACGGCCTGATCGGCTCTCTGAACAAAGCAACAGGCTTGCATTTGGATGCTCTCAACCCTGACTGGATGCTCGTGGCTATCGGAAACATCGTCACTTGGGAGTTTGTGGGCTACAACATGCTGATCTTCTACGCTTCTCTGAGCACGATCTCGCACGATCTGTACGAAGCCGCAGCTATCGACGGGGCCAGTGAATGGCAGATCGTCAAGAAGATCAAGCTGCCGGAATTGCGTGGCTCTCTGGCAATCACCGTTATCTTCTCGATCATCGGTTCCTTCCAGCTGTTCAACGAGCCGGCGGTTTTGCAATCCATGGTTCCTGGCAACACGATCACGACGTACTACACGCCGAATATGTACGCGTATAACTTGAGCTTCCAGGGTGGTCAGTCGAATTACGCTGCAGCCTTGGCAATTGTGATGGCTGTGATCACCATGGTGATCGCCTACGTTGTTCAGCTCAATTCAATGAAGGAGCAGATGCGATGAGCAACACACAAGCGCAAACTCCCGTTTCTTCTGAGCGTTTGACTGGCCTCGAGCAGCTCAACGCTATGCAGACGAAGGCGAAGAGCCAAGGTTATTTGGAAGGCAAGGCTGCTCGACAGGCGGAAAAGAGTCGTCAGAAGGCGATTGCCAAGGATGAGGCTGCTGAGCGCCGCCGTGCGGCGAAGACGGGCTTTTCGAATCCGTCGAACCCTACTCGTTCTTGGCCTCTGACCATTGTGACGGGTTTGGCGGCTATTTACTGCCTCTTCCCGTTTGTGTGGTTGGTGATCAACGCGACGAAGACGCAGACTGACTTTGTTTCCACCTTTGGTCTGGCTTTTGGTAAGCATTTTGCCTTGTGGGACAACATCGTCACCGTGTTCACGATGCAAGATGGCATCTTTATGCGCTGGTTTCTGAACACCTTGCTTTACGTGCTGGTGGGTGCTGGTGGCGCTACTTTGCTGGCCATTATGGGCGGTTACGCTTTGGCAAAGTTCAACTTCCCGGGGCGTAAGGCAGTGTTTGCTGTCGTTATCGGTGCCATTTCCGTGCCAGGTATCGCTCTTGCCGTCCCTCAGTTCCTGCTCTTTGCTAATCTCGGGCTCACTGATACTCCTTGGGCTGTGATTATTCCGTCGCTGATTTCTCCCTTCGGCTTATATTTGATGTGGATTTTCTCCGACCAGGCTGTGCCCAATGAGTTGTTGGAAGCTGCTCGTGTGGATGGTGCTTCCGAGTTCCGCACGTTCTTTACCATTAGCTTGCCGTTGCTGGCGCCTGGAATTGTGACGACGTCGCTGTTCACGATTGTTGCCACGTGGAACAATTACTTCCTGCCGTTGATCATGTTGAAGGATTCGACGTGGTATCCATTGACGATCGGCTTGAACCAGTGGAATAAGCAGGCCAATACGGTTGGTGGTAAGGCCATTCAGAATTTGGTGATTACTGGCTCTCTGCTGACCATTATCCCGTTGGTTATCGCGTTCTTGACGCTTCAGAAGTACTGGCAGTCTGGTCTCGCGGCTGGTGCTGTGAAGGAGTAACTTCGCAAGCTCTTCGCTCAGAATTTCTCCAGATTATCGGTGTTGTTGAAAGAAGGGTCTTTCATGGAATTCATCGCTCCTGAACTCAAGCCTCGTCGTCCTTTCCGATGGCCTGCTGCGCTTCGTGGTTCGAAACCTGCCATCTTCTTTGGTGGCGATTACAACCCGGAGCAGTGGCCGCGTAAGGTGTGGGATGAGGATATTCGCCTGATGAAAAAGGCAGGTGTGAACTTCGTCTCTCTGGCAATCTTCTCCTGGGCTCGCCTTGAGCCTCAAGAAGACGTGTGGGATTTCGCTTGGCTGGATGAGATTATCACCAAGCTGGGTTCTAACGGCATCGCAGTTGATCTCGCTTCGGCTACGGCTTCGCCAGCCATCTGGCTGGCTCAAAAGCATCCGGAGATTTTGCCCATCGACGAGGATGGGCGAACCGTGTGGCCGGGTGCTCGTCAGCATTGGCGTGCAACTTCGCCGATCTACCGCGAGTACGCGCTGAAGATGTGCCGTAAGCTTGCTGAGCACTACAAGGACAACCCCTATGTGGTCGCTTGGCATTTGGGTAACGAGTACGGATGCCACAATTTGTACGACTATTCTGATGATGCGAATAAGGCGTTCCAGGCCTGGTGCAAGGAGCGTTACGGCACTATCGAGGCCGTCAATGAAGCCTGGGGTGCGGACTTTTGGAGCCAGCGCGTGACGAGTTTTGACCAGATTTTGGTTCCTCGCCACGTTAACGGTTTCCAAAATCCGAGCCGCATGCTCGACTTCCGCCGCTTCAGCTCTGAGGCTCTCTTGCGTTTCTGCGAGGCGGAGCGTGACGCGATCGAGGAAATCTGCCCAGATAAGCCGTTTACCACGAATTTCATGGTTTCTGGCGGCGCGGGCCAAGGCGTGGACTACGATTCCTGGGGCCCGAGTATGGACTTCGTTTCCAACGACCATTACTTCATGCCAGGTGAGGCGCACCTCGATGAGCTCACCTATTCGGCTGACCTCGTGGACGGTATGGCTCGCCGGAGCCCGTGGCTTCTGATGGAGCATTCCACGTCGGCCGTCAACTGGCGTAATATCAATTATCGCGTCAAGCCTGGCGACACGGTTCGCGATTCTCTGGCGCACCTAGCCTTCGGTGCCAACGGCATCCTGTACTTCCAGTGGCGTCAGTCTCAAGCTGGTGCTGAGAAGTTCCATTCGGCGATGCTCCCTCATGCTGGGGAAAACTCTCAGATTTTCAGAAATGTCTGCGAACTGGGCGAAGACCTTCGTGCTCTCTCTGAAGCAGGCTTGTTGGATACGCGTCTCAAGCGTTCGGATGTTGCCGTTCTCTTCGACAATGAGTCGTCGTGGGCTTTGCAATGCGATACCTTCCCTACCAAGAAGCTTGCCGAGTTCCCGGAAGCCTTCACCTTCTACCGTGCGCTGCTGGACCTCGGTATCACGTCCGATGTCATACCGGTGAACGGTGATTGGGATGGCCATCGCGTGGTCGTTGTGCCGAATATTTACCTGATGAGTTCGAAGCTTTCGCGGAAATTAGAAGCTTTTGCTCACAAGGGCGGTATGGTCATCGTCACCTATATGTCCGGCATCGCTGACCAGACGGATCGCATTTGGCTGGGTGGCTACCCTGGCGCTTTGCGCGAGCTGACGGGCGTGCGCGTGGAGGAGGGCTTCCCTCTGGGCTCCGATTTCGCTGGTGCTCCGGACAAGCTCACCTTGAGTAACGGCACTGTGGCGCATGATTACGCCGATGTTGTCACCTCGGTGGATGAGGGCGTTGACGTGCTGGCTACCTATCAGGCTCCTGCTGACTGGGGTATGAATGGCGTCCCGGCCGTCACCTTCCACACCTTTGGTGAGGGTGCTTGCGTCTACTTGGGTTGCCGTTTGAACCATCAGGATGTTGCTGGTATTCTCAAGCCGCTTTTGCCTCGCTTGGGTTTGGAGAGTGCAGTCGAGTCGAGCAGCGATGTTCTGCGCGTGGTTCGTGTGGGTGAGGCCGGGGAAGATGGTGTCGCTCGTCAGTTCATCTTCTTGTTTAACCGCACTGACCATGAGGTACAGGCTCCGCTGGAAGGCACTCCTCTTCTCGCCTCGTTGGCAAGCGTTGATGAGAACGGCTCGCAGGTAACGTTGAACTCTCAAGGCGTTGTGGTCAGCATAATCGAATAGCTCAAGATTATCAATAAGTTTTGGGGAGTGAGGCATACTTGCTCTCCTGTGAATTGGTCATGAATGAAAGCGATGGAGCTTTCATAAGGAAAGGAAATATCATGACTGGTAAGTTCATTGCAGGTAAGGCGGTTGCCCTCTTGGGTGCAGTTGCCATGGTGGGTTCTCTGGCTGCTTGCGGAAACTCCTCAAAGTGAGCAAGACTAAAGCTCATCTATCCCTCTCATAGGTGTATATGATCTCTGCAGCGCACACCGTTGAAATAGAGAATTTGTTGTTTTGCGATTTGTGCTCTTTTTATGTCATTTGTTGTGCCAGATGAGAGAGAATGGAAGAGTGTCGCGCAAAGTGAAACTTGACACATGTTTCGAACAAATGTACGATTATGTGTAACGGTAAAAAGGTGATTGGGCTCACCTTTATGCTGCGATTACAGATGAATAATTCAACCTGTTTTGCCGAGAATTCTCCCGCCTCTTAGCGGAAGCGTAGGCGGGGGATGAATCGGCTTTCTTTTTATGTTATACGAGCATTCAGTCGTACCTATCGGAAGTGAGGTGTTTGCGGTGAAACTCGAATCGAATCATCATTCGGTGTTCCTCATGCATTATCATCTCGTGCTCGTCGTGAAATACCGTCGCAAAGTGTTCGACGACGAGATATCCGACCGTGCTCGCGTGATATTCGAGTACATCGCGCCCAAGTACGGCATCACGTTGGTGGAATGGAATCATGACGTGGACCACGTGCATGTCCTGTTCCGCGCCCAACCCAAGACCGAACTGTCGAAGTTTATCAACGCGTACAAGAGCGCCGGCAGCCGACTGTTGAAACAGGAGTTCCCCGGAATCAGACGCAAGCTTTGGAAGGAGTATTTCTGGAGCCGTAGCTTCTGCCTACTGACCACGGGCGGCACACCCGTCGAGGTGATACGCAAATACATCGAGAACCAAGGCGAGAAGAGCCGGACATGAGCGGAAAAGACCATATCGCGGTCAGATTCCGCGCCTACCCCACCGAAGAACAGGCGAGACTGATAGACCGCACCATCGGCTGCGCACGCTTCGTGTACAACCTCATGCTCGAAACTCGCATCGCCCACTATCAGACCACATGGGAATCATGCCGTCCCACGCCCGCCCTGTACAAGGACACGTACCCGTTCCTACGCGAGGTGGACAGTATGGCATTGTGTAACGCCCAGCTCGCTTTGGAGAAGGCGTATCGTAGGTTTTTCGACAACGGCTGCAAAGGATTTCCTAGATACAAGTCGAAACGACGCGGGAAGGCTGCGTATACGACCAACCGCATCGGCGGCAACATCAAACTGGACGACAAGGCAAGGAGGCTGAAACTACCGAAACTCGGATGGCTCGCCGTCCGCCAGCACAAGCGTATCCCTAACGATTGGAGACTGAAATCAGTCACCGTCGAACATCGCCCGTCCGGCAGGTATACGGCGACCATCCTTTTTGAGCGCGAGACCCAAACGCCCGAACAGGTGGAACCCGTGCGCATCGTCGGATTGGACTATGCTTCGCACGGACTGTACGTCTCCAGCGACGGGAAGAAAGCGGAATATCCGGGCTACTATCGGAAAACGCAGGACAAGCTCGCTCGGGAGCAGCGCAGACTCTCCCGCATGGTTGAAGGCTCCGCCAACTGGTATAGGCAGAAACGACGGGTGGGTCGCCTGTCGGAGAAGACTGCCAACCAGCGGCGCGACTGGCAGCACAAGAAGGCCAACGGGATTGCCGCAGCCTACGACATGGTGGTCGTCGAGACGCTGAACCTGAAAGGTATTACCGCAAAACCCAAGCCGAAACCTGACCCCGACCATCTAGGACATTTCCTATCCAACGGGCGCAAAGCGAAAAGCGGACTGGCGAAAAGCACGTTGGACAACGCCTACGGCATGTTCTGCACCATGCTGGAATACAAGCTCGCCCGCCAAGGCAAACGGCTGGTACGGGTGGACAGGTGGTTCCCGTCGAGCCAACTGTGCCACGACTGCGGCTACCGGAATCCGCAGACCAAGGACTTGGATGTCAGGGAATGGACATGCCCGCAGTGTGGGGTCCTGCACGACCGGGATGTGAACGCCGCATTGAACATCCGGGACGAAGCCAGAAGAATCGTCGAGCGGCGCGACTCGTAAAACAACGCGCGAACCACAGGGCATGTGGGGATAGCCTGTAGATACTGAACCCATTGGGGTTCTTGAGCAGGAAGCCCCCGCCTCTCACAAGACGGGGGAGAATGTCACGTGAAATCAGGTCGAGGGGTGGGCCTGTTTCTTGACTAGTGCCGGTGCATCAGCGTTAGCACTGTGTTTGCGTATAGCAGTTGTCTGCATGCAAATACAGGTAACAGAAACAGGCGGGTTTATGACCTCAGGTTTATAAGCCAGACGAGCGGTTAGCCGCTCCTAAAGAATAAAGAATGTTATGGAGGAAACAATGGAGACATTGTTCATTCTCACAGCCCTCATCCTCGGCTTCGTGTTGGGATGGGCTCTAGCGAGTTACGTCGCTGCACAAAAGGCAAAAGCAACACAGCCTGTTAATCTTGAGGAGCTGCGCCAACAGCTTGCTCAAGCTCAACAACAAACTCAAGATTTGCAGAGCAAACTCAGCGCAACCCAAGTAGCAGAATCCGCTGAGCGAGCCAGCAGCGCTCAAAAAGACCAGCAACTCGAGTTCTTGAAGCAAGAATTACAATCCGTCAAAGCGCAAGACGAAAAGCGAATGCAAGAACTCCGCGCTCAACAAAAAGAAGCGGAAGAGCACGTACTCGACCTGCAAAACGACTACCAGCATGAGCTCGCCAAAGTGCGCGAAGAAAACCAGAAAGCACTCAACGACCTCGAACTCAAGCACAAGCAAGAGCAAGCACAAGCCAACGAAGCACGCCTCAAGGAAATCCGCGAAAACCAAGAAGCACAAAACCAGAACAACGCCAATGTTCTCAAGCTTCTCGCGCCCGTGCAAGACTCCTTGAGCAAACTGCGTGAACGCCTCGACGGCATTGAAAAAGGCCGCACCGAAGAAACAACCCAACTGCAAACCCAACTGCAACAACTGCAGATGGACCAGCAAGGCTTGCAACAAGCAGCCAGCAATATTGCTCGCGTAATGGGCAACAACCAAACACGAGGCCAATGGGGAGAAACAACCCTCAAGAACCTCGTCGAACAAGCAGGAATGCTCGAACACGTCGACTTCGACACCCAAGTCGTTGTGGAAAACAACGGTGGAGAAGGCAAGAGCAGGCCAGATATGATCATCAAACTGCCCGGTGACCAAGTCATCCCCGTCGACGCAAAAACACCATTCCAAGCCTACCGTCGAGCACTCGAAATCGACCCGAACAGCGCCGAAGGCAAAGACGAATACGCTAAGCTCATGGACGAGAGCGTCCGTGCAATCAAGAAGCACATCGACGACCTCGCCAAGCGCGACTACGATACCGACTTCCGCGCTGCACCAGGAATGACAATCCTGTTCATCCCCGTCGAAGCAATCCTCGCTTCCGCAGTGCAACGTGACCCGCAACTCTTCGACTACGCCTACGAGCGCAAAGTCGCCCTGTGCACACCAGTCACACTGTGGGCAGTGCTCAAAGCAATTGGACAAACCTGGAGGCAGCAAACCCTCAGTGAGGATGCCGAAAAGCTCTACGCCATCTGCAAGAGCTTGTTCAACGGCTTCCACACCCTTGGCTCTCACGTTTCCAGCCTGGGACGTTCGCTCACCACAGCAGTTGGCAACTACAACAAGGTGGTCGGCAACCTCGAACGCACCATCCTGCCACAAGCACGCAAGCTCGACGCCATCGATGCCTCGCAAATCGAGCCACTCAACCAGCTCGAAGGTGACAAGAACGTCGTCAGGCCGCTCACACGCGAAGAACTCATCAGCGACCCCGTCGTTGAGACTAAGGTGATCGCCGACAGCCCAGCCACCAGTGAAACTAACTATCAGGCGACCGACTATAACGCTCAGGCAACAGATCCTGGTATGCAGGCGACTGACGATTCCGACTGGATCTTCTGAATAAAGCTGGATTGAGCAGCGAAATATAGCTGCTCAATCCACATGACAGAAACTCGGCGGGAAACACATCTCACACATTTCGAAAAAACTGAATAAAGCAGTCAACCACAGCTTAAGCCGTGAATTATGTTGCTACGAGTAGAATACGAGTAGTTTCAACAAATTCACGGCTTTTGCATACCAGCCTTGAAAGCAAAAGGAGCTCGCCATGGGCAACGAAAAAGAAGTTCTCGAAAAGCTCGTCCGCGCCGACATCGGCACCCGACCGTTCTCCGAACTCACCTCCGTCACCCTCTCCGGCCTCGGCGCCAACCTCGCCGGACGAGTACTCCTCGCCGAACTCGAAGCACGCGGCCTTAAAGCCGGCCAAGATTACCAAGCTGTCGGAGCACTCACCCAAGCAGCCGTCCCACTCGTGCTCTCCATGGTCCTCGCCAGCACCGAGCCCATCGACGGCTTCACCATCGACTTCGTCTACCCAGGAATCAAAGGCAAAAACATCCAAGGAAAGAAAGTCGTCCTCCTCGACGCCTGGCTCTCCGAAAAAAGCTACATTCAAACATCATCCATCATCACCCTGCATAAAGGTAACGAATTAAGCCTCGACTATTCCGTCATCGAACACCTCGGAGCACAAGCCGTCGCCATCGCCTCACTCGTCGGTGGAACAGGAGCCATGACGGGAGAAGAAAGCAAATACGTCGAAGTCGTGGGAGCCATCGACCAAGAAAAACACCGCCTGCCCTTTGTTTATGCTTACAACGTGACCGAAGTGAGCACCTCTCACGTCGACTCACCACACGACCCTCGCGCCTAAAGGAGAAGAATGTACGAGCCGAATCCGATAACAGCAGCTGCCATGGCCTCAGGAGAACCCCACTTCCGGCAAATCGGAGTAGGGCCATGGCAGGAGGAACACCCGGATCAGCCTCGTCCTGATAATCCTGAGAGCCCCCTCTACAAGCCCAGCCAATGGGATAGCGACCTACTGAGCAACGGTGACAGCAGAAACGTACTCGACAGGTACCGATACTGGAGCGTGCAAGCCATCAAAGCCGACCTCGACAAGCGCGGCCGCCACAGTTTCGACGTCGCCATCGAAAACTGGACCCACGACTTCAACATCGGCTCCATCGTGCGCACCGCCAACGCCTTCGCCGCAGGAAACGTGCACATCGTCGGCAAACACAAGTGGAACCGTAAAGGTGCTCTCATGACAGAGCTCTACCAGCACGTCGACGAATGGCCCACCATCACAGACCTCGTCGCTCACGTGCGCCAAACAGAACCCGACCGCGTCATCATCGCCCTCGACAACGTCCCCGGCTCAGTGGCCATGGAAACCTACCAGTTCCCTAAAAAATGCCTACTCGTATTCGGAGCAGAAGGCCCAGGATTAACACAAAAAGCATTAGAGCTCGCCGACCAAGTCGTCTACATCTCCCAATTCGGCTCCGTACGCTCCATCAACGCAGGCGCGGCAGCGGCAGTCGCCATGCACGCCTGGGTTGCGCAGCATGGAAATCTGGAAGCAGGAGAATCCAGCCCCCAAGCGCAGTGAACTGAAAGCGTGGCGAGATGCGCGAGCAGAGAGTGCGGTGGGATGCGCGAGCAGAGAGTGCGGCGGCTGCGCGTGAGCTGAGGGATTGTGGTGATGCGAAGCGCGGCGTAGAAAAAGATGAGCTAGAGAGTAAGCGGCAGAAAAACGAGTAAAAATGAGTAGCTCGCCGAGCGGAAATGCGCGGAAAATCAGGAGTTTACTTACCGTTCACCATGTCGGAAATGCTCGGTAGTGTGGCAGTATGCCTACATTTACGAAAGACCAAGTTCAGCACCTCGGCTGGCTCGTGCGCATCGCACTGAACGACGAGGAAGCCGACAAGCTCAAGGATGACATGAACGTCATCTCCGAGGCCATCAACTCCATTCAGGAAGTGGCCACCCAGGATGTTGAGCCAACGGCTAACCCAATCCCGCTCGAAGCTCACCTGCGTGAAGACGTTCCAGCTACACCATTCACCCAGGAAGAAGCAATCGCCGGCGCGCCGAAAGCCGAGTCAGGCATGTTCGTCGCACCACAGATCCTCGGAGGTGAGGAGAGTGAGTGAGCGCATGAATGACGCACAACTCGTCAAGCTGACCGCCGCACAAATGGCCGAAAAGCTCCAAGCAGGAGAAGTCACCTCCCGCGAGCTCGTGCAAGCACACATCAACGTCATCGCAGCAGCCGAACCAGAACTCAAAGCCTTCCTGAGCGTGAGCGCCACCGAAGCTTTGAAGACGGCAGACGAAGTAGACCGTCGCCGAGCAGCAGGCGAAGAACTGCCAGAACTCGCCGGTGTGCCAGTCGCCATCAAGGACATGATCGTCACCAAGGGAATCGAAACCACTGCAGCATCGCGCATTCTGCAAGGCTGGATTCCACCCTACGATGCTACTGTCGTCGAAAAGCTCAAGGCAAACTTGATGCCAATCTTGGGTAAGACCAACCTCGACGAATTCGCACAGGGTTCTTCCACCGAGCATTCGGCATACTTCCCTACCCACAATCCTTGGGATACTGAGCGAGTTCCAGGCGGCTCCGGCGGCGGTTCCGCTTCCGCAGTGGCAGCCTACGAAGCTCCACTCGCTCTGGGTACAGACACTGGCGGTTCTATTCGCCAGCCAGGTGCTTTCACCGGAACTGTGGGAGTCAAGCCAACTTATGGTGGTGTGTCCCGTTTCGGCGCCATCGCTATGGCAAGCTCCCTCGACCAGATCGGCCCGGTCGCTCGTACCGTTCTCGATGCCGCACTCTTACATGAAGTGATCGGCGGCTACGACGAGCGCGATTCCACCTCCATCCCTGAGCCAACTCCCGCAGTAGTGAAGGCTGCACGCGAAGGCCAGAAGATGGACTTGAGCGGGCTCAAGGTCGGCGTCGTCAAGGAGCTTTCCGGCAAGGGTTATGAGGACGTTGTTTCGCACAACTTCGAGCATGCTGTTGAACTGCTCAAGAGCATGGGCGCGCAAGTGAGCGAAGTGAGCTTGCCCAACGCTTCCTACGCTCTGCCTGCCTACTACGTGCTGATGCCGTCTGAGGTGAGCTCGAACCTCGCTCGCTACGATGGTATGCGCTACGGCTTGCGCATGATGCCACCAGCAGATGTGGCACAGACTAGCGCCAACATGATGGCCTACACTCGCGAAGCAGGCTTCGGTTCGGAAGTTAAGCGTCGTATTCTTCTGGGTACCTATGCTCTCTCCGCAGGCTTCTACGACAAGTGGTATGGCTCTGCACAAAAGGTGCGTACCCTCATCATTCGCGACTTTGAGAAGGCCTTCGAAAAGGTTGACGTGCTCGTCTCTCCAGCCAGCCCAACCACCGCATTCAAGCTGGGTGAAGAGCTGACCGATCCGTTGACCATGTACTTGAATGATGTGGCAACCATTCCTGCTAATCTTGCGGGAATTCCAGCAATGTCACTGCCGATGGGCTTGGGCAATGGCTTGCCAACAGGATTCCAGATTATGGCGCCTGCCAAGCATGACGACATGATGTACAAGCCAGCTGCTGCTCTCGAAGCTGCATTCGCCAAGGAAGCGGGAGAAGCCAGCGAACTGCCAACCAGCAAGTGGGCTGACCAAGCTGCTCAGAATGCTGACGTGACGAGTGCTGAAGCGGACAAGATTAACCAAGCTGAGAAGGCTGAAGCTGTGGATGCAGCGCTGAAGGCATTCCCAGGTGTTCGTGTGACGAAGGCTGAGGAGAAGTGACATGGCTGAAAAACTGATGGATTTCGACGAAGCAATTCGCCGCTACGACCCGGTGTGGGGTTTGGAAGTTCATGTTGAGCTGTCCACAAAAACCAAGCTGTTCTGCCCAGCACCTTACAAGTTTGGTGAAGCACCAAACACTGAGCTCACCCCCGTGTCCCTGGGCTTGCCAGGCTCGCTGCCAGTGATCAACAAGGCTGCCATTGACGACGCCATTCGCCTGGGCCTCGCCTTGCACTGCCACATTAACGAGTGGAGCCAGTGGAGCCGCAAGAACTACTTCTACCCGGATATGCCTCGTGATTATCAGATCACACAGGCTGATAAGCCGCTCAACGGCAAGGGCTACCTCGATGTTCAAACCGAAGATGGCGAAACCTTCCGTGTCCCGATTCTGCGTGCCCACGTGGAAGATGACGCTGGTAAGAACAACCACGTCGGCGGTGCAGACGGCCGCATTGAAGGTGCTGACCACTCTCTGGTTGATTACAACCGTGCAGGCGTGCCGCTGGTCGAAATCGTGACCGAACCAGTGACGGGTACGGGTGCCAAGGCTGCAGAAATTGCTGGCGCGTATATCCGCGAGATCCGCGATATTGCACGCGCACTGGGCATTTCTGAGGGCAAGCTTGAACAGGGTAATATTCGCGCTGATGTGAACGTGTCCTTGCGTGAATCTCCTGATGCTCCACTGGGAACTCGTTCGGAGACGAAGAATGTGAACTCCTTCCGTGGTATCGAGCGCACGTTGATCTACGAAATCCGTCGCCAAGCAGCCTTGCTCGCTGACGGTGGGGAAGTGTTGCAGGAAACCCGTCACTGGGATGAGAGCACGCAGAGCACTGCCGGTGGCCGTTTGAAGACGGATGCTAACGATTACCGTTACTTCCCAGACCCTGACCTCGTCATGGTGCACACCACTCAGGAGCATATCGACGAGCTCAAGGCTAGCTTGCCAGAAATGCCAAGCCATCGCCGTGCACGCTTGCAAAAGGAGTGGGGTTTCACCGACATCCAAATGCGCGACGTGAACAATGCAGGTGCAGTCGACCTCATCGACGAAACCGTGAAGGAAGGCGCCAGCGCAGCTGGAGCTTTGAAGTGGTGGCTGGGTGAGCTCTCCCGCGAAGCCAACGAAAAGTCGGTGAGCTTGGAAGAGCTGCCAGTCACTCCAACGGATGTGGCCAGCTTGGAGAAGCTCATCGCTGACGGCAAGCTCAACGATCGCCTGGCAAAGCAGACCATGGCAGGCGTTCTCAAAGGTGAAGGTACCCCAGAAGAGGTTGTTGCCAAGCACGGTTACAAGATCGTGGGCGGCGGCGACGAGCTCGACGGCATTGTGGATAAGGCTTTGGCTGATAACCCTGATGTTGCTGAAAAGCTCAAGAACGGTGATATGAAGCCAATGGGCGTGATCATCGGCGCCGTCATGCGCGCAACTCGCGGCCAGGCTGATGCTAAGGCAGTGTCAAGCTTGGTAATTAAGAAGGTTCGCTCCTAAGCAGAGCCGTAGCGCGGTGTTACACCGAATGCCGTAGCACAATGTGATAGCGCAGTGTGATAGCTCAGTGTGATAGCGCAGTGTGGTAGCGCGATTGGACGCTACCACCAAGCACGAGTAAAAGGTGAGTTCTTCCGCTCTGATAATCTGGGCAAACTCAGATGAGCAAACAGCACAAGCTGATGCAGGGTGGAAAGAGCTCACCTTTTTGTAACTGCTGATTTCCAGACTGCTGATTTCACAATTGCTGATCAAGTGCGGTAAGGCAGGCATTTTGAGAAGTTTGCCAGAAAACTTTCAGTTAAACCACGCTTGCTGGCCTATGATGAAAAAAGATAATGGTGACACAAGTGCGCAAGGGGTAAGCGATGAGTACGCCACATGCTGAGCCAGAGTTGAAAGTGCCTGCAATGAAGCAGAGCGCCAAAGACATCGAAACTCACCTGAGTTTCTACAATCAACGTCGACTCTGCGATTCCGTCCGCATTCCATCTATCGAATGCGAAATGCAAATTCTTCGACCAGTACGCCTCGAAGACATGGACTTCATGGACGAAATCAACGCTTGGGCAGGCTCCTCAACCATCACCGGAATGAAACGGGATGACGAGCGCAGCATGGTCGAAAGCTGGGTGAAAGACTCCGTGGCATGGTCCATGGGAGAAATCGACCCCGACGCCAACATCGACTCGTCGAGAAACCAACGATCCATCGGCTGGACCATGCAAACCAGGCTTCCCAACTCCATCGACCCCACAAAATTGAGGCCGATTGGAATGATCTTCCTGACCGAACTGGACGGGTGGAGCAGAAGCGCACGCCTGCAAGTCATCCTCGGCAAAGACTTCCGCGGACGCAGCTACTCGCGTGACGCCATGCCTCGCGTCATGACCTACGGTTTCGCCTCCGTCGACTCCGGAGAAGGCTTAGGCTTGCACCGCATCATCACCAAAGTGCCAGAAAAGAACACGCGCGCACTCTCCGTCTACCAGTCGCTGGGATACACCAAAGAAGTGGCATTACGCGACGCCTTGTGGGACTGCGAAGCCAACCACTACCAGGATCAAGAAATTCTGTCGACCATCCAAGACGAATATGACCCAGTACGAGCCCTCGATGCCTTCGGAATGCGCGTCATTCAAAGCAATCCGGGCATGGCAGAGGCACTGGCGTTGCACCAGCATTCCCTCTCCCTGCACCAAAAAGTGCATGCGGGCTTCTATGACAATGCTGTAGAAGACGATGAAGGCATTGATCTCGGTTCTGCTCGCGACTATGACCCACTCGAGCAGCCGGGTTCTTCCTTCGCATCGGGCTACGCTCAAGCTGTGGAGGCTGCAGCATATGGCACCTTAGCAGGGCAGGAGCGCAGCATGGCAAGCGCCGATAGGAGCGCTAGCGGAATGCAAACTCGCGGGGGAGTTGGCCGTGCTGATAATCCTGTGTCGGTGAGGGTGGATGCTGACGAAGAGCCAGTTGACCCTGACCAACCAGAATGGCCGATCGACAGGCCAGAGGATGAAGGCAGGGTGACCACCTCAAAGAGAGCATGGTGGCGTAAGCTAGGTCCGTCGCGTAAAAAGACGCAGGACTAAAGGGACAAAATGAGTGCTGAAGATCTCGATAACTTTGAATCAGATGCGGAACTGCATCTCTACCGCGAATATCGCGACGTTTTGAAGCTTTTCAAGTACGTCGTCGAGGTGGATCGCCGCTTCTACCTGTGCAACAAGGTGGATGTGCAATCTCATTCGACGGGAACAGACGTCTACTTTGAGCTCACACTCACCGATGCGTGGGTGTGGGATGTGTACCGCACCTCCCGATTCATCAAGTCGGCGCGCGTGGTCACCTTCAAGGACATCAACGTCGAGGAGCTGTCACACTCGGACGCGGACATGGATATTCCCTCGCAGTTCTAGTGAGTGCGTCGGAAGCTGAGGCCTGTGCAGGGTGAAGGCGAGCCCGACGCGGAGTGAAGCCGAGGCCGTGTACGCTTTCGCACAGAGCACAACGGCTTCACAAAGGCTTTTCAAACGCGAATATTTGGGGGAGTTTGCGCACATAACGCCTCGAAAGCCTCCCCAAGGACCAGTTCGCGGACAATAATTCAAGATGTAAGAGCGTATAGGAAGGGATAAGCATGGCAGATAAGCATCGCGTTGTCATCATCGGCGGCGGCCCAGCAGGCTTGACTGCAGCATATGAATTGCTCCGTGATGGTGGCAATGAAAAGTACGATGTGACCGTGCTGGAAGCGACGAAGCAGTTTGGCGGCATTTCTAGGACCGTCAAGCATGATGGCAACCGCATGGATATCGGTGGCCACCGCTTCTTCTCTAAAGACGATCGCATTATGCAGTGGTGGAAGGAAATCCTGCCATTGCAAGGCGCACCAAGCTACGACGACAAGAAGCTGGATAGGCCAGTCAACCTGACTGAAGGCGGCCCAGACCCAGAACAGACTGACCGTGTGATGCTTAAGCGCCACCGTCTCTCGCGCATCTTCTGGAACCACCACTTCTTCTCCTACCCGATCTCGTTGTCGGGCGACACCATCAAGGCCATGGGCTTTGGACTGACGATGAAGGCAGGCTTCTCCTACCTGTGGTCGTGCGTGCATAAGCTCCCTGATGATAATCTCGAGAACTTCTACATCAACCGCTTCGGCCGCGTGCTCTACTCCCTCTTCTTCGAGGGCTACACCGAAAAGCTGTGGGGCCGCCACCCGCGCGAGATCTCCGCAGACTGGGGTGCTCAGCGTGTCAAGGGTCTGTCCATCATGGCAGTGCTCAAGAACGCCTTCAAGAAGCTGTTCCGCTCCTCCAACTCGGGCAACCAGAAGAACGTGGAAACTTCGCTGATCGAAGAGTTCTGGTACCCCAAGCTTGGCCCAGGCCAGCTGTGGGAAACCGTGGAGAGCGAAGTCACCAAGATGGGTGGCCACGTTCTCACTGACGCGCTGGTCACGCAAATCAATTCTGGCGAAGGCAAGATTCAGGCCGTCACCTACCGTGACTCTGAGGGTAAGGAAACCCGCTTGGAAGGTGAGGACTTCATTTCCTCTATGCCATTGAAGGACCTGCTCGAAGCCTTCGACCGCTCCGACAACCCAGCTCCTCAGGACATGACTGATATCGCTGTTGGCCTGCCATACCGCGACTTCGTGACCGTCGGCTTGCTGTGCAAGAAGCTCAAGATTGTCAATGATGACTTCATCAACACCCCAACCTTGGGCAACCCGCCAATCGTGCCGGATAACTGGATTTACGTTCAGGACCCTGGTTACAAGGTTGGCCGCTTGCAGATCTTCAACAACTGGAGCCCCTACCTGGTCAAGGATCCTGATGAGACCGTGTGGATTGGCCTCGAGTACTTCACCAAGGAAGGCGACGACTTCTGGAACCTCACTGATGAACAGGCTCGTGACTTCGCCATCCGCGAGATGATCCGCATGCAGGTGATCTCTTCTAAGGATGACGTGATCGACTTCCATCGTGAGCGCGTCAAGAAGGCATACCCTGCTTACTTCGACACTTACAAGGACATCGACCAGCTCATCGCATGGCTCGATTCGTGGGGTAACCTCTACTGCGTGGGTCGTAATGGCCAGCATCACTACAACAACCAGGATCATTCGATGGCAACCGCAATGGAAGCTGTGTCGAATATCAAGACTGGTCGTACTTCTAAGAAGAACGTGTGGTCGGTGAACACTGAAAAGTCGTACCACGAGTCCAAGTAAGAGCTAGTTCACTCGCGGATGCTTTTATACCCGCGTTTGAGTAGAATAACAAAAGCGTATTGGCTGGAGTGCCTGCCGTAGAGGGCCTTCAGCATCAGTCCACAAACTGAAAGGCGCAAGATTAGCAGTGAGGGTTCATCAGCACTGATAATCTTGAGCAAAAAACTGCAACCCTCAACGGCTGCATCAGTGCGGGATCGATACATCTCATGGGCAAACCTATGAGAAAAGGATGCGCAGTGAAGCTACTTCCGAGCGACGCAACAGGCCAATGCTTCAGGCCACAAGCTTGAAAGCCATGCAGCTCAAGCTTCGGCATGCTGAAGCGGGCAACATCAGGCCCAAGCGTGCGGGGAAGAAAAGCCACTGTGAGATGAGGAACTGTTCTGCGGCAGTTTCGGAGGTTCAGAATGAACGCTGTTGAAAAGTTCGAAGCCGTTCAGGTTGAAGCTGCTAACCGCGAAGTGCCAGATTTCCGTCCAGGCGACACCGTTCGCGTGAACGTGAAGATTTCCGAAGGCCAGCACACTCGTTTGCAGGCATTCGAGGGTGTCGTGATTGCTCGCCAGGGCAAGAAGTATCGCGAGACCTTCATCGTGCGTAAGATCAGCTTCGGTGTGGGCGTTGAGCGTCGCTTCCCAATCTACGATCCAGCCATCGACTCCATCACCGTGGTGAGCCGTGGTAAGGTTCGTCGCGCTAAGCTCTACTACCTGCGCAACCTGCGTGGTAAGGCAGCTCGCATTGTTGAGCGTCGTGATAACACGGTCACCAAGAAGTGAGCAAGCTGAACTGATCACTAGCTGATTTCAGCTGGAGGACTTATGGACACCCGAGTGATGAGAGGCGATTCTCGCGCTCGGGTGTTCGTGCATCTGGCGAGAAGGCGAGCTTAGGCTGGCCGAAAGTCGAAGGCCAAGCTGCTGGCTCAGTGCTAGGCAAACTTCAGGTGGACGAGCGGGGGAGAAGATGTCGAATCCTCAGAATTTGCGTCGAGTTTCTGATAAGGAGGCGGGGCCGCGTGCTCAGCATCAGCGTGCTCCATGGGTTCCTCAGGGCCCGGTTGTGACACATCGTAGCCGTCGTTCCACATTGCGCGAGCTCATTTTCGCCGTTGCAATCCCCATTCTCGTGGTGACGCTCATCCGCCTCTTCCTCTTCGACATCTACATGATCCCCTCCGGCTCGATGCTCGATACGTTGCAAATTGGCGACCGCATCGTGACGAGTAAAATCGCTGGACGCTACCTTCCGATTCACCGTGGCGACGTCGTCGTGTTTAAGGACCCGGGCGGCTGGCTGGGTCGCGAATCTGACGGGCTCATCGGCTCGAATTACTTGGTCAAGAGGGTCATAGGATTACCAGGCGATGTGGTGGCTTGCGAGGGCAGTGGTGCTCCGATCACTATTAACGGCCACGCCATTGAAGAAAGCGAATACCTGCGCCCGGGTGTTCAGCCGTCCTCCTTCGCATTTTCTGTAACAGTGAGCGCTGGTAACGTTTTCGTTTTAGGTGATAATCGCGCTAATTCTGCGGATTCTCGTTATCACACCCATGATGGAAATAACGGATTAGTGCCTTTGAAAGATATTGATGGCGTGGCTTTGAGCGTGTACTGGCCGGCGACGCATTGGCGTTCGCTGGGCCGTGATGGCTCGATTTACGCACGTGTGGGCGGTGTGAAGGACGCTCGATAACACTGTAAGGACGCTCATGACTCAAATCATTCCCACCTGGGAGACGGAATCACAACTCGTTGCTCAGGGTGCCGGGCTCATCTGCGGCTTTGACGAGGTTGGCCGTGGTGCTTTGGCAGGGCCGGTGATGGTTGGATGCGCGGCTTTCCAGGCTTCTCGCGTGGGTGAGCAGCTGCCCAAGCATTTGCGTGATTCGAAGATGCTCAACGAAAAGTCGCGCGAAAAACTCTATTCTTCGTTGATCTCGTGGCCTGATTTGTGGGCTGTTGGTGCTGCTTCCAACGCGGAAATTGACGCCTGGGGAATCTCGCTTGCCCTCGGTGTTGCTGCTTTGCGCGCTTTGGCTCAGGTTGAGCAGCAAGCTTATAAGGCTGGGCTTTCCCTTACTTCCGGCTCGCTTCAGCCCTCATTATTTGACGAGATTATCAGTACTGATAATCTTGAGCCTTCTGCTGTGTCGGGCGCTGGTGACGCTGAGGTGCCAGGTGCAGCACCATTGCGTGTGTTCGGAATTCTGGACGGTCCCAACGACTATATTTCCAAGGCTCTGGACTCCCAGCATGCGCCACAAATCGCGGCCATTCCTCAGATGTCGACGCAGGTGAAGGGTGATGCGCATTGTGCGAGCGTGGCTGCGGCGAGTGATCTGGCGAAGGTGACGCGAGACAGGATAATGGAGGAGCTTGCTCAGCAGGATAAGTATGCGGCGTACGAGTGGCAGAATAACAAGGGTTATGGCACGAAAGCGCATCGTGAGGCCATCAAGAAGCATGGGCCTTCAGATTTGCACCGCGTGACATGGCGACTTGTGTGATAAATACCTTTTGTGTGCTGAGAGTGTGTGCTGACTTTCGCTGTACAGGAGTGTGAGCGGCGATGTGTTCATGTGACGAGTGTCACAAGTAGGGAACAGGCTCGATAAAAGTATGTATCCAGCCCTGCGATTTGGGCGTATAGTGAGAATGTGACCGTTCACAATAAAGCTATTTCTATTCGTCAGGTTGCTCAACAAGCAGGCGTGAGCTATCAAACAGTGTCGCGAGTCATCAACAACTCGCCGAATGTTTCTCAACGCACGCGCACTCATGTTCAACACGTCATTGACCAAATGGGATACCGTCCCTCGAACTCTGCACGCGCACTGGCGACGAGGCAATCAAGGACGATTGGCTTCATCGTTGGCGGAGTAAGTTATTACGGGCCAATCTCGACCATGGGAGCGATCGAGGAAATGGCTCGCGCACATGGTTTGTACGTGTCTGTGAGCATTGTCGATGAGCGCGAGTGTACACCGCGCGATTATCAACAGTTGAGCTCGAATATGCTCGGGCTGGGAGTAGATGGATTAATCGTTTTGGCACCGACTCAGCAGATGTTTGAATCCGTGCTCTCTACTCCTGCTCAAGTGCCGACTGTTGTTCTGACGAGCTCTGACTATGGCCATGATGTGAGTGCGCTGGAACAGCCAAACTTGTGGAGGTTTGTGGGCATTGACCAAAACGAAGCCTGTCAATCTTTGTTAACGTACTTGCTGGGTTTGGGGCATCGCTCCTTCTGGTTCTTCGCCGGGCCGCAACAGTGGGGTGACGCTCGGGCGCGTCGGCAGGCGTGGGAAGAGCGAATGGAGCAGGAAAAGCAGCAGCATCCTGATATCAGCTACACGGTGAGCGAGCTGGAGAGTTGGGATGCGCAGGAGGCGTATCGCGCTGCGCTCTCGCAGTTTGCTTCGCTGCCACGCGAGGTGATGCCTAGCGCGATTGTGGCGGCCAACGATCTCCAGGCCTTCGCGATTTTGAAGGCGCTGTATGCGCTGGGAATCAATGTTCCACATGATGTGTCCGTGGTGGGCTTCGATGACATGCCTGGTTCGGATGTGGCAATCCCTGCTCTGACCAGTGTGAACCCCGGATTTGCACAGCTGGGCACGCAGGCGATGATGGCCATGATGGAAATGCTGGGCGATGAAGGTGCGGCTGGCGCGGCTAGTGCGGCTGGGAACTCTGAGAGCGCGAGTGGCAGTGCGGAAAGCGCGAGCGGCAGGGAAAACTCTTCCGAAAGTGCGGAAAGCGATCCTGTGGCTGAAACTGCTGGATTAGCGGTCGCGAGTGATTTTCCTCAGCTGCAACTTTTGCCGGCACAAATGGTCGTTCGCGACTCGTGCAGTGCTGTTTCTCAGCGCTGAAGTGGGCTGTCCAACGGGTGAGTGTGAAGGCATTTTCAACAGTTGGGGTGAAGTAAGTCGCAGAGAGGCGAGTTGAAGAGAGGTAAATCGCTGAAGCACCGAGCTCCTGCAGTGTAGCGGCCGGCTGTGTGCGACACGCGCATGTGACCGTTCACATAAAACAGGCAGCGAGAAAGCGTAGTGATAATCTCAAACGCTGATATACTTGAGAGTAGAAAATGTGACCGTTCACAAAATGAAGTAACAAGAGGTACAGACCTCACCACAAGTGAAGTAAAGCGAGCTTCACTTCAAGTGAAGGCAAGCCAAACCTCACCACCATGCGTGACACAGGGCAACAGGTCAAAGGAGACTTATGAGCAAGCAGTCGCAGATTGAGCAAGGAGCCACTTCCCTGGGAATCGAGTTCGGATCGACCAGAATCAAGGCCGTCCTCATCGACGAAAGCTACGAAGTGCTCGCATCAGGCGAACACGACTGGCAAAACCACCTGGATGATGGAATCTGGACGTACCCCCTCGACGAAGTGTGGGCTGGCTTGCAAGACGCCTACGCCAACCTCAAGAAGGACGTCGAGGAAAAGTACCACGTGAAACTCACGCGCATCGGAACCATGGGCTTCTCTGCCATGATGCACGGCTACCTCGCCTTCGACAGCGATGATAATCTCCTTGTGCCATTCAGGACTTGGCGCAACACGATGACCGCCGAAGCCAGTCAAAAGCTCACCGCACTGTTCAACTACACCATTCCACAGCGCTGGTCGATCGCCCACTTCTACCAGGCCGTGCTCAACGCTGAGCCACACGTGAACAAGGTGGCATTCCTCACCACTCTCGCCGGTTACGTGCACTGGAAGCTTACCGGTAAGAAGGTTCTCGGCATCGGCGACGCCTCCGGCATGTTCCCCATCGACCCTCAGGCGCGCAGCTACAACGCCGAGGACATCACGCTTTTCAACGAACTGCCAGAAATCCAGCAGCTGCACGTCGACATCGCTCAACTGCTGCCAACCCCACTTGTTGCAGGCCAGGAAGCAGGGCGACTGAGCGAGGAAGGCGCCGAACTTCTCGACCCGACCGGCGAGCTCGAGGCAGGTTGCCCGCTGGCCGCTCCTGAAGGTGACGCAGGCACGGGCATGGTGGCCACGAACGCCGTTCGCCCGCGCACCGGCAATGTGTCGGCAGGAACCTCCATCTTCGGCATGGTTGTTCTGGAGCACGCGCTGTCCAAGGCATACCCGCAGGTCGACCCGGTGGCAACTCCTGCTGGTGACATGGCAGGAATGAGCCACGCCAACAACTTCACCACCGATCTCAACGCTTGGGTGGGGCTTTTCGGCCAGTTCGTCAAGGCGGCAGGCCTCGAGATTAACACAAACGACTTGTTCAAAACCCTGTTCAATGCGTCCATCTCCGACGAAGCTGACCCGGCAGCCGGCGGCCTGCTCAACTATTGCCTCTACTCGGGTGAGCCACTCGTGGGTGTGGAAGAAGGCCGTCCGCTCTTCGTCCACGGTCCACAAGCCACGATGAGCCTCGCGAACTTCATGCGCGCCCAACTTTTCTCCGCCTTTGCCCCGGTGACGGTCGGCATGCGTGTGATGACCGAACAGGAAGGCGTGAAGATCGACAAGCTCGTCGGCCACGGCGGCGTTTTCGCCACCCCAGTCGTCGCACAGAAGTTGCTCGCCGCAGCCTGCAACGCGCCGATTACCGTGATGAGCACCGCCAGCGAAGGCGGCCCATGGGGTATGGCAGTGCTCGCCGACTACCTGCGCCACGCTGATGAGGCGGACCTTTCTGACTTCCTTGACCAGCGCGTGTTCAAGGACGCCGAGGCCACCACGCTTCAGCCGGTGAACGAGGACGTGGAGGGCTTCAACGCCTTCCTCAACGCCTTCCTCAAGGCCATGCCAGTGGAGCGCGCAGCTATCACTACCGTCGCTCAGTAAAACTTTGGAGATTATCAGGCTGCGGCATCGCAGTGATAATCTTGGGAAATTTTATGAACTCCAGAAAGGACTGATATGGAACAAGTCAAGAGCCTCAAGGACTACCCAGCCGAGGTTCAATCCGAGGTCAAGCAGGTGCGCGAGGTTGTCGCAACCCTGCACGAGCAGCTGCTCAAGTGGAATCTCGTCGTGTGGACGGCAGGTAATATTTCCCAACGTCTGCATACTGCCGACCTCATGGTGATCAAGCCATCGGGTATGCGCTACGAGTCGCTCACTCCAGAATCTATGGTGGTGACTGACCTCAACGGTAACGTGGTGGACGGCCTGGCAGCTCCCAGCTCCGATACGCTGTCACACGCATACATCTACCGCCATATGCCGAACGTTTACGGTGTGGTGCATACGCATTCCACCTATGCAACAGCGTGGGGTGCCACTGGCCAGGACATTCCGTGCGGCCTGACCATGATGGGTGACGAGTTCGGTGGCCCTGTCCCGATTGGCCCCTTCAAGCTGATCGGCTCGGAAGCTATCGGCGAGGGTGTTGTCGAAACTTTGAAGAAGTACCCTCACTCTCCAGCTGTCATCATGCAAAACCACGGCCCCTTCACCATCGGCAAGGATGCTGAGGCCGCAGTCAAGGCTGCTGCAATGACGGAGGAAGTGGCGCACACCATGTGGGCTGCCAAGCAGCTGGGCCAGATCATTGAGATTGACCCAGAAGATATCGCCAAGCTCAACGACCGCTATACCAACGTTTACGGCCAGCACTGAAGTAGGTTGCGCTGACCTCAGGCTCGTACTGACGCGAGCCTGCTAGCCACAGGCTCGGCGCATAACCAGCACTGAAGAAACAAGTTTGAGTGAACACCACGTTCACCATGAAAGGACAACAATGAACGTCAATCCATTCGAAGGCAAGGAAATTTGGTTTGCCGTCGGCTCTCAGGACCTGTATGGCGAAGAAGCCCTGCGTCAGGTTGCTGAGCAGACCGCTGACATTGTCAATACGCTGAACAAAAGCGACGACCTGCCAATCAAGATTACGTTGAAGCCAACCCTGAAGGATTCCGACTCCATCAAGCGCTTCATGATCGAAGCCTCTGCTAACGAGAACGTGCTCGGCGTCATCGCGTGGATGCACACCTTCTCCCCAGCAAAGATGTGGATTCGCGGCCTCAAGGAACTCAAGAAGCCACTGCTGCAGCTCGCCACCCAGCACCACTTCGAGATTCCGTGGGACGGAATCGACATGGACTTCATGAACCTCAACCAGTCCGCCCACGGCGACCGCGAGTTTGGCTTCATCCTCTCTCGCATGGGAATTCGCCGCAAGATCGTCTTCGGCCACTACACCGACCCAGAAGTCGCTCGCAAGATCGGCGTATGGGAACGCGCATGCGCAGGTTGGGATGCTGCCAACAACACCAAGGTGATGCGTTGGGGCGATAACATGCGTAACGTCGCTGTCACTGAAGCAGACAAGGTGGAAGCAGAAGAAGTGTTCGGCACTTCCATCAACACCTGGTCGGTCAACGAACTCAACGACTGGATTGACAAGGTCAGTGACGACGAGGTGGAAGCACTTATCGCTGAGTACCAGCGCGTGTATGACGTTGACCCAGTTTTGTTGGGTGAGCGCCGCTCTGAACTGGAAACTGCAGCTCGTGAAGAGTGCGGTATGAGCAACATGATGGACCACTACGGCTGCACTGCTGCCACCGATAACTTCGAAGACCTGGGCCGCATGAAGCAGCTTCCCGGTGTGGGTGCTCAGCACTTGATGCAGGTGGGCTATGGCTTCTCTGCAGAAGGCGACTGGAAGACGGCTATGCTCGTTCGCATTGGCAATGTGATGGGTTATGGTCTGCCAGGTGCAGCATCGCTGATGGAGGATTACTCCTACAACTTCGTTCCAGGCCGAGAGATGGATATGGGTTCTCACATGCTTGAAGTGAACCCAGGCTTGGGCTCTGTTGAGAAGCCTCGTTTGGAGATTCACCCTCTGGGCATTGGTGGCAAGGATGACCCCGTGCGCGTGGTGTTCACCGCAGCGAAGAAGCAGAACGTTCCTGTCGTCTCCTTGGCTGATATGGGTGAGCGTTTCCGCCTGACCATGGGCATGGTTGACCTTGACCAGCCAGATGGTTCTTTGCAAGCTCTTCCAACTCCTCGCGCTATTTGGAAGCCACGTCCAGACCTCGAGACGATGGTTCACTGCTGGCTGTTGGCTGGTGGTGCTCACCACACCTGCATGACCACGAATGTTGGGCGTGAGGAGTGGGAGGACTTCGCTCGTATTGCTGGTGTTGAGCTGGCTACGATCGATGAGAACACCACTTTCGAGAGCTTTGAGCAGACTCTTCGCATCAACGATACTTACTACCGCACTGGTCGTAACAACATCGCTTGATGCGTCTTTCACCTCGTGAGTTGATGGCTCACGAGCTTGTTTTGTGTGCCATTGTGGCCTTACTCGTCCCTCCTCTGGATTCCTGACAGGGGAGGGGTCGGCTAAGTTTCCTCTCTTGCGCTTAGCCGTGGCGCCAAAGTTCAGCCCTTTGGCGTGGGGACAGCGGTGATGTGCGACACCGTTCACTCTTGCGAGGGCGCGTCCCAACTTTGCCTTAGTTTCTGCGAGCTAAGGCATTTTTTTATGTTTACGCTCGTGGTGGCTCACGTTTTCTGAAAAGTCTGAGCTTGCGCTTGGCGAGAAACGCTGGAATGACGGCGACGACACGGCTTATCCACAGTTGGAAAAAATGCTTGTTCGCACTTGACCCGGTTTTAGAGTAGAAGCATGAGTACTTGTTCTGATCTGTGTGCTGCGACAGCTTCACTGCAGCTGAGCGATGCTGGTATCCCACCACTCTCGCCTGAGATTGGCAGGACGAGCTGGACATCGAACGTTGATAATCTGGGCGAGCCCGCTCAGGTTCCTGCCACGCCACTGCTGCGTTTGCGCGATGGTAATCTCATACCACAAATTGGCCTGGGTGTTTTGCGCGTGGAAAACGGCCAGACTGCCGATGTGGTGGAGGGCGCCCTGCGGGCTGGCTATCGCCATATTGATGCTGCTGCCGGCTATGGAAACGAGCGCGAGGTTGGCGAAGGCTTGAAACGGCTGGGTTTCGACAAGGGCGAGCTGAGAAAAAGCCTCTGGATTACCACCAAGGTGAAGGATACGAACCAAGGTTATGACTCCACACTGCGTGCTTTTGACGAGCAGATTGCCGACCTCGGTTTGCAATACGTGGATATGTATATGATCCACTGGCCTACACCTTTCGACTGGCGTTCGGCAGATACGTGGCGAGCGTTCAGAAAGCTCAGAAGTGAAGGCAGAATTCGCACCTTGGGTGTGTGCAATTTCCTGCCTGAACACCTGGAACGCTTGGCTGATGAGGTGGGGGAGCTTCCTGCCATTGACCAGATCGAGCTGCACCCTACTTTCCAGCAGCGGGATGTTGTGGAGTATTGCGAAAACAAGGGCATAGTGGTGGAAGCATATGAGCCTTTGGCTCGTACGGCTGACCTTCACGCGGGTGATGGCCTGATTGACCGTTTGGCTCAAGCACACCAGGTGAGCAATGCGCAGGTTATTTTGCGCTGGCACTTGCAGAAGGGTTATGTGCTGATCCCGAAGTCAGTGCATCTGAACCGCCAAGTGGAGAACGCGAGCATTCTTGACTTCAGCCTCAGTGATGAGGAGATGGCTGAGATTGACAATCTGAATACAGCTACCCGCGTTGGCCATGATCCATTGACCTTCTCGTACGCCTAAACGTTGTGGTTTCGCCACTGTGTTTTAACCGCCGAGTTTTAACCACAGTGTTTTTCAGCACCGTGTTTTAACGGCTGTGCTGTGACGTCTCCGCGTTGAATGTTCTGCGTTCATGGTGACGTTGAACACGAGATTGCACCAGAGTGGAGGTGAGTGTGATGGGCTCACATGCACTGCCTCAGCAGGTAGCGAGGCGAGCAGCAGTGCTGCGCGTTGTGCTCAGCTGTGTGTGCGGGCTCATTCTTGCCTTCACTCTGCTGCGTATGTACCCAAGCTTGGGCACTATCGTAGGCCAAGAGCGAGCCCATGGACCCGCTGTTACGCTGTTGATGACGCTTGCGGTGAGAAGCGAAGAAGAGGGCGGAAGCGAGAGTGTTGATGCTTCTTACTCTCGCGATGCATTTCGCTACCAACAGATCGATGCTGATGGCAATGGCTGTATGATCCGCGACGATATTCTCGCCAGAGACTTGACGCATATTCAGTTTTCGAAGCAGAAGCGATGTCAAGTCGAATCTGGAAATCTTGAGGATCCCTATACGGGAAAAACCATTGCTTTTCAGCGAGGCCAAGCCACGTCGTCACTGGTACAAATCGACCATGTTGTTGCGCTTCACGATGCGTGGAACTCTGGCGCGAAGAACTGGTCAGCGAGCAAGCGCACGCGGTTTGGCAATGACCCGTTCAATCTTCTCGCAGTGGAAGGTAAAGCAAACCAAAATAAATCTGACAAACATGCAGGAAAGTGGTTGCCTTCCAACAAGGCGTACCAGTGCGGCTATGTTGCTCGGCAGATCGCCATTAAAGCTAAATACGGCTTAAGCGTCACCGCGCAAGAGAAACAGGGCATGTTGCGCGCATTGCACTATTGTCCCGGCCAACCGCTTCCTCGCTGGTAGTTTAGATTCTGCGCGTATGCGACAATGAGCTGAAAAGGAGAGTGTATGCAAGAAAAACCTGAAGCATGGCGAGGAATCGTGTCCTTCGTCCGTAGAAGCTCAACATTGCCGGCAAAACTGCAAAAAGCATGGGATGAATACTCAAACCAATACGTCCTCGACATCCCGCACGCCCACGAGTTGCGCGAACTCTCCGTCGCTCCAGATTTTCACTTCGATGAAGCCTACATCGAACACAACTGGGGAAACAACAACCCTCTGGTCGTTGAAATCGGTACAGGCCAAGGCGAAAACATTGCAGCCGCAGCACTGCGCGAACCCGAACGAAACTTCCTTGCCGTAGAAGTGTACGTGCAGGGAGTGGCACACACCCTGCGTCGCATTGGAAACGAGAACATTGATAATCTCAGGATCGCTCAAGTCAATGCACCAGAACTCTTTGCCAGCGCCTTCACCACCGGAATCGTCGACGAAGTGTGGACCTACTTCCCTGACCCCTGGCCAAAAATGAAGCACCACAAGAGGCGCATCGTCCAGCCAGCCCTCGCAGGTGACATCCACCGCAGCTTGAAGAAGAACGGCCTGTGGCGAATTGCCACCGATATTGACGACTACGCGCTTCACGTTCATGAAGTGATGGACGAGCTGCCAGGTTGGAAAAACTTGGGTGACCAGCAGGTGAGCCTCGCCGTCGAACATGTGGGTAAAGGCTCAGCTGATGAAGCACAGAAGCTGCCTCATGCCCTCTTCACTGAATCAGAACGCTTCGATGGGCGAGTGGTGACCAGTTTCGAGAAAAAGGGTTTGGATAAGGGTCACACTATTCACGATTTCACCTACCAGGCAGTGGAGGAAAATTAATTAGTACACTGAGTTAACAAAAAACTTCGTTGAAATACCGGAGATTCTGACACAGTGAAAATCTTTATGTTAAGATAGTTAACAAAATCAGAACCGTATGGGCACAAAGGTGTCGCTCATCGAAACCGTGACAAGAGGATGTATGCCAGCGAAGTATGTTCAGCAAGATGTCCGTGCGGGGAACAAGAGCCTGATCTTCACCCTCATGTTCCCCAACGAGCAATACTCGCGCGCTGATATCGCACGCATCACCGGGCTCTCACGCGTCTCCACCTCCTCCGTCATCTCGCAAATGCTTGAGATGCACATGGTTCGCGAAGTGGGAATCATGAGCAGAGAAGGCCGTGGCAAACGTGCAACTTCGGTGAGTGTAGACGGCGACTACTGGAGGATTATCACCGTCGACATCTCCAGCGCTAAAACAATCACCGGAGCTATCACCACCCTCAAAGCCGAAGTTCTTGAGCAGATGAGCATAGAAAACCCCGGTGCTGCGAGTGGAGCGGATCACAGTGCTGAAGCCTCCTTCGAAGCAGTCTCAACACTGGTGACCCAGCTGATCGAGCATAGCAACGCAGCTCATATTCTGGGCATTTCCGTCAGCTGTTCGGGTGCGATCGACCACGAGGGAAATGTCATTCGCTCCACTTCACTGGGATGGTTCCACTTCCCACTGGCTCACCTGTTGCATGAGCGCTTCAACCTACCCGTATGCGTCGAAAACGATGCGCACTTGGCCCTGCTGGCTGAGCGTTACCTGGGGAAGGGAACGCAAAACTTGCTGCTCGTGCGCATGCATCGCGGTGTGGGCGCAGCCATCATGATCGACGACCAGCTCATCACCGGTCCTACGGGAGCTGCTGGTGAAATTGGCCATGTGGTGGTCGAGCCCAACGGTCAGGCGTGCGTGTGCGGGAAGCGAGGGTGCTTGGAAACAGTGGTGTCGGTGCCGAAAATGCGTGAGATTATCACCGCTGATCCCTCATCTCGTGCGCGAGTTGATGCGCAGGCGGGGCAGTGGCTCGCGATGGCATTAGCGCTGCCTGTTAATCTTTTGGAACTCAACGACATTGTGATTGACGGGCCAGAAGATGTTGTCGACGACGAGTTGCTCCACGCGATTGGCTTGGCGCTCAAACAGCGCGTTGATTCTGATTTTCTGACCGCGCCTCACTTCAGACGTTGCGAGCTGGGGGAGAGTGCGGTGCTCAAAGGTGCGGCTATCAAGCTTGTGCGCACGATTGTCGAGCAAACCGGGCGGTGAACAAGCGTAAAGCGAGCGTAATGCTCGTTCTCACAACGAACTCTGATAACTAACCGAAAACTAACTGAAAACTAAACCACAACAGGAAGGGAAAAACAATGGCAGAAATCATCGTCGTCGCCAATGAAGATGAAGCCGGTGAAATCTACGCCCAAGCAGTAATGAAGCTGCTGGAAAAGAAGCCCAACGCAGTGCTGGGTTTGGCCACCGGATCAAGCCCTCTCAAAGCCTACGAACACCTCGCCCAACACGTGCACGATAAGCACCTCGACATGAGCCAAGTGCGCGGCTTCGCACTCGACGAATACGTAGGCCTTGACCCCACGCACCCGCAGTCCTACCGCTCAACCATCACGCGAACCGTTGTTGAACCACTAGGCATGAACCCTGACCTCGTTCACGTGCCAAACGGCGCCACAGAAACGCTCGCACACGCGGGTGCCGATTACGACCGCATGATCGAAGAATCAGGCGGTGTTGACATCCAAATTCTCGGCATCGGCGCAGACGGACACATCGGTTTCAACGAGCCAGGTAGCTCGCTGGCATCCGGCACGCGCATTAAAACGCTCACCCAGCAAACCCGCTCCGACAACGCGCGCTTCTTCGACGACGACCTCAACCAGGTTCCTCGCCATGCCATCACCCAAGGTATCGGCACTATTTTGCGCGCCAAGCATCTCATTTTGCTCGCTTTTGGTGATAATAAAGCCGAGGCCATTGCTCACAGCATCGAAGGTGGGGTGTCAAGCTTCTGGCCAGCTTCCGCCTTGCAATTGCACTCTCACGCCACGGTGATCGTTGACGAAGCTGCCGCCAGCAAGCTGCGCAACCTCGACTACTACCGTTGGGCGTATGAGAACAAGCCAGAGTGGCAGGAAATCTGACATGGCAGCCAACTTCGAGCAACGTGCCCTCCAGATTGACACTGCTCTCACATCAGCCCTAGCTGACAGTGAGCAGCAGCGTGACATCGCCATTTTCAACGCCCGTGGAATCGATGCCAGCGGAATCCACGAAGGCTTCTGGCTGGTCGCGCGCAACGGGCGCATCGAAGAAACAGGCTGGAATGGCGTCGATACCTCAACCTTTACCGAAGAAAACATCGCCGCAAACACCAGTCATGCTTTCGAACAAGCCTGCAAACGTGCACACATTAGCCCAGAACATCGCCTCGACGCGCAGGGAAAAACGCTCGTTCCTGGCTACATCGACATCCACTCGCATGGCGGTTGGGGCCATGCCTTCGACGACTCAACACCAACCGACCATACGGCATTCCTCACCGCTCGCGCCTGCCACCTGTACAACGGCACGACTCGGCAAGTGGCGAGCCTGATCACCAACCCCATCCCCAAGCTCGAGCAAAACCTCGAGATTGTGGCGCAGGAGTGTGCGCGCCGTCCCGATGTTCTCGGCTCTCACTTGGAAGGCCCGTTCATCTCGCCTTTGCACAAGGGTGCGCATGATCCCGCCTGTCTGCTCGCCCCCAAGCCGCAGGTTGTCGACAAACTTCTTGAGGCGGCTCACGGCACATTGCGCCAAATCACCCTTGCTCCTGAGCTGGAAGGTGGCCAAGAAGCAGTCCGTCGTTTTGCTCACGCTGGCGTGGTCTCGGCTATTGGCCACTCCGATATGGATTATGAGCAGGCGCAAGAGGCGATCCGCGGTGGTGCACGCCTCCTCACGCATATTTTCGACTCGATGAACGGCCTGCATCACCGCAACCCTGGCCCGATTCCTGCTGCGGTGGAGAACCCGCAGATGATGATCGAGCTGATCAACGATGGCTTCCACGTGCAAACGCCGATGGTGCGCTTGGCCTTCCGTCTGGCTCCTCATCGTATTTGCCTGATTACTGACGCGATGGCAGCCACTGGCTGCCCGGATGGTCCGTACAAGCTGGGCGAGCTGGACGTTACCGTTGTGAATTCGCACGCTCGCCTGGTGTCGAACGGCGCGATTGCTGCGTCGACGCTCACTTTGGCCCAGGCGGTGAAGAACGCTGTCGCTGCTGGCATCCCGATAGTTGCGGCGGTGGAGGCGGCAACCTTGAGCCCTGCTCGCGCCTTGGGTTTGGATCGAGCGAACTCGGTGAGCGAGGCTCCTTTGGGCATGCTCGCTCCTGGTTTCGCAGCCGACTTCAACCTGTGTGACAATCTGTTGTCGGTGGAAAAGGTGTGGGTCGCCGGGGTGCAGGTTCGCTAGAGTTGCCCAAGATTACCAGGCTGCGCGACCTCGCGCGTGAGCATACCGGGAGGGCTGAATTCGGGTGAGTCAGCCCTCGCATTAGGATGAAAGCGAGAACTTGGCGAAAGGACCACGATGGAAAAGTATGTGAGTGAGAATCCTGTTCATAACTCTTTCAACAAGCTGTCCATGGACCTGTTCACTTTCGCCTACAAGCATGCCGTCAAACCGGTGATTTTTGGCATGGAACCGGATAAGGCGCACGAAAAAACAGCGACTTTTGCCCGCCTTTCCGGCAAGGTGACGCCGCTGATGGGCATGCTTCGCCTCATGCTCGATTACACGGATCCCATTTTGCGCACGAATGTGTGCGGGGTGGATTACGCCAATCCGTTTGGCCTTTCCGCAGGCTTGGATAAGAACTGCGATATGGCCGCTTGCTTGGACAACGCAGGTTTTGGTTTCGAAACGGTAGGCTCGACGACGGCTCGCGTGTGCGCGGGGAATCCGAGGCCATGGTTCCACCGCCTGCCGCAATATGAGTCGATGCTCATTCACGCTGGCCTTCCTAACGACGGCTCTCAGGTGGTCATCAACCGTGTGGAAAAGGCGCGTCTGGCCGCAAAGACCATGAAAATGAGCGTTTCCATTGCCCGTACCAACGATATGGCCGAGCCGAGCGAGGAGCAGGGGATCGCCGACTATGTGACGAGTTTCCGCCGCGCCGCCTACCGCACCGACATGATCGAGGTAAATATTTCCTGCCCGAACACGTATGTGGGTGAGGTTTTCACCCAGCCCGAGCCTCTGGACCGCCTGCTCACCGCTTTGGACGCTATTCCTCGCTCCCAGCCGGTCACGCTCAAGATGCCGCAGGATAAAACGTGGCCTCAGTTTAGCGCCCTTCTCGACGTCATCGTCCGCCACAACGTTCAGATGGTGACGATCGCTAACCTTCGTAAGGACCGTACTGGCTTTGACGTCCCTCAAGATTGGCAGGGCAATATGTCGGGCGCACCCTGCCGCAAGCCGAGCATGGATTTGGTGGAAAACACGTACCGCTATTATGGCGACAAGCTTGCTATTGCAGGAGTTGGCGGCGTTTTTACCGCTCAGCAGGCGTATGAGAAAATTCGCCATGGCGCGAGCCTGGTGATGTTTGTATCCTCGCTCATGTTTAGAGGCCCTCAGGAGATTACCATTCTCAAGAGAGGCCTTGCTGAACTGTTGCGCCGCGATGGTTTCACCTCGGTCAGCCAAGCTGTGGGTGTTGACGTTGAAACCAGCTGGAAGTAACGCGCGCGTCATACTCGCTGAAAACGTTGATACTGCAAGGTTTTCACTCGCTTCTGTGGATATGAGAATGTAACAATTATTCTTGCCTTCTCCTCTGTGCAGCGAGGCTTGTATCTTGTATGCTGATCTGACCATCTCAAGTACGGCTTGAGATCAGTTGGAAAGAAGAAGCCATGAATGAGGTTTCTCGCATCACTTACTTACATACTGCCTTGGAGTTTCTGACTTTCCCTCTCACTTGTGTTTTGGGAGCTGCCCTTGCCTCCCCTTGGGTGGGAGCTTATGGTCACACCTATGCTCAGGTATTCCATTCGCCGTTTTTCTGGAGAGAACTAGCTCTGTGGTTTGTTGTAGGGTGCCTGGGCAGTTGCTACAACTTCTTCATCAAACCGTGGAGAGAGAAGAGAAAAGCAAGTAAGAATTAAATTTCATGAGTGTGGGGAGGAGAAAGCTCAACTTTCTCCTCCCCGTTTTTGGTGAAAAGAAAGAAGCGTGAACCTTTCTGAAGCGTTTTTCTCAGTGGGGTGAGTGATTACTCGCAGTGATAATCCTTGAAACGAAGCGGATAGTGATGAAGGGACTCAATAGGGTGCGAAAGCAAGTCAATGCTCTACCCTATGGCTTTACTGTTAATCCTGAGGAAAAGTAAGCTTGTTGCTACGGGAAAGGTTTCACAAAGACGAGTGAGATAGCCACTTGCGGTCACTTTCGAGAAGAACGAGTAACATAGCGCGTTGGGAAGAGAAAGGATGAGCCTCATGCTGAACACGCACCAAATTACGGGTCTGCTGTATTCCATGGGCCACACCTTTGATAATCTCGATTCGACCTATATTGCGACCGAAGAATTCCTGACGACGAATAATCCCACAGTTTTGGGCTCTCGCAACGACCTTGCCCTGTTGCAAGACCTCCAGGATGCAGCGCAAGCTATGCTCCACTACGATTATTCGCACGGCATCACACGTGAGTTTGTGTGCTCCCTCAATGCCAGCATGACGCGAACTGCTGCGCTCGAGCCAGGGAAACCGCGCGAAAGTGCCAATATTCTCGTTCGCACCATGCGTGGTGACTATATCCCACCTGTTCCCAATGTGAAGACGCTGGACGCAACCCTTGCTGCAGCTAACGCGAGCGACGGCACTCTTCACGATGCAGCGCACTTATTCAGTGAGATCGCCAAAATGCAGCCCTTTGGCGATGGAAATAAGCGCACAGCACTGCTGGCTGCAAATGGACTGTTACTCATGAAAAAGAACACCCATGTGTTAACTGTGCCGGTTGTGGACCCTGATAAGCGCACCTTCAATGAGCTGCTCAGCGCATGGTACATGGAGGACGACCTTCAGGTCGTTGATTTCCTCACCGCGTATAACACGAAAGTGCGCGGTTTAGACCGTGACGGTCACCCTATCGAGGATGCGCAGTAAGCGCTAGTCGTCGAACTTGTACCTCAGTAGGCTCTAGTCGTCAAACTCGTGCGTGAACATTCCTCGGCGGTATTGCACAGGGTAAGGAATCTGCTGGTCAGGTACACCCAGCTTCCACGCAGCCTTCAAAGGCCAGTACGGTTCACGAAGAGCTGCCCTGCCAATCTCAACAACATCGGCCTTGCCATGAGCGACAACCTTTTCCGCCTGCTTGGGCTTGGTAATGCCACCGACTGCGGAAACCGGAATGCCCACCCGAGAGCGGATGCGAGCCGAGAACGGTACCTGCCACAAAGGAGCCTGAGGGTTGCCATCATGCGCAACCACACCGCCCGTCGACACATCGATGAGATCCACGCCCAACGCCTTGAGCTGAGTGCACAGGTGCATGGAATCGTCAATGCTCCAGCCGCCCGGCGTCCAGTCAACAGCGGAAATGCGAACCAGCAGAGCTACATCAGGGCCGATCGCCTGACGCACAGCCTTGCACACCTGCAACACCAGGCGCTCGCGGTTCTCCAAGCTGCCACCGTATTCATCGCTGCGATGGTTGCTCAGTGGGTCAAGGGACTGGTTGAGCAGGTAGCCGTGGGCTGCGTGAATCTCGATCGCCTGGAAACCTGCTTGAACCGCCAGTTGAGCAGAACGCACGAAGGCATCAATAATGCTGATAATCTCGTCATGTTCGAGAGCTCGAGGAGGGTTAAGCTCGCCATAAGCCAGAGCAGAAGGCGCAACACTTTGCCAGCCGCCTGCCTCTAAAGGCACCGACTTGTGGCCGTAGTTTAACGTGTAACTCGACGACGAAGCCTTGCGACCCGCATGGTTGAGCTCGATTGCCGCCACAGCACCCGCCTGGCGAATGCCCTGCGTGATGCGCGCGAAAGCACTGGCCTGAGCGTCATTCCACAAGCCCAAGTCCCCGGGTGAAATACGGCCTTCAGCGTTAATGGCGGTGCTCTCCACAATCACCATGCCGAAGCCGCCCAGCGCGCGCGAAACGTAATGCTGGTAGTGGAAGTCGGTGGGGATGGCGTCGAGGCCGGCGGAATACGTATCCATCGGAGGCAGCCACAGACGGTTGCGCATAGTGAGGCCGTGCAGCGTGTAGGGCTGGAAGAGGGCAGGAAGATTATCATTGCGCTCCTGCTCGAGCTTTTGCTGCGCTTGGAACTGCTCAGTGCTCATCTGCTGGACGGGTGCGATCATGGCTCCCGTATGCGAGATGATGCCGTGGATGATCGGCTGCGTGAGGTCGGAAGAATCGGAAGTGCGCGCCTCGTGCGGTTCAGGCTGAGGCTGGACGACGGACTTTCCGGTAGCTTTCACCGGAATAGCGATCGTACCATCGGAGGGAAGCTCGGGTTCGCAATCGCCTGCATCCTCCTGAGCAGGAGCAGTGTGATGGTTGAGCGCGTCGAGTGGCTTGACCGCATCGCTCGTGCTCACCTTCGCGCTGTGATGCAACAACAAGCTGATGCCAGGCGCTTCGTTGGTCAACGGCTCGCGCGCAAAATTGCCCATCTGAGCATCATGAGCGGCCAAAGCCTGAGCAGCCTTGGAGGGGATTGCCTGCGTCGGCATATCGCCCGTCGTCTGAGGATCATCGTCGATGCGTTGCAAAGCGTTGGCAATATGCGGATCATTTTCGCGCGGATCGATCGGCTCCGGCTCGCTCCACTCGATCTGGTCGGCGGAAGTGATGCGCCTTTCATGCGCTTCCTCGCTCGAAGCGGAGATCTGGTCCCACAGTTTCTTGGTCTGCGAGCTCACATTTTTGGCAATCTGGGAGGCGTGAGAAGCGACTTTCTCGCTGGTAGAGCGCAACTGGTCCAAGGCATCCTGCGCGTTGGTGCGCAAAGCGGAAGATTCGTGGGAGACGTGCTGGCCGTAGGCGCCGATGGCAATCTCGCCGGTGGCAAAGTCGGCGGTGAGGTTCGGTAGGGTTGGGGTCGCAGTTGGCTGATCGCTCGGCTCCTGAGAGTTCCCGTTACGCGGCTCGTTGGTGTCCATCATGTTGCTCGTCATGTCGCTCATCTCACCACTCCCTCATGCAACAGTGCATCCTCTCTCACCTTACTGTGAGATTGGCAGAAATTCGAGAACCGCGCCTGAAATTTCAGCGAAAGTGCGCTCCGGCGAAGCGCTAGCGACGGACGGACACAACGGCCGTAAGTTAAAGCGCGCGAACGAGCAGAGCGGAAGCTAACGGCCGGCGGCGGCCGGGGCGAGCGGCGAAAACGCAGGCGAATATAAAAAATGGCGATGAGCGTGAGCCCATCGCCAGATGAAGCGCAGTGATAATCTCAAGAAATTCCCGAGAGATTACCTGCCAGCAGCTTAGAAGTACTTCGAAGACGGCGTCTTACCCAGCGAATTATCAGCAGGGATGTGCGCGTCACGAATGTAGGTATCCATGAAGTCCTTCCACGCAGGAGTTGGCAGATTAGCACCATCCCAATAGCCGCGATACACACCATTAATGCGCATGTTAGCGATCGGGACATAACCCTTCGGGTTCGACACCAAAACGAAGGCCGAAAGCTGAGGGATAAAGCCGCCGCCAGAAATGGAGATATCTTCGTTCGTACCCGTCTTGGCATACGTCATACGCCCATCGGCAAGCTGAGCCATATTTGCAAAACCAGCCGTCACGTTCTTATTCATCGCGTAAGCAGCGGTCTCAGCGAGGTCAGGGTCGAGGGTTTGCGTGCAGTTAGCCGACGGAATCTTCATCTCTTTGCCATCCGGGGCGTACATCTTCGAAATAGCAATAGGAGTGCAACGCTTACCGCGAGCAGCAATCGTCGCGTAGGCAGTTGCCATCGACAGAGGAGAGGTGTTCTTCGTACCGATGAGCATGGTTGGCTCGAGGTTTTTCATCACATCCTGCTCGGAGGTCATAGCGTTTTGATAGCCCAAAGCTTCCATAGCCTTACCCACCTGGCACAAGCCCATGATCTGGCCCATCGAAGCCTGCGTGGTGTTGTGCGAGAAGTTCAGAGCATGAAGAGGAGTCTCCGGGTTCACTGTCGTGCCGAATGCGTTCTGAACATGCCAGGTTCCGAACTTCTTCGTCGAGCAAGCAAACGAGTTGATCGGGTAATACAAGGAAGTTTTCAGCGGCTGCGTGATCTTGCGCCCACTCATCATCCACGCCACCAGGTTGATTGGCTTGAAAGTAGAACCAATACCGAAACCAGTGCCGCCACCGAGCTCCTGGCCAACGGAATAGTTGATAGACGTAGAGTTATCGTCGCCAGCACCAGCTGTGTAGTTGCGGTTTTGCGCCATAGCGAGAATCTCGCCGGTACCAGGGCGAACAGCAGCCATCATGATTGCCAGGCCGGATGGGTCACCGATTGGCAAATGACGCACCATCGCGTTATACGCATCATTTTGAGCAGTGACATCCAAAGTCGTGTAAATACGCAGACCACCCTGGTAGAGCAGGCGACGACGATCAGCAGCAGTCTTACCAAACACAGGGTTGGTCATAATCGTGCGCACCACATAATCGCAGAAGTAGGCAGCATTCCCAGCGGTCTGGCAGCCAATCTGAACAGTGGAAGGATGCAAACTATCCTTCACAGAAACACTCTTCGCATCCTTGACTTCTTCAGGAGTGGCAAAACCATACTTTTCCATCTGGTTGAGCACGATGTTGCGCTGGAATTCCGACTGCTCCGGGTCAACAGTGGGGTCATAGTGAGCAGGGTTCTTCGTCACTGCAGCAATCGTCGCAGCTTCACGAAGGTTGAGGTCCTTCGCATCCTTGGAGAAGTAACGTTGAGCGGCCGTCTGAACACCATACGTGTTCACACCAAACTGAGCGATATTGAGGTAGCCTTGAAGAATTTCAGCCTTGGAATGGTCCTTCTCCAACTGGATAGCGATGAGCATCTCGCGAAGCTTACGCGAAATCGTCTCCTCACGAGCGTGATACGCGGTAATCGGATCGCCTGCAGAGAGAGCTTGATCCATCAACACGTTCTTCACATACTGCTGGGTGAGGGTAGAACCACCCTGCGTATCACCCTTCTTGATGTACGTGTTGACGAAGGCGCGCGCAATACCCTGCGGATCAATACCTGAGTGGTCGAGGAAACGGCGGTCCTCACGAGCGACCACAGCCTTCTGCATCTTGTCAGAAATATCCTTCAGTGCCACGACCTGACGGTTCTGGGTATAAAACTGTGCCAAAAGAGTCTTACCGTCGCCGGCATAGATCTTGGACATCTGAGGAAGTGCCGTCAAATCCATGCTGACGCTTTCACCAGTCACCATCTGGCTTTTTGCTGCTTCCACAGACTTATTCAGTCCCCACACCAGAGGAATGAGGTAGCCCGAGGTTGCCACACCGCCGCCCACGCATAAAACGATGAAGGCGAGCAGCAGAATGAGGAACCTGCGGAAGGTCATGCGCTGAGTTTTCTTCATACTTGTCATTGTATTGACTCACGTTCCTCTTTGGGCTCAGGTGTCGGCCAAGGTGAAGAGTTTTCACGGCATTATTTCAGTATGAATGCCGGCTGAATGTGCGCTGATTGAGTGCGGGCATGGGTATGTGTGGGCGAGCAGCTGGCAAACTACTGTGAATGTGCGCTGATTGTGCACTTTTGTTCGTTTGTATGAGACAATGAAAAAGTGATTGGATCAGAAAGACGTATGTTTTTGCTCTCTCGCCTGCGCATGACGGGAAGCATTCGTATTGCTGAGGTATCGCGTGAGCTGAATGTGTCATCGATGACCATTCGCCGCGACATCGTCGAGTTGGAAGACCAAGGCCTTGTGCGCAGGGTTCATGGTGGCGCTGTGGCCGCTTCTGCTTTGCTTGCTGAGCCGCTGTTCTCGGTGAAAAGCCAGTTTGACGTGAAAGCTAAGGATCGCATTGCTCAGAAGGCTATCGAATTTGTTCACCCGGGCGATGTGGTGGCTATTGGCGGCGGTACAACGGCTTATATTTTCGCTCAGCGCCTCTTCGGATCAGAAGTGAGTGAGGGCCTGACCGTGCTTACCAACTCCGTTCCTGTTGCCGAACTGGGCCAAAGCGCACACTCACACAATATTGAAGTGATTGCCACGGGCGGTGTTCTCACTCGTTCGAGCTCGATGGTTGGCCCGATGGCTGACCGCGCTATTAAACAGTTGCGCGTCAACTCGCTGTTTTTAGGAACACATTCGGTTTCGCTCAGCCGTGGCTTCCTCACGCCAAACCCGCTGGAAGCGAGCACGAATAGAGCGTTGATGTCCATTGCGGACCACACGTATATTCTCGCGGATCACACTAAATGGCATGCCACATCACTGACGCTATTCGCCTCCTTTGCTGAGGTGGACACACTTATTACTGATGATCAGTTAGGTGACGAAGAGTATGCGATGACGAGCAAGCGCATTGCTCATCTTGTGCTTGCTCCAGCTGCTGATGAAGGCCCTTATGTTTCTCCTGTGCCTATTGCTCATCACGCACCATTTGATCCTTTTGCTGCTTTAGAAAAACAAGAGAAGTCTCAGAATAAGTCAGAAAGCGGGAAGAGTAGGCATCGGGCTGTGCAGTGAGGAATGCCACATAGCGCTTCTGAGTGTGAATGCCGCCAGGTTTCGCGGTGAGCACAGGTGTCAGCAATTCGCTTCTGAATTGCGACGCTTCTGAATTGTGATGTTTGTGAATTGTGACATACGCATCACACTCGGATCACGAACGGAAACGAACAAAAGTTAACAAAAAATAACATGGGTGGTGCATAATAGGAGAAGCAAGCCACGATCACACGAGAAGGGCAGAGAAGCCATGAGTGACAACGCCACATATGAACCGCGCTACTATGTGCCAACAGCATACGAGCGTGAACACATTCGTATTACTCACACGAACCTCGCCGACGGACGCGATTTCTTCTACCTCGACGACGAGCCCGATTACGTTTCCGGCGCAAAGACGCGCGAACTGCACGACCCGCGCCCACTGACCGATCGTTTCGAGCCACACCAGGACGCCAACGGCAACCTCGTGCCACCGCAAGCGCCCATCATGCGCCGCGACCCTCTCACCGGCGAGTGGATCCCAATGGCCACCGCGCGCATGAACAGGCCAATCACCGCAGGCAAGGGAGCAACTGTTTCTGGTAATCCTTTGGCAGCCCGCGTTCCAGGTGCCGCATACCAGGATGGTGAAATCCCTGACACGAGCTACGACGTCGTTGTTTTCGAAAATCGTTTCCCCAGCATGCAGCAAGTCCCCGGCGTTGAGCCGACGACGACTGCTGTGGCCGGCAACCCTCTGGTCCAGCAGCGCGAGGCTAACGGAAGGTGCGAGGTGGTGTGCTTCGATCCCAAGGAGGATGCCCTTCCTGCCGACCTGCCAATCTCACGAATCCGCACGATTGTGGAAGCGTGGGCTTTCCGTACCGCAGAATTGAGCCACATCGAAGGCATCGAGCAGGTGTTCCCGTTCGAGAACCATGGCGAGGAAATCGGCGTGTCGCTGGCGCACCCGCACGGCCAGATTTACTCCTATCCGTTCATCGCTCCGAAGCTTGAGAAGGAGCTGCAGCACACCGAGGCTTACCACGACAAGACGGGAGGCAACCTGCTTCACGACATTCTTGCGGCTGAGCTTGAAGCTAAAGAGCGCGTTATTATGCGCAACCACTCCTGGGTCGCCTATGTTCCAGCAGCAGCCCGCTGGCCACTGGAGGTGCATGTCGCCCCCGTTCGCGACGGCATCCTGACCCTCGACCAGCTCGACGACCAAGAGCGTTGGGATTTGGCGCAAATGTACTCCACGCTGCTTAAGCGCGGCAAGGCCTTCTTCGACAAGGGCGATGGCAAGGGCATGAACCTGCCGTACATCGCCGCATGGCATCAGGCACCGGTCAACGACCCTCGCCGCGAGAACTACCGCTTGAACTTGCAGTTCTTCTCCTTCCGCCGCGCTGCGAACAAGATCAAGTACTTGGCAGGTTCGGAATCGGGTATGGCCGCTTGGATTTCCGACACGACTCCGGAAAAGATTGCCGCTCGCTTCCACGAGTTGGGCGACGTTGACATCGACAAGTGAGCCGTGTGAATTACAGATAGGGTTTTACTATGAGCATTACATTCATTGAGCCTGTCATCCGCAAAGAGGCAGCAGCGCAGGCAGCCCAGCTTTTCGCCGACACTTTCGGCAAGCAGCCACAAGGCGTGTGGAGCGCACCAGGGCGCGTCAACCTCATCGGCGAGCACACGGATTACAACGCCGGCTTGTGCCTGCCGATTGCCTTGCCGCACCGCACATTCATTGCTTTGTCTCCGCGCGAGGATGATCTTGTTCGCGTGGTCTCCGAGCTCAACCCCAGCGATGTGCAGCAGGCGCGCCTCAACGGGTTGCAAGCTCGCGGTGTGCAAGGCTGGGCTGCTTACCCCGTTGGCGTGGCTTGGGCTTTGCAGCAGGCAGGTTTCGACCGGGTGAAGGGCTTCGATGCAGCCTTCGTCTCCTGTGTGCCTTTGGGCTCTGGCCTATCCAGCTCGGCAGCCATGACCTGCTCGACGGCTTTGGCACTCGACGACGTGTACGAGCTGGGTTTTGGTGGCTCGGATGAAGGCCGCCTGACGCTGATCGCTGCCGCTGTCACCTCGGAAAACCAGATGGCGGGCGCTTCCACCGGCGGCTTGGATCAATCTGCCGCCATGCGCTGCAGCGAAGATCACTCTCTCTTGCTCGACTTCCGCCCCGGCTTGACGGCCATGGAGTCGGCAACCAGCGAGCCGTGCGATTTCGCCGCTATGGACGCTGAGCTTCTCGTCGTCGACACCTGTGCCGCCCACGAGCTTAACGACGGCCAGTACGAGCAGCGCCGTTCCTCCTGCGAGAAAGCTGCCAGCTTGCTGGGTAAAGCGAACTTGCGTGAGGTTGCTGACGAAGTTGAGGCTGCTGCCGATTTCGATCAGGCTTTGGATGATGTGTTGGCTGAGCTTCCTGACGAGGTGATGAAGAAGCGCGTCAAGCATGTGATTACTGAGATTGCTCGCGTTCCTGAGTTTGTGAAGGCTTTCTCTGCTCATGATGCACAGGAAGCTGGCCGGCTTCTTAACGCTTCTGGCGACTCGCTTCGTTACGACTATGAAGTGACTATCGACGAGCTTGATGTCGCTGTTGATGTGGCTCGCGAAGCTGGCGCTTATGGCGCTCGCATGGTTGGCGGTGGCTTTGGCGGTTCTATTATCGCCCTTGTTCCTGCTGGATCTTCGCGTGCTATTGCTCAGAAGGTTGCTGATGCCTTTGAGCAGAAGGGCTTCAAGGCTCCTCGTGCGCTCGCAGCTGTGGCAAGTGCTGCTGCTGGTCGCGATTTGTGATTTCATAGTGGCTTAATTCATACTGGCTTAAGATTGTCACCACGCTTATTCGACCGTGTTAAAGAGGCTGGGCTGAGCTCAGCCTCTTTTCTGTTGAGAAATTCTATGTATCGTGGCACGGTGAGCAGATGATCGTCAAAATGACATGGACTGAATTTACTCAAGAAGTGTTGGGTTGGGGTCAGTTCCCTGACTCAAAGGAAACCCCACCTTTGACGAACGAAACTCTCTTTTACTGTGAGGGTAAGCAGTACATGATCACTCAAATTGGGGAGAGATACCTTATCGTATCGCAACCCGAGTTTAAGACGATTGTTGAATCAAACAGCTATCCACAATTACTTGAAAAGCCTATTATTGAAGGCAAAAGCTTTCATGAGCTGTTTCCACACATTCAGTTGGCATAGCTGATTGATTTTGAGGTTGGTGCAGGGCCGGTCGTGGTGCCAGGCGTGAGTTGAGCGGGGATGACGAGCTTGCGCTCAGTAGGAGGCTCGCCGTTCAACAAGTCGAGTGCAGCACGCGCGGCTTTACGCCCCATATCGCGAGCAGGTTGTGACATGGTGGTCAACCCGAGGTTGCGTGCAACCGTAGAACCATCGAAGCCGATCAGAGAAATGTTGTCTGGCAATCTTAAGCCATTGCGGCGAAGTTCTGAAAGGGCAGCTAAAGCGTGAGAGTCGGCCCATGCACAAATTGCTGTCGGAACGACAGGGGAAGCGAGCATACTAGCAATAGCAGTGGCAACAGAGCCTTGAAGGTTAGGATCGGCCTGGAAAATGCCGCAATCGTGGAGGTTGAGCTCCTTCATCGCCTGCTGGTAAGCCTCCAAACGCAACTCGCGACCCCAGGTAGGAAGAGGGTCCAAGCGACCCAAGTAGCAGAAACGACGATGCCCCAGGCTTGCCAAGTAGCGGATTGCCATAGTCTCGCCTTGAATGTCATCAATTGCCAAAGAGCAATCGGCAGAATCAATGTCGGACGAGTTGACAGCAACAATCGGAATTCCCAAACGCTTGAGCATCTCCTGCTCATGCTGGGAGGGAGAAAAACCAGTGACGATGAGAGCATCAGCATTGTGATCGCTAGGAAGAGTGGAGAAAACAGAGGAGCGTTCCTGAAGGTCACCTGCGCGGTAGATGAGCAAGTTGTAGCCTTCGGCTTCCAGTACGTCATACAAGCCATCGAGCAGCTCTCCAGCAAACCAGCCTGAAATTTTCTCGCGCATGAGCACAGCAATGCGGTGAGTTGAGCCAGTGGCGAGGTCGGAAGCGGAACGCGAAATAGTGTAGTTGAGCTTGTGTGCGGTAGCAATGACATGTGCGCGAGTGGCTTCAGAAACATGGTCGAGGCCGCGAAGAGCACGGGAAACGGTGTAGGTTGAGACGCCAGATTCGCGAGCGACGTCCTTGATCGTAACCTTCGTCATAGCTGTCCTTTTCGTAGCCCGCTTATGGGCGAGCTCTTCTGTTAGCTGTCTTCGCCTGTGAAGAGTGCTGTCCTTATGATAACAAAAGCTAACAGCATCTCTTCCGTTTCTATGCTAAACGATGAGCATATGGAGGGGGCAGGGTGTTTCGTAAGGCTGTACGTTCTGAGGTGTGAGGGGAGGGGTGCAGTTTTTCTTCTCTTCTGATTGCAAAATATGTGGCAATCTTTTTCTAAAACACCAGTAATAGCAATGAATTGAGCTCTCCACGGAAATATATGTGAGAGTCGATTTGCCCTGAAGCGAGTTGACAAAGGAAATAACCTTCGCTATGGTGTGTGATAAACGTTTAGCACTAAACGGTAAGCATGCAGAGTCTTAACAGCTGTTCAGCTCGGCAGCTTCCTGGTGCTCCGCTTCAATGACGAAGGAGAAACATGAAAAAGTCAGTTCGCGCCATCCTCGCTGGTATGTCAGCAATTGCTATGCTGTCTGGTCTTGCCGCTTGTGCTGGCCCAGGAGCTTCTGCCCCACAAGCTTCCACTACCCAAGAAAAGGTGAGCACGGATGTGAGCAAGGGCAACTACAACCTCACCTTGTGGGATGGAGCTGGCCTCAAGCCGATCGATGACGACCTCATTGCCGCATTCCAAAAGAAATACCCCAACATTAAGGTGAAGGCTACCTACGACCCTGATAACGTGTCTGCTCAGAACGGACCGCGCGTGATCTCCGCTGCTTCCACCCCTGATATCGCTCGCATCACCGACATTAACTCTGCCGTGCGCGGCAAGCACCTGGTAAACCTCGACGATTATGCAAAGGCTTATGGCTGGAACCTGCCAGCTGCTCAAACTGAGGTGTACCGAGTGGATAGCAAGGGCAAGATCGGCGACGGCTCTCTCTACGCCATCCCAGATGGAGTTTCCATGACGGGAATGTACTGGAACAAGGAACTGGCCAAGAAGGCTGGCATTGACAAGGCTCCAACCACTGTTGATGAGTTGGTTGCTGACATGGAATCTGCCAAGAAAGCTGGAATTCTTCCGATGATGATGCCAGCAAAGGAAGGCGGCACCAGCTACATTTACCAAGCTCTCGTCACCAACTTCGAAGGCCGCCAAAAGCTTCAGGATTGGATCATCCAAAAAGATGGAGCAACCTTCAAGACTAACGGCGCGGTCAAAGCTGCTCAGATGATTCAAGATTGGAACAAGGCTGGTTACTTCTCCAAGGATGCTCTTGCCCTCGATGGTTCCACTGCTCTTGCACGTTTTTCCAAGGGTGGTGCTCTCTTCTTCCCCTCTGGCTCGTGGTATTCTGACTCGATTTTCAAGGCTTTGGGCGATAAGGCCGGCTTCTTTGCCTTCCCAGGTACCAAGGCTGGTGAAGCTTCCGCTGCTGCCAACGCTGTGACTGCCTTCGGCATTCCTGCAAACTCGAAGAATAAGAACGCTGCTGCAGCATTCTTGAACTTCCTTCACAGTGAACAAGCACGTCAGATTGCCGTGAACAATGGCTACCCAGCAGTGGGAACTGGCGAGCGTCCTGAAACTGGCAATCTGGTGCTCAAGGACATTCTCACCGCCTATGACGAGGTTGTGAAGAGTGGAAACACCACGGATTACATCAATAACGCTACTGCAGGCATGCAAGCATCGGCTATCGTTCCTGGCCTGCAGAACTTGCTCAACGGCACGTATTCTGCCCAGAAGTTCGTGGACTCTTTGCAAAGCCAGTATGAGAAGGAACTCAAGTGAGTAACGCTAATACGTTCACAAGCGCAGCTCAGCCAGCGCGACCAGCTCGCACTCACCATTGGGCTCGCACGGGCAGGCAAATGCTTGTTGGCTTGCTCTTCTTGCTGCCAGCACTGTTGTTCTACATCACCTTCGAGCTGTGGCCTATCATTCAAACCTTCTGGTACTCGCTGTACCGCTGGAATGGCATTGACGCTTCCACTTACGTTGGCTTCTCCAACTACAAGGAAGTGTTCACCGACCCTGAGCTGTACGGTTCGATTATCCACAGCTTCTTCTTGATCATTTTCTTCTCGATCATCCCGATCGCGATTGCTTTGGTTACCGCTGTACTCGTCAAGGACCTCAAGAGCAAGACGGCTCGTGGCATCGCGCAAGTCTTCCTCTTCCTTCCTCGCGTCATTCCTGGCGCTGCAGCCGGTGTGGCGTGGACCTGGATGCTCGCGGACAACGGAACCGTCAACCAAATGCTGAAAGCTGTCGGCCTGGGGAACCTCACCAGAGTGTGGCTGGGAGATAGTCATACAGCTCTCACCGCAGTTGGCATCATTGGTTTCTGGCTGCAGTTGGGCTTTTGCATCGTTCTCTTGCTCTCCGGTATTGGCGGCATTGATCAGTCGCTGTACGAGGCAGTCGCTTTGGATGGTGCTGGTTGGTGGAGAACTTTGTTTACCATCACTCTTCCTGGTTTGAAAGGTCAGATTGGCGTGTGCCTGACGATGACGATTGTCGCGGCTTTGGCAAGTTTTGACGTCGTCTACATGTCCACTCAGGGTGGGCCGGGAACCTCGACAATGGTTCCTGGAGTTCAGGTATACCGCTTGGCTTTCACTCAGCAACGAGTTGGCTTGGCTTCCGCACTGGCAGTCTCGCTCATGGTTCTCGTTTTGTTGGTGGTCGGCCCTGTTCAAGCTCTCGTCACCCGCGATCGCGACTGAAAGGGCAGGAAGATTATCATGAAACAAAAAATGTCGATCCGTGTGATGGGCAATCTCATGCTCATTCTCACCATTGCCTTCTCTGTTCTTCCCTTCTTCTCCATGTTCTCCGCGGCTCTTCAGCCCAGGGGCTCCATGCCAGAGGGCATTCAGTTCACTGCTCACCCGCATTGGGAAAACTTTGCAGCAGCATGGAACATGGCCAACATCACGCCGCTGCTGGTCAATTCCACTATTTTGGTGCTCGTCGTTGTCCCTGCGGTCATCATTTGCTCGGCGCTGGGAGGTTACGCTTTTGCTCGCCTGCGCGTTCCGGTCAAAGGCCTTTTCTATGCGCTGTTTATCGTTGGTTTGACAATCCCATTCGAAACCTTGGTCACTCCTCTCTACTATGAGATTTCCAGTATGGGTTTGCTCAATACGCGTTGGGCATTGATTCTTCCTCTGATCGGCTTGAACTTGGCCTTTGGAATCGTGTGGATGCGCTCTTGCTTTGAGCAGATTCCGGTTGATCTGATTGAAGCTGCGTCGATTGATGGTGCAGGCCATGGCCGCATTTTCGCTCAAATTGAATTGCCTTTGGCTTTGCCGTCGGTTTCGTCTCTGGCAATCTTGACGTTCTTATCAACATGGAACCAGTTCCTGCTGGCCGTGGTGTTGGAGAACGATCCGAACATGCGCACGATGGCAGGCGCTTTGCAAAGCTTTGTTGGCCAGTACCAGACGGATGTGGTGCTTCTTAACGCAGGCGCTTTGGAGATTATGGCTCCCACTGTCATTCTCTTCATCATTTTGCAACGCTACTTCATCAAGGCAATGCTCGCTGGATCGGTGAAAGGCTGAGGTATGAACGAGCATGACGTACAAGCTGCCAAGCGTGCGGCGAATGTACAACAAGAAGCAGGTGCACACCTGGTGGATCGTGGTGGTCAGTCTGGTAGCTCTGACCAGACCGTGAGCTTAGGCAAGCCCGAGCGCTGGTGGAGTAACGCCGTCATTTACCAGGTGTACCCGCGCTCCTTTGCGGGCGTTGGCAAGCAGCAGGAGGGAAGCTTAGCTGGTGTGATCTCACGGCTAGACTACCTCGCAGGCCTTGGTGTGCAAGGAATCTGGCTCTCACCCTTCTACCCGAGCCCTCTCAAAGATGGTGGCTACGACGTTGCCAACTACCGTGACGTTGACCCTCGCTTTGGCAGCCTTGATGATTTTCGCCGCCTTGTCGCTAAAGCTCATCAATTAGGCCTTAAAGTGTTGGTGGATATCGTTCCTAACCACACTTCAGACCAGCATCCGTGGTTCCAACAAGCCCTAGCTGCTGCACCTGGCTCGCCAGAACGTGAACGTTACATTTTCCGTCAAGGAAAGGGCGCAAACCACGAACTGCCGCCGACCAACTGGATGTCAAACTTTGGAGGCTCCGCTTGGCAGCCTCTTGGCGACGGCTGGTACTACTTGCACCTGTTCGCAGCCGAGCAGCCTGATCTCAACTGGGATAACCCTGAGGTTATTGCTGAATTTGAGAGCATTCTCAGCTTCTGGCTCGACCAGGGTGTCGATGGTTTCCGCGTCGATGTTTCCCACGGTTTGAAAAAAGACCTGCGTGAGCCGTTGCGTGACCGCGAGAACCCAGAGGATGCCTCTCCGCATTCGCTGAGCGGGGATGATCCTCTCTGGGATCGCGATGCTGTACATGAGGTGTACCGTGGCTGGCGTCGTGTGATGAATCGAATGGGTAAGAAGTACGGCAAAGCAATTTATGCGGTAGGGGAGAGCTGGCAGCCCTTCTCTCATCGCATCTATGACTATGCACGAGCTGATGAGCTTGGTGCAGTTTTCGACTTCTCTTTGCTCAAAGCTAACTGGTCGGCGGCCGAATATCGCGCGATTATCACTCGTGAACTTGCTGAAGCATACCGTGTGAAAACAAGCCCAGTGTGGGTGATGGGAAACCACGATGTTCCTCGTTTAGCCAGTAGATTGGCACTGCCAGTCGGCACCAATGTGGAGAACTGGGTGACCTCGAATGGTACTCAACCTGAGGTTTCGCCTTCTGTGGTGGCAAGTCGGGCTCGAGCAGCAGCTTTCCTCTTCTTAGGATTGCCAGGAACAGCGTACCTTTACCAAGGAGATGAGCTCGGGCTTGCAGAGGACCTCGATCTCACCTCTGAGCAAGTTCAAGACCCTACCTGGGAGCGTTCCTCGCACACCTTCAAAGGCCGTGATGGTTGCCGTATCCCTCTTCCCTGGGATGCTCGGCTGAAGAACTTCGGCTTTAGTGATGCTGAGAAAACATGGCTTCCACAACCTTCTTGGTTTGCACAGTTTAGTGAAGCTCAGCAGGAAGCTGACCCTCATTCTGTTCTCAACTTGTATCGCACCCTCCTCGCTTTGCGCGCTCGGTGGGTTGCTCCTGCGAGCTTGGATGTTGAGCTGTTAGATAGGGCTCATGCTCAGGCTATGGGCATCACCACTGAGCTCACCGATGCTCAGTTTGAAGCACAGGTGGTGGCCTGGAAACTCTCGTCGGGAATGATTGTGGTCATCAATTGTGGTGATAGCGCGCTGACAATCTCAAGCAAGAGAGAAGTGCTGGCCAGCAGTAGTGAGAAAACCGACGAATTCATTATTCCATCGGGGTGTGCTGCGTGGCTCAGATGAGCTGAAGAGTGTAAGCTAAAACTGGGCTCACCAGAGAGGCTGAACTCAACGTTGAGCAGTTCACAGGCTGGAGCGGAGCAATCCACAGCAGGGAGACAGCATGAAAAACAAGGTTCAACTCATAACCTATGCAAACCGTTTAGGTGACGGAACATTGAAGTCCCTCACCAACGTGTTGCGCACCCGCTTCGACGGAGTGTATGAAGGCGTGCACATTCTGCCATTCTTCACACCATTCGACGGAGCAGACGCAGGATTCGACCCCGTCGACCACACCCAAGTAGACCCACGCTTGGGAACATGGGACGATGTGGCTGAACTGTCGAAAACACATTCCATCATGGTGGACACCATCGTCAACCATATGAGCTGGGAATCCCAGCAATTCCAGGACGTGATGAAGAACGGCGAAAGGTCACCGTACTACACCATGTTCCTGACCATGAGCTCCGTGTTCCCTGAGGGAGCAACAGAAGAACAGCTCACAGGAATCTACCGTCCGCGCCCAGGCCTGCCCTTCACCCACTACACGTGGGCTGGCAAAACTCGCTTGGTGTGGACCACATTCACCCCACAGCAAGTCGACATCGACACCAACTCGAAGGCCGGTTGGGACTACCTGATGAGCATTCTCGACCATCTGAGCCACTCGCACGTCTCTCAGATTCGCCTCGACGCAGTTGGCTATGGTGCCAAGCGAGCCAACACCTCCTGCTTCATGACACCTGATACCTTCAAGCTCATCGAAAGGCTGCGCGAAGAAGCAGGAAAGCGCGGCCTGGAGATCCTCATCGAAGTGCATTCTCACTACAAGAAGCAAGTGGACATCGCCAAGAAAGTCGACAACGTGTACGACTTTGCCATCCCATCCTTGCTTTTGCACGCACTCACCACGGGCAGCACTGAGCCATTGGCTCATTGGATCGATATTCGCCCGACCAACGATGTCACCGTACTGGATACTCACGATGGAATCGGGGTTATCGACATCGGCTCTGACCAGATGGACCGCTCGCTGGCAGGCCTCGTTCCGGATGATGAAGTGGACCAGTTGGTTGAACAGATCAAGAAGAACACCAACGGTGAATCTGCAGAGGCAACGGGTGCTGCAGCATCCAACCTCGACCTGTACCAGGTAAACACTACGTACTACTCGGCTCTGGGCTGTGATGACGAGAAGTATTTGGCCGCTCGTGCAGTACAGTTCTTCCTTCCTGGCGTCCCACAGGTGTACTACGTGGGCGCTTTGGCTGGAAAGAATGACCTTGAACTTTTGCATAAGACGAATGTTGGCCGCGACATCAATCGCCACTACTTCTCTACTGCTGAAGTTGACGAGATGCTCAAGCGTCCGGTCGTTCAGGCTTTGAACGCACTGTGCCGCTTCCGCAACACGTTGCCGGCCTTTGACGGTAAGTTCAGCTGGAGCGAGGGTGAAGTCGATGGTAAAGGAAGCTTGACGCTAGATTGGCAGGACGCTCAATCAGGCACTTCGGCAACACTGACCTTCACCCCAGGCAAGGGCGTCGGTGCAGAAGTTGACGGCTTGCACGAGCAGCTGGCAAATGTTTCTGCCTGCACGCTGACTTGGCGTGATTCTCAGGGTGAGCATGTTACTGATGATTTGCTCACGCAGCCTCCTGTTGCTCAGATGTGAAGCTGGTGGAGGCTGGCCGCGCTCCCGCACTTCTGACAGCGCGGCCAGCCGTTTGCCGCGCGTGATTTGCGTATAACTGAAACTGCGTAAGCCGTGGCAAGCCTTGCTTGCTGCGGCTTATTATGTTCTCAAGGCGAATTTTGATTCATCTCCCAGCGGGAACTTATGTATCTCTGAGCAGGGGAATTGGTTTATCTCTCAGAGGGGAAGGGGAGGAGTGCAATGGAGCGCTTTCCACGTATTTATCCGCGTGTTTTCAATTTTGGCTCGCTCAACATTGATTACACGTACGACGTTGATGAGTTCGTCAAACCGGGTGAAACCATCACTTCCTCCCATCTCACTGTTTCTGAAGGTGGGAAAGGGTTGAATCAGTCGGTGGCTCTTGCTCGCGCTGGCGCGGAGGTATACCACGCAGGAATGATCGGCAAAGATGGCGCCTTCTTGGTCGATTTCATGAAATCCTTCGGCGTCCACACTGATCTGATTGAAACTAACACTGAAGCTCGCACTGGAAATGCGATTATCCAGCGCAACTCTCATGGTGATAATTGTATCGTCCTCTACCCAGGCTCTAACCGTAGCCTCACGCGTGAGTACATTGATCGTTGCCTCGAGCGCACTGAGCCGAGAGACTGGATTCTCACGCAAAATGAGACGAGTGAACTGCCATACATTATTGAGCAGGCTCATCGCCGCGAGCTGACAGTCTGCCTCAATGCCTCGCCTGTTGACGAGCTGCTGGAACAGGTTGACCTTTCACTTGTCGACTACTTGTTTGTCAATGAGGGAGAAGCTCAAGCTCTTGTTGCTCAAGCCTCACAACGGCAGGAGATTACCAGTACGCAGCATCTCGAATTCTTCTATACTCCTGAAGATTATCAAGGTTTGGATGATTTGGTGGGAGTTATACCAGGCGAAGTTATCGATGTTGACCGCCCCGAGGTGAGCAATGAGATCGTGAGAAAGAGCATTGATAATCTTGAGAAACTCATTACTCTGTACCCAACGACGACCATTATTTTAACGATGGGTGATCAGGGAGCTCTCCTGGCACACTACGGTGAGCGTACTCTGTATCAGCCGAGGTTTCATACGGATAATGTCGTTGACACGACTGGCGCTGGGGACACTTTTACTGGTTTCTTCATCAGCTCGATGATGAGGCATGGCAATACCGAGCTTGCCGCTCTGTCCCATGCTGCACTTGCTGCCGCGTTTGCAGTGGGGAAGAGGGGCGCTGCCCGCTCGATTCCTGATGCTTACGATATCTTCTACGCCTAAGAGGCATGTCTCGAGAGCAGTTGGCGCATTGAGGTGCTGCTTGAGATTGCCACGACGCTCAATGCCGCGCTTTGCCAGATGTTGCCAGATTACTGCGCTACGGTCTGAAACATCACGTTGCAGTTTGCCGCTTCGCAGCCTCACAACCCAGCGGTCCACAGCTCGAGGGATTGCGGCCACCAGCGAATCGAGCAGCCTCGCAAGGAAATAGATTGCTCTTGCATGAGCGGTGCTGGGCCATTGGGGCTTGCGCACACGTTTTCGTTGTCCATATGCCCCAGGCGATGGCCGACCTCATGGTTGAGCACCATAGTCCTATAGTTCTCAAGATTTCCACCGCCGTTAAGCCACGAGCTCGTCGGCTCATTCCATCGTGATTGGTTGATAATCACAGCATTTCCCACGCGGCAGGAGTATTCCACTGAGCAGTAGCTGGAGAAACTGGGCACTTGGGAGGCTTCGGAAAGCCAGAGGGTGAAATCGCAATCTACTGCGTTGGCGGCAGAACTAGTGCTTGTGCCGCTGGAAGTGTTGGTGTCAGCATCCGAAGCTCCATCAGAGCCAGAGCCGCTGGCGGCGTGAGCGAAGCGGAAAGTTACGCCTGCACGTGGCCAACCTTCTGGTGAGTTCAGCGTCCTGAAAATCTTGTTTTCAAACTGCTCAAGCGATTCAGAAACTGAGCCTCGCGTCGCCACGCAATAGTGAAGCTCGTGGCGAGTGAGCGGGTGGGCAGTGCCCTTGCTTGACTGAACCGCTTCATCGGCGGTAGCTGAAGCCTGGTTGATAATCTGTTCGCGCTCCTGGGAGCTCAACGGCTCGTACTGGTCAGGAAGTGTGCATTTTTGCAGGCGAGCGGCGAAAAGCTGGGGCTGAAGCGGTCCAGCCTGAGCGGTTGCAAGGTCCTGAGCGGCGGAGAAGCGATCCACCGCAGAAGCTCGATTTTTCAGAGTTTGAAGGTCGCTGGCACCGATAATCTGGCTGGGTTTGTCAGCAGAGGCTGCCACAAGATTGTCACACAGCTGCTCGTCGGAAAGGTCGAGCGGGGAGGTCGCTTGCTCTTCGGGCAGGCCTAACAGCGTGATGATCGCCGGAGCCTTGCCTTGGGCGAGTGCGGTGTAGGCCTGCGGGTGCGGGCGAGTGTGAGCGGCTGCGGTGTGAGTAGCGGCGCTGTGAGCGGCGGCTGAGGTTTGGGATGCAGTCGTCGGAGAGGTTGCGCTGTGAGCGGCGGCGTGGGCGAGGGGAGCGCTGCTCGCAACGAGAGCGGTGACGAGGGCGAGGCAGGCGAGGAAAACGAAACTCACAGTATGCCACGGGATATGCCAGTTGATATGCCATGAGATGCTGTGCTCAACGCAAGTATTGTGTGGGGTGCGCGTGTGCTCGGCGTGCTGTGCGTTCCAGTTGTGCTGAGTATCGGGAGCCTCGCGCGTGATGTGCGCGCTCTGCCAATCTTTCATCGTGCCCTCGTTTCCTTCCTGCCAGCGGAGATCAGTTACCAGCAACCTTCAGTTACCGGCGACTAGCGGCGATCAGTTACCAGCGGCCTTCAGCTACTAGCAACCAGCAAACCAGCGTCACTGGCCGCCAGCGAAACCTAATTGGCGCCACGCTTCATACACGGCAATCGATGCAGTGTTCGTCAGGTTAAGGCTTCGTCGAGCTGGAAGCATCGGCAAGCGCACCTGTTCAGCAACATGAGGGCCGAAGAAAATATCCATCGGGTCAGGAATATTACCTGGTTCAGGGCCGAAAAGAAGAATGTCAGTTGGCTTGTACTCGATGTCGGTATACTGCTTTTTCGCATATGCGGTAAAAGCGATAATGCGCGAGTTTGGCATCGATTCGACCATGTCCTCAAAGCTTTCATGCAGCACAACATGAGCCATGTCGTGGTAATCCAAGCCGGCACGGCGAAGCTTGGTGTCACGCAAATTAAAGCCCAACGGCTCGATAAGGTGCAAAATCGTTCCCGTCACTGCGCACAGGCGGATTGCAGAGCCTGTGTTTCCGGGGATTCGAGGCGAGTAGAAGGCCAGGTGAGGGGTGGAAGTCTTGATTTCTGCGGCCCTGCGCTTGTCGAGCATCGCGTCGGTCACATTGATTGGGTTGCCATGCGCGTCGGTGATGAGCTCATCGGTGGGTACGTGCGAGCTGCGGTAGCCGTACTCGAATTCTCCTGAGCTTTCCGCAGAGGCTGGGACGGTCGTCTCCTCAAGAATATGCGCGATTTCTGGTCCATCCTGGTAGGTCGAGCTAGCGGCGAGGGACTGGCCTTCGTCGCCATTCATTCCTGCTGGCAAAGGCTGCTCATACTGTCGTAGTGCTTGCAAACGCTGGGCTTCCTTCTCTTCTTGGCGCTTCTTCAAGGCCTCATGCTTGGCCGCAATATGCTCGCGCTGTTCGGCTTTCTGGCGGGCTCGGCGGATAGCGCGCTCCACTCGGCTCTTCTCCACATCGTCGGTGACCTCTTGACTGGCGTCTTCTGGGCTCTGTGCCTCGTGGTCGGTTGCAGGCTCCTGGCGAAGTTCTTGCTCGTTACTCATGCTTCCACTCTATAAACTGCCTTTGTCTAACTCGTGACGATCGCTTCGCGAGGGCGAAACATTGGCTTTTCCTTACAGCAAACGGCTAATTGTGTACACGAGGTGAAATCGCCGCGTTTATGGCTGACCTCTCAGGTAGATTAGGAAGGCGCGTGAAGGGTGGTTGTTATGAGTCGCAGGCGGCGTCGGATTGGTTTTCGCTTGAAGAAGCAGGTTGCTCAAGGCAACTCTGACGAGATGAACAAGTCAAACAATTCTGCCAAGATTAACAGTTCTGACAATCTGGAGCCAAACCAGGCTAATCAGGTGCAAACTGGCGCTCACGGCAAGCGTGAGCATGGCAACCAGCAGCGTGAGAATGACGCGCGAACGGCTAGCGCCTCTCAGCCGGATCAAGGGGCGAAGGGTGCTTCTTCTCCAGATTCTACTTCTTCTGTGGCTGCGGGTTCTGTGGCTTCGGAATCTTCTGGTGCGGCCGATGTCGATGTGGAACTGTCTGCGCCGCGCGTTGTTGCTCAAGAGACTCCGCTGGTTTCCCATCTTCATGCTGATGATCATGCGGATGAGGCTGCGCAAGAGGAACCTGCACCAGAGGAATCTGCAGAATCTGAGGTAGAAGGATCTGCAGAGTCTGAGGCAGGGGAATCGGAAGCTGAAGCTGCACAGGCAAATGCTGATGAGGAACAGGCCGAGCTGCAGGAGCACAGCGCTTCTGAGGAAAACCTGGCTTCCGACGACGCAGCTGATCACGACGATGTTGATGAAGATGCGCCTTCGCAGCAAAGCGAAGTGAGCGCACAGTCTGACGATGACAATTCGGGCAAGCAAACCGCCAAAGCTCAGGATGAAACTGAACCTGAGGCTGAGGCTGAAGCAGAGTCCGAGCCTAGGGCTGATCAAGAGCCAGAAACTGAGGCTCTCGCAGAAATTAAACCTGCGCCAGAGGTTGCAGCTTCTCTTAAGTCAAAGGCTGAGGCAGAGAAGGAAACTGAACCAGAAGCGAAGTCCGAGTCTGAGCCAGAACCTGAGCCAGAGTCTGAGCCTGTCCCATCTGCAGATGAAACTCAATCGTCAAGCGAGCAGCCAGCTTCCCAGCCATCCACTGCGGAAAAGGTGACGCAAGAGGTTAAGGTTGCGACCAGCAATGTGCTCAATCAGGCGAAAAAGTCGATTGTTGAGGAGAACTCTAAGCCCAAGCCCAGGCGCGTGAAGGCCTTCGATGGCTTGCGCGGCCTGGCCATCCTTGCCATTATTGCTTTCCACACCACGCCAAGCCTCATGCCAGGAGGCTTCCTCGCCGTTACGGTGTTCTTCGTGCTGTCCGGTTATCTCATCACCCGCTCACTGTTGGGGCGTATGGATCGCCATCGTTTCAGCCTTTTGGGCTATTGGGGTGAGCGAATCCTGAGAATTTGGCCAGCGACTCTTGCGGCAATCGCATTTGCTGCGGGTGTGGCCTGGGTGTGGCTGCCGTCTGCTCTCACCAAGATTCGTAGCGACGCTGTTCCGACCGCACTTTTCGCCACCAACTGGGTGCAGATTTTCCGTCAAGTCCCTTACTTTGACCAAGCAGGACTTCCTTCCCCGCTCACGCCGTTCTGGTTTGTTGCGTTGATCATGCAGTTCTACCTGCTCTGGTCGGCTATGCTCTGGCTTTTGCACAAGCTCACGCACGGCAACCGCGGAGCAATGGGCTGGATTACCCTGCTTCTCATGCTTATCAGCACGGGCCTTTCCTGCTGGCTGCTTAACCCGATGGATGTGACGCGCGTCTATTACGGCCTCGACACGCGCTGGGCTGAGCTCATGGCGGGCGCACTCATCGCCTTCCTCACTATTCGGGGCAGTGAATCGGTTCATAAGACTGCTCAGAACGCTGGCAAGAGCGCTGGCAAGAGCGCTGATTCCCCGCACACCACTTCCTGCACTGCGCCCGGCATCCTCACTCTCGACTTCGCCGCCTTCGTGCCCCAGAAGTTCAAGGCCAACGCGCATCTGGGCTTCGAGCCGAAGTACCGTGACGCCTTCGTGTGGGTGGCGATGCTCATTATCGCCGTCGCCTCCAGCTTGCTGAACTCGCAATCGACTTGGATTTACCGTGGCGGCCTGCTCGCCGTCGCACTTCTGGTCGCCTTCAGTGTGGCGATGCTCGCCGTAAGCGATGGCACGACAGCTGCTGAAACGGTTTTGTCCAGCAAACCACTCGTCTGGCTGGGGTCGCGCTCCTTCTCGCTCTACCTCGTCCACTACGTGATGATCGAGGCCTTCTTCCCGGCAACCCGCACCACTCCAATGAACTGGTGGGAGTGGTTCATCGACGCGCTCATCATCGCCGTGGTGGCTGAGCTGTTCTACCAAATCGCCGAAAAAGGCTCGCACCCTGGCTTCCTGCACTCCGGCCTGCGCTTTACCAACGCGCTGGCTTGGCTGGTGGGTGCGGCCATGGTGGTGGCTTTCGCCCTGCCTTTGCCGTGGGCAAGCTGGATTCGTAGCCGACAAATTGCCGTTCGTCCCGAGCTTGCCGCCTCACTCTCCGCGCCCGAGATTACCAGTACTGATAATCTGGCGCCGAACAATGGGGGTTCCGCGGCCTCTTCCCAGGCCACCACAAGCGGGGAAAAGGCTGGAAATACGGAGAACTCCAGTAATACCAGCGGCGAAAAGTCGGGCACAACGGGCGGCAAGAACAGCTCCAAGCCAGGTGCTCAGAAGGGTGATAAGAAGAGCAGCAAGAAGGGCGGAGTGGCGCTCGTCAAGCATGATGTGCCACTGCCGGACAAGCCGAAGCCCATTGCTGCTTCGCTGCCGGGCAATCTAGCTTACCGACAGTGGAACCGTGATAAGGGCACGTGCTCGGCCAATCCGATTATTATCGGCGACTCGATTTTGGAAGGCGCAAAGCCGGCCGTCGAGAAGGCGCTGCCGAACGCGATTGTCGACTCGAAGGTCTCCCGCCAGTTGGGAACTGCAGCTGACATTCTCAATAGTTACAACAATCCTGGTGACGATCAGCGTCCGGTGGTGATCGCTTTGGGCACTAATGGTCCGATGGGTTCGACCCAGATTTGGCAGCCGGTGTTGCAAGCTTTGCATGGTCGTTCGCTCTATGTGGTCAGCGAGCGTGTGCCGCGCTACTGGCAAGATGCCAACAACCAAGTGTTACGCGATTTAGTGAAACAAAACCCAGGTACTGTTGGATTAATTGACTGGCAGGCGTATTCTCAAGGGCATAGCGAATGGTTCTGGGATGATGGAACGCACGTCAACCCGGCAACCGGTGCACCTGAGTATGCGAAGATGATGAGCAACGCCTTCTGCGCGCCAGAATAATCTGCGAGTGTACCTGTGCACTTATTTCTCGCAGGTTTTTGCGTGCCTACAGCTCGTCGTTAGCTCGCGATCATGTCAAACGGAGGAAACAATTCTGAGAAAAAAGTCATATATCCGAATTTTGCACTAGATTTTTCTTGGATATTTGATACTCTACTAGAGGCGGCATTCTTCCACTTGAGCAGAGCAGGTGGCGGGTGCCGTCTTTTCTTAACCTTTCATCCCATCGCTTCAGATTTTCATCACATCAGTAATCACAATGCGTGTAGCGCTTCAGCACCAGTTGTTTATCTGCGTTATCATCACTGCGCTTCATATCCATGTGAAAAGTTATGGCACTTTCACAGGCTCACTGCCGACAGGTGCATAATAGAGGCATGCGTCCAACAATTTCTTCCTCCACACTCCTTCCTGCTATCCACGATTGGTGGGAAGCCAACGCGCGCGCTTTGCCATGGAGAGCTGAGGGAACAAGCGCATGGGGAGTGCTCGTCTCCGAGGTGATGAGCCAGCAAACTCCTATGACTCGTGTCGTTCCTTACTGGATGCAATGGATGGCTGCCTGGCCCACTCCCGAAGCGATGAAAGAGGCGACGAGCGCAGAGATTCTCACCGCGTGGGGAACGCTGGGCTACCCTTCCCGCGCCTTGCGCCTGCGAGATTGCGCTGCCGCTATTGTTGAGCGGTTTGGCGGCGTTGTTCCCTCTCACATGGATGATCTGCTGAGCCTGCCGGGGGTGGGCGAGTATACGGCATCGGCAGTTGCTTCGTTCTACTACCATCGCAGTGTCGCCGTGGTTGATACGAATATTCGTCGTGTGCAGACCCGCGCTTTCCTCGGTGAAGAAAGCCTCGGCGGTGCTACAACTAAGAAGGATCGCGAACTGGCCAACTCGCTCCTGCCGTCTCGAAATCTCGAGTCTTCGCAAAGCCAACAGCCATCGCCTCTCTCCAGATTGTCAGGCGGCGATCAAGATGCGCTGTGGAATGAAGCGCTCATGGAAATTGGCGCAACTATTTGTACAGCGAAGAACCCTCAGTGCGAGCAGTGCCCGTTTGTGAAAATCTGCGCGTTTAAGAAGGCTGGCTACCCGCATATGGGGGAGAAGCGGACGAGGCCTGCGCAAAAGTTCCAAGGTACTGACCGCCAAGTGCGCGGGCTCGTACTCAAAGCATTGCGCAATCTGCCCAGTGGCGTGAGCACTTTGAGTGAGCAGCGGTGGCACAAGCTGTGGGATAAGCCTCAGCAACTGGAAAGGTGTGTTGCCGCGCTCGTTGCTGACAAGCTTATTGAGCAGGAAGCAGACGGTAGCATCCACTTCCCGCGCCACTAGTCCGTCAGTGTGAGCCCTGTCAAGACGGTGATCATGAGATGTGCACACTTACTCGGCGCGGCCACCAAAGTCAGGTGTGGCATTTGGCGAAAACTCGCGGCTTGCCCACTGGTCAGGCTCAGTTGCTGAAGTGGATGCCTTAGTGAATGGGCGAGCACCCGCGCTGTGAGCACGTGTACTTCGAGCGTCGGCACTTTGAGCACGTGTACTTCGAGCGTCGGCACTTTGAGCACGTGTACTTCGAGCGGCGGCACCTTTAGCACTCTCACCACTTTCACTGCTATCCCCGCCAAAATCAGCCTTCTGGCGAGCAGCGCGCAGCGACAGCTTGCGCACAGCATCCCGTACTGAAGAGACGCGAACCAACTGCAAACGCGCATACCTGCCTGGGTTGCGCAACTTTTGATGAACCGGAATCAACGCCTGCGTAAAGCCCAATCTTTGTGCTTCATCTAAGCGCTGCTCCAGGCGAGGCACGGCACGAATCTCACCAGTCAAACTCACCTCACCAAAGCAAGCCGTTGTGCGCGCAATCGCCACACCTGACTGTGCCGAAGCCAAAGCCATACAAATCGCCAAATCGCAACTCGGCTCGCGAGCTTGGGCACCAGCAATCGTGGAAATATACAGATCCTTATTCAGCAAACCGATCCGGGCATGCTTATACAACACAGCTACCAGCATGGCGATACGGTTCGCATCCACCCCATTCGTCGCGCGACGAGGAGAGGGCAGAACAGAAGCGGTCGTCAAAGCCTGAATCTCAATCGGCATCGAGCGATGCCCGTCCATCGTGAACGTAATGCACGTGCCATCAGTCAGCTGATCGTCAGAGGAGATAAACAGGCCGGAGGGGTCCGTCACCTGTTCGATACCCTCATCGACCATGTCAAAACAGCCGACCTCATCGGTGGGCCCGAAACGATTCTTCACCGCGCGCAGCAAGCGCAACGCCGTCCTCGTATCACCCTCAAACTGGCAGACCACATCCACCAAATGCTCGAGCGTGCGCGGGCCAGCAATATTGCCATCCTTCGTCACATGGCCCACCACGAACGACGGAATGTTCAAGGCCTTCGACACCTCAATCACCCCGCGCGTCACCTCACGCACCTGGGAAGTTCCGCCCGAAATGCCATCCGACTCTTCGGAAGTGATAGTCTGCACCGAATCAATAATGGCCAGCGCTGGGCGATACTTTTCCATCAGCATCAACGCGGTACCCAAGTCGGTGGTAGAAGCGAGCAGCAGATTGTCACTCATCGCCCCAATTCGGCGCGCGCGCAACCTAATCTGGCCCAAGCTCTCCTCACCAGAAATATAGAGCACCGTGAGATTAGCATGAGCAATATTCCCGGCCGTTGACAGCAGCAAGGTGGACTTGCCAATTCCCGGCTCGCCGGCAATCAAAGCGACTTCTCCGGGCACAATACCACCGCCCAGAACGCGGTCAAACTCAGAGAAACCAGTGTGCAAGCGAGGCTCTTGCTTATCCACAGCGCCCTGAGTTACCGGCACCGCATCGCTCATGTTTTCGAGGCCAAACTCGCTCAAACCGCCAGCTTGGCCTTGTGCTTCGAAAGCTTCACGGTCAAAAGGAGCACGGTCGAAACCATTCTCGTCGTATTGGCCCTCTCGCTGTGCTCGATCCGAAAGCGCAGAAGTTCCGCGCGCTAAAGAACCTGTTGAACGGGTGCGCGAACTCGAAGAGGATCCACTTCGCGTGTCAGCTTCCCGCACGATGGGCTTGCCGTTGGCCCACACATCATTTCGTGGACCGTGCGAAGCCCTGTTGATAGCCGCTTCCACAGCGCTCTCGCGCGAACGCCGTGAAGTCAGCACCTTGGGTAGTTTGGGCTCATGGTATTCCGAAATGGTGTTAAATTGGCCGCAAGAAGGGCAGCGGCCATACCATTGCCCACCGCTCCAGCCGCATTCGGAGCATAAATACGTTCGTGAAACCTTCGCCATAAACTCCACGCTACTCGACAACCTCTCCTCAGGCGAATACAGCCGTGAAAACTGTGGAGAACTGAGAAAGATATCGCGAGTTGAGCGGGTGAAAACTGTGGAAAACCCGCGCTGATAATCTTAAGAGGTCATTTGAGTGTGTCACAATAAAGGCATGAGCTCAATGAATCCTGAGAATAAGCCGTCGGGCCAGCCAAGCTTTGACGAGGTTATGGAGAACGCCTCCACTACGCCACACGAAACCGAGAGCGAGCAGGTCAAAAAGCAGCAGGAACCGCGCAATAAGGCCGTTACTGCAGTGGTCAGCGTGATCATCGGTCTCGTGCTGGTCGTCGTCATCGGCTTGATTACGGCTTTCGTCTACCCAGGATGGGCGAGTAACTTCATGAAGCCCAACCAGCAGGCAACCTCCGTCACCGTGCAAAAACGCTCGGAGCAGAAGGCGACGGCAACTCCTGACGCCCTTCCTGCCGACGCGACAACCCTGCTCAAGGCCATGCCAGACCTTGTCGGTTCGTACGCGCGCAAGACGGTTGCCGATTCTCAAGATTGGCAGTCTGCAAACCCCATCGAAGCGCACTCCGTCGTCTACTCGACTGGTGAGGAAGCGCAGAATGTCACGCTTGTGGTGGGCCAGTGGAGCAAGGATGACGCTGCTCAAAACCAGTACGAAACGCTCGTCAAAGGCCTTTCTGGCAAGCTCTTGGCTTCTGGTGACGTGATGGTTTCTGGCAAGCAGACCGGCCAGTACGAGGTTCACGAGACGGGCTCGGGTAGTGCAACGGCCGTGTGGCGCAATGCGACCTGCGTTTTCCAAGTTTCTGGCAACACTGACGCGGTGAAGAACTTCTACCAGCAGTTCCCGCTGTGATGCGATGCTGATAATCTGGAGAATTTCTTGAGATTATCACCCTGGCTTGCTCTTGCGCGCCCTAAAGTCGGGAAAAAGTTGTAAGATACGATTCGGTTAACCCGTAATTGTAGAGATCGATCGATTGGAGGTCCGTCATGGGATCTGTCATCAAGAAGCGTCGTGCACGCATGTCCAAGAAGAAGCATCGTAAGCTTCTGCGCAAGACTCGTCATCAGCGCAAGTGACGTTTGCCGGGCATACCGGGTTAGGCCTCCCCACGGGGAGGCCTTTTTGATATGTGGTGACAGTGATAAGCGGTGATATGAGGTTGCGAGCAGCGAGATGATGAGAGAAGAGAAGTTAGTGAGGAACAGCCAAGCTTAGGAGGCAACTGCTGGCCAGCACAGCGATGCAACTGCCAGCCAAGCATTGCTAGATCTGGACAAGAAGAACGGCAAACCTGTTCATCACAGAGCCCAAACGCTTGAGATGCGCAATAAGATCCTCGCTGCAGCAACTGTCATTTTTGGGCGGAAAGGCATTACGAATTGCAAGAGGACCTTATTCTCGAGTGTGAAAAGCGGGGGATTGTCGTCGATGATGCTCATAAGGCTCGTATTGATGCTGCTTGTGCAGGTGTGCTGGCACAGATGGATGGCTTGCAATTGCAATGGGCTTTGCAAGATGATGCCATTGAGCTTGCTGTGATGACCAAGAAGGGGATTGAAGCGTTGATCTACCCAGTTCTTCACCCTTCGGTGTGTGAGGAAAGTGAGCTTTCGGCGAGCTCTGAGGATTTTGCCTGCGATGACTGATCGAGCACAAGGAGCGGCAAGCCGACCTGGCATGCCGAAAGTGCATCATCATGGATGAGCCGACGACGGCACTAGATGTGGCGATGCAAAGAGAAATTGTTCGACGGATTGTTCAATTGCGCGATCAGTTTGGTTTTGCTGTCATTTTCATCGCTCATGATATGTCACTGCTGCTGGAGATTGCTGAACGTATTGCCATTATGTATGCGGGCAAGATTGCGGCCATAGGCAATCTTTTTGATATACACCGGGTTAGTAATCATCCGCTGCGCGGAACTGTTGGTGAATGTTTTCGTGCGCGTGTTATCGCGCAGATTCCTCTTGATTTCGTGGTTGTTCAACCACGTGGCTATCGCCATCGACCTTTGTTCTCGTACGCATACATCTCGAAGATACGACGCACGACCTTCGCCTCGTCCTCATCGACCTCAAGCTCTGTGAACTTGTTGCCCTTATCGACAAGGCTATACTTGAAGGGTACTTGCCCTCCATTTCAGTAGCCTTTGCGGGCCTTCTCCTCACGTCCGCTCATAGTCTGGGGGCGGATGTACAGGACGCAAGAGAGTGGGCGGGCGGCATCTGGCGTCTTGGGATTTTTCGTGCCATGGGCTCACCTCTCCTCCCGTCTTTTCCACTTCTAGGCTTTTACGTTAATTCCTCCTATATGATGAATTGAGTAAATACGCATTAAATATAAAGCCCGCCGCTCAAAAGAGCTACGGGCTTCGCATACTTGCTACCGATTGCCCTTCGCACGGTTATGCGTCTTGCAGAGCATCTGGCAGTTCGCCTCGTCCGTAGCGCCACCCTTGCTCCACGCGGTCACATGGTCGGCGTCCATCTCGGACTCCCTGTAGATGCGCTTCGCGTTCGCATCATGGCCAATAGCGCATAGCGGGCAGTTCGACACGCCCTGAGCTTCCGCCTCGGCTGTCTGCTTGCGATAGACCGCTTTGATGGTCTTCTTGTCAAACACTCGAACGTTGAGCAGGCGGGAGTCCTTCTCGCCGCCCAGCACATACTCGAAGATTCCCTTCTTGTCGGTAACCTGAGAATCATCGAGTAGGGCGTTTACGCGTTCGGCTACCTTGTCTTTCGAGTAGGCGTTCTTGTGATACTCGCGGTACAGCCGACCCCATTCGCGCCCGCACATCTCGCTTCCCGTGTACTCGAATACGGAATCCACCCAGTCGATGACTGTATCGAAATGGTTCTTCAGCTCGTCAATATCGGCGTCGTAGCGGTGCTGCGCCATATAGTCGTCGATATTGCCATCGCTGACCCACTCAAGCGCGGTTTCGAGAATCGCCTGACGCTTCGGGTCTCCCGAAATGTACGTTTGCCAACGGTTCATGTTGGCATTACCCGTGTCGGAGAACACCTCGCGAGCCTTCGTCACGAACGGCCCGTGATACGCCGCGTTGCGCAGTTCCTGCTTCTCCAGTGGGACACCTGCGATGTTGATAGTCCTGAACCACGCCTGAATCTCCGACGGTTCGCCCTCGCAGACGTAAATCGTCAAAGGCGCGTCAACGATGAGCTTCTGCTGGTCGGCATCCAGACTGTCAAAATAGCGGGGCTTGCCGTCTAGCTCAACGGCGAACGGCCACGATTGATTGACAAAGCGAGCGAACGAAGTGATGCGCTGCTGCCCGTCCAGAACCTCGTACATCCCGTCCTCGTTTTTCACGAAGTAAATCAGGCCAAGCGGGTAGCCCTTCAGAAGGGATTCCACGACGGCAACGTCCTTGCCTGTACCGCCGTAAATGTAATTGCGCTGGTACTCGGGCTGGATAATGAGCTGTCCGTCGAGACCGAACAGCCCCTTGCCCTCGTTGCGGTCGAACACGAAGCCCTTGCAGACGTCGCCGACCGTCCAATCAGTGTGTAAAGTTGTCTTCATTAGTTATCGTCTCCTTTTCGGCATATAAGAACACGGCGATAAGTTTCCTTTCCGTTTATTGTTCCATTCATAGAGCCAGCGGCACGACTCTTAACACTCGACGGAAAGAAATAATCTATTGGCTCAATTTGTGCCTGATCGTGATTCTGGCGTAGGTAATCTTCCCATTTATCTTGCCTTCTGCGTTTTTTATCATCCCCGCTATCGCTGTCGAACAAGGATACGAAAGTACGGTTGAACTCTCTCTCTCTCTCGTGAAGACTAAGTCTTTACCATCTTCACCCTTGCGAAAAGCGACAATTTCAAACTGCTCGGGATTGTATTTGTCCAAAAAAGTGATTGGAACGCCCATCACTCCGTTAAAATCCGATGGAATAGCCTCCACAAACGGCACCTCGATAGCATCGTAGTTGTCGTAATGAGGATATTCGAGCTTGCCGTAGTCCTTCTCGAGTTTCTTACGAAGCCTTTTGTTGAACTTCAGGTTGTGCTCCATCGTGTCGAGCAACAACGGTTGATGACGCAAACCATGGTCAATGTTCGTAAACCAACCAACATTGCGAAATTTGACCAAACCCGCATCGGCATCATATACGCCTGACGCAAACTCGCGCACATTATCAGGGGTGATGCGAAAATAAGCATTACCGCCCGGGAATCCTGGTCCAAGCCAAATCTCATTGTTCCTAAGAAGCGGGAACACTTCTTTATAGGTAATGGCATTCTTGCTTCCAATAATCACAAACTTTTTGTTTGCTTCAAGAATCCATCCCAAAAACTCGCGAAACAACGAGAACGGCGGGTTCGTGATGATGATGTCCGCTTCATCACGCAGAGCTTTTACCTCTGCCGAACGGAAATCACCGTCCCCTTCAAGGTATCCCGAAAACTCAATGTCATCGGTATCCACGCGGCCAGAGCCGTCCTTGTCGCGCGTCAGCGTAAATAGTTTCCCGTGTGTATCGTTCTTATCGGCATTGAACATCGGGGACTCTTGCTCAAACAGCGTAAGCTGCTTACTTCCAGCGCTCTCCGCATACGACGTGCTTATCAGCTTCTTCAGCCCGAAGCGCTCGAAGTTCGCGGCAAAATACTTCGTAAAGTTCGACCACTCTGGGTCATCGCATGGAAGCAGAACCGTCTTGTCCCTGAACACATCAGGATTGAACTCCACATAGGCGTTCATCTCAGCTTCGATATCGTTGTATTGCGTATAGAACTCATCGTTCTTGGCATCCCTCGCTGAGTGCAATGCTGTATTTTCAGCCATTTACTTCTCTACCTCCTCAAGATGCTCCTGCACCCACTCGTGGATGATTGCGGCAATCGTCGTCTCGCGCTCCGCAGCCATCATCTTGAGTGCCTTCTTGTCGCTCACGGTGAGCGACAGCGAGAGAGTGGTGCGCTTCTCGTCCGCCGTCGCGTCGGCGACAACGGCCTTCTCTATCTTCTTCTGCTCGGCCTCGCGGTCGGCAGCGTATTTCTCGAAAATGTTCGCCATGGCTCGTCCTCTATAATTATTTACACATTTGTACAAAAATACGCCTTGGAGACACATTTGTCCAGATGGGCAACGCCTCTGACTTGTGGTTATTCCTGCAGCAGCGACGCGACGAGTGCTTCAAGCACATCGACAAGGTGATGTACGAGAGCTGCCCTGAGCTTGGCCACATGAGCGTCGCCGACATGCGCAAGGCGGGACGCTCCCTGCACAAGTTCCTGACCAGGAAGGCGCCTTCGCAGGGTGCCGCTCCTGCCCGAAATGGCGCGCCCGTCGCGTCCGATTCGGACAGCACGTCCACCCCGGACGGACGCGAGCCTATTCCCGTGTCGGGCTATGGCTCAGGCAGAACAAGCAGCAGCAAGCATTGTCGCGGTTATGGACGGCTTGCAAATCCAATCGTGAACTGTAAACGGTAAAGTGTGAACTGAGAACGTGTTATCAGCAACCGCTCAGTTGAATGCGCTGACAATGAAATTCGCGCTGAAAATCTGACAGTGTGTTGATAAAGCGTTAGCGTAACCTCATGACACAAACACAAACTATCTACTTCGCAGGAGGCTGCTTCTGGGGCCTCGAGCGCTACTATCAGAACGTTGACGGAGTCGTTAACACCACCGTCGGCTACGCCCAATCCCTCGTTGAAAACCCCAGCTACGAACAAGTATGCTCCGGAGAGACGGACGCTGCAGAAACCGTCAAAGTCGAGTACGACCCCAAGCGTGTAAGCCTGCGCACCTTAAGCCTGCTCTTCCTCGACGTCATCGACCCCTTCTCGCTGAACAAGCAAGGCAACGATGTCGGCCGTCAGTATCGCACCGGTATGTTCTACTCTGGAAGCGCCGAGCAGCAAGCTGAACAGAAAAAGGTTTTCACCGCAGCCCTCGAGCAGTTGGTTGATCACGACCCTGGCGAGCCTGCCGTAGTGGTCGAGCCTCTGAAGAACTTCTACCCGGCCGAAACCTACCATCAGGATTATTTGGTCAAGAACCCGTCTGGCTACTGCCACATTTCGTTTGCCAAGATTGCCAACGTGAAGAAGCGCCAGAAATACATTGAAAAAGTGTGGGGTTTGACTTTGGAGCAGTATGCTGTGACGCAGACTGCAGCAACCGAGAGGCCGTTCACCAACGAATATGATGCCACTTTCGAGCCGGGAATCTATGTGGACATCGTTTCCGGCAAGCCGCTGTTCAGCTCGACCGATAAGTTCGACTCAGGTTGTGGCTGGCCAGCTTTCTCCAAACCGATCTCGCCAGATCTGCTGACTGAGCACGCTGATTACCGCATTCCGGGCAGGCCTCGCACCGAGGTAAAGGCTGCTGATTCTGATTCTCATCTGGGCCATGTTTTCGATGATGGTCCGGCTGAGCTCGGTGGCTTGCGTTACTGCATCAATTCAGCGTCTTTGCGCTTTGTTCCGCGCGAGAAGATGGCTGAGGAGGGTTACGCTGATCTGTTGCCGCTCGTTGAGGGACAGTAAGGCGCGCAGCGCTTGAGATTATCACTGCGGCTACGGTGAGCGCAGTGCATCCACCGCACTGGTAATCTAGCGCGGGTATGCGAAGGGCCTGTACTGTCGAAGAGTACAGGCCCTTGTTTCGCACTGATAATCTTAAGAAATTCACTTATTCGGGTTGGTGAGGACCAGAGGCTCGCCCTCGTTACCCACGATAACCTCGTCGACCATGTTGAGGAACAGGCCATGCTCCACTACGCCGACCGTGTTAATCAAGTCAGCGGCGAGAGCTTCAGGGTTATCGATGCGCTCCAAGTGAAGGTCGACCACGTAATCGTTCTCATCAGTCAAAACCGGCTTGCCCTCAGCGTCGAGGCGCAGAGTTGGCTTGTAGCCCTTAGCCTCAAACTGCTTAATGACGTGGCCCACGCCGAACGGAATGACTTCGACAGGAAGCGGGAACTTGCCAATAGTGTCCACCTGCTTGGAGTGGTCAACAATCCAGATGTAATGGCGAGAGTTAGTAGCCACAATCTTTTCCCACAGCAGAGCTGCGCCGCCACCCTTGATGCCGTTGAAGTTCTTGTCTACCTCGTCAGCGCCGTCGATGGTGAGGTCCATGTGGTCAACGTCGTCAATGTCGACGATCTTAATGCCATAGCTTTCTGCCTGAGCGGTGGTACGGCGAGAAGTGGTGACACCGGTGAAGCGAAGGCCTTCTTCTTGCCAGCGCCTACCGAGCTCGTCGACAAGGTAGCGAACGGTGGAGCCGGTGCCCAGGCCGACGACCATGCCATCCTTGACGTACTGAGCGGCCTTGATGCCCGCTTCCTTCTTGAGTTTGTTCTGCAATTCCTGATCCATAGTGCTCCTCACTCTTGCTTTTCCTTTTGAGAAAGTTGTACTGGTTTCATCCTAGCTGAAGGGATAACTGAGGAAGGCGGAACAGTGAAGTTCTTGACTTCAGCTACGTTGAAAACTGGTCAGTTCTCACCGATGTGGCAATCTTAATAAAGACGGTAGGTGCTGTTCTTCATGGAGATGGAGCATAGTGATGGCAGAACACAACGCAGTTTTCGAGCCGCAGAATATTGTGGTAACAGGCGGAGCAGGCTTTATCGGTTCCAACTTTGTCCGCTTCGTCACTCGCGAGCATCCTGATGTACACATTACCGTGCTGGACGCGCTGACCTACGCTGGTAATCTCAAGAATTTAGAAGGGCTTGACCCCAAGCAAGTAGAGTTTATCCACGGAAATATCTGCGATGCAGAACTGCTCAACCGTGTCATCCCTGGCCACGACCTTATTGTGCACTTCGCTGCTGAGTCACATAATGATCGAGCGATTGAGGATGCGTCGCCATTTCTGAAGACTAATGTGGAAGGAACTTACACGCTTTTAGCAGCAGCAGCACGATATGGCCTCCGTTTCCATCATGTTTCTACTGATGAGGTTTATGGAGATCTCCCGCTCAACTCTCCCGCGCGGTTTACGGAAAGCTCGCCGTACAACCCCTCCAGCCCGTATGCGGCGAGTAAGGCGAGTTCAGACCATCTCGTGCGAGCCTGGAACAGAACCTATGGGCTGTATACCACAATCTCAAATTGTTCTAATAACTATGGGCCTTATCAGCATGTAGAGAAGTTTATTCCTCGCCAGATTACCAACATTTTGCACGGTTTAGCCCCTCAGCTGTACGGAACAGGGCTGAATGTGCGCGATTGGATTCATGTTGATGACCACTGCCGCGCGATCTGGCAGATTATTACTCGCGGGCTCAGTGGTGAAACGTACTTGGTTGCCGCCCAAGGCCAAAAGAGCAACGTTGAAGTTCTCTCCCTCATTTGTGAAGCGATGGGTGCGAGTGCAGATGCTGTCGAGTTCGTCGCTGACAGGCCAGGCCATGATCGCCGCTATGCTCTCGATGCCACCAAGATTACCACTGAGCTTGATTGGCATCCGTTACATACCGACTTTTCTCAAGGAATCGAGAATACCATTCGTTGGTATAGCGATCACCGCGATTGGTGGGAACCACTGAAGGCGCAAACAGAGGAGCGCTACCGTCGCCAGCTGTCAGTGCTTCCGTGCACAGGTGGATTGAGTCCAGCAAGTTGCATTTACTCAAAGAAATGATATTTCTCAATCTGGGCGAGAACCCGTGGGTCAACATCCGCAGCATCGATGTAACCGTCATGCAACAGCTGAGCCCAGCCCTCTAATGGCATACGGCCTGTGTCTGTTGCACGGTAGGCAGGCTGGTGTGTTTGGCCGTGCCTGGTTTGTTTCGTCTGTTCATCGAGTTGGGATGAAAAGCCATGGGCGAGTGTATCGCAAATCTCATTTCCTTTATGCCCTGCATGGCCTTTGACCCATTCAAAGCGCACTGAGCCACCTTGGCTTTTCTTATACTCGATCTCGTCATAAATGGCGCGAACGAGGGCAAGGTTATTCACAGGCTTCTTATCCGCTTTGCGCCAACCTTTGGCAACCCAGCCTTTCACCCAGGTAGTGGAGCAATTGATGGCATACTGCGAATCAGAACGGATGACGAGGTTCATCACATTGCGGTGGAAGCGCAGTACATCAAGGACGGCGGAAAGCTCACCGATGTTGTTCGTTCCCATCATGGCTCCGCCATAGTTACGTTCATCAGTGAGCATATTCCACCATGCCCAGCCCATTGGCCCAGCAGGGTTCCTCAGTGCTGAACCGTCAGTGTAGACAATAACCTCGTTTTGTGGCATGAGCTCTATCCTACGCCTGCATTGAGTTGCCCTGAGCTTGCTGCGCGTCGCCCTGGACTTGCATTGAGTTGACCTGGGCTTGCTGCGCGTCGCCCTCGCCCTGTACTGAGTCATCCTGAACTTGCGCTGAGTCATCCTCATAGGAGCGGAAAGGCTCACCCTTTGCAGGGTATGTTTCTGGTTTAATCTCCAAGCCCATCTGTGCTCCCTCATAACGTAGCTCTTTGACCACAGAGAAAGTTA
>DGYMJ06203__coassemble_289_pt1 | contig 108933 bp, 85 predicted proteins | sample DGYMJ06203__metabat2_high_PE_023 | metagenome-assembled genome bin DGYMJ06203 | reverse complement strand
CAACCTACAGGAAACTCTTCCCCGTGAGGGGAGGAATCCCCCGACTTCAGTCGGGAGAGGAAGTCAATGCATGAACGCCGGTTTCTCAACAGTTTTGAGCCTGGAGGACAGTTTTTCTTGTGAAGATTGTTCATTTTTGTTCGCACTTGTGAACGTGTGAGAAAAAAAGACCAAAATCCGCGGAAATTCAACAGTTTTTCTGATTTTTGTTGTAATATCGGCTATGTAAACGGACGGCGAACAAGAAGCCGCTCCCACAGAGAAAGAGTTAGTGCACCATGGCATATAACAAGGCTGATCTCGTTTCCAAGGTTGCTGAGAAGTCCAACCTCACCAAGGCACAGTCCGAGGCTGCTATCAACGCATTCCAGGACGTTCTCATCGAGTCCCTCAAGAACGGTGAGGGCCTCAAGCTCACTGGCGTCTTCGCTGCTGAGCGCGTTAAGCGTGCAGAGCGCACCGGCCGTAACCCACGTACTGGTGAAACCATCAACATCCCAGCTCGCTACGGCGTGAAGCTCTCCGCAGGTTCCCTGCTCAAGAAGGCTGTTTCTGAGTGAAAACTCGATAGCCTCGCAACAACTCAGTGACGAGTTATGACAATGCCCACTGCGTAGCAGTGGGCATTTCTTTTAGCTGTGATAACTCCCTTGCATTCACCGATCATAGTGTGCCCGCGGATCATAGCGTGCCCACAGATCATAGTGCACTCACAGATCACAGTGATCAGTTATTTCTGAGCGAACTGATCTGCGCACTCGCAGGTTACCACTATCCTCGCGAATATGTGGCACTATTCGTGAATCGGTGGCATCTCCTGAGTACGTGCAATCCGATCGTCGTTACTCGGGTTTGACACGGTCGGATTATCAGAGCGAGCAGCCAGATAAGGCATCAACTCATCGTCGATCACAGCATTAGTCGCCACAATGTCATTCGCTTCATGCCAATTGATCAACGAGCCATCCCAACGGGAAAGGTGACCTTGTGCCTCCCACAACACGACGGCACCCGCAGCCACGGCAGGAATATCCCAAGAGTGCAGGGATGGCTCGAAGTAGGCGTCATACGTGCCGTCAGCGACCTTGCACAAATCTAGCGACACCGGTCCGATGCGCTTAATGTCCGCAGGCTTACCGGTGAGGTCATTCACGGTTGCCAGTGCACGACGCGATTCGTTCCTGAAGTAGCTCATGCCAAAGCAGAGAACAGAATCCGACAGATGTGGCCATGTAGAGGGGATCACTCGCTCTCGCTTTTCTGTGGTTAACAGGCGGCGGACGCGAATGGCACCTTGCCCGCGAGCTGCCATATACGTCAAATCGAGAGCAGGAGCGTGCACAACACCGAGAATGGGATAGATTTCTCCCCTGTCATTGGCTTCAAAGAGCGAAACCGTAACAGTCCATTCGGAGAGGTTCCTCGCAAAGTTGATGGAACCGTCGACGTTGCCCACGCACCAGAAGCGGTCGCCTGGCCTAACTTCACCGGCGAGCTCATCCCAGTAGCTCTTGTGTGGTTCGATCTCATTGAGAGCACCCATCACATACTGCTGCAGGTGTGAATCGATGTCGGAAGCGTAGTGGCCGACTGAAATACCTCCACGTTCGCGCGAGGTTTTGATCACGCTGGGGTTCAACTGCTCTCTCAGGGCGTGGTTGCCGGCAGTGCGGCACACCTCTTCAACCTTTGATGCCAGTTGGCGCAAATCCATAGAGCCCACCTTTTCACTCAGTTGGTGATTGAGGAACGACTTTTCGCAAAAGTGACATGAACATCATGTCGGTATCGATGTTAAACAACTGAACATCGCCGTGAGCAAGCTTCAACGAGTTCTCCCCCACCACGGTAGAAAGAACTTGTGCCGCGTCTAATCGTTGCACATCATCACGACTGTTCACGCAGGCATCCACCACCGCTCGCGTCTCCTCCACCACGGGCGAACACGTCGAATAGAGTATGACTCCGCCGGGAAGTGTGGCGTCGATAGCCGCATTGAGCAGTTGTTTTTGCAAGCCGATGAGCTCGTCAATCTCCTCAGATTTTTTACTCCAGCGCGCTTCCGGCCGCCTTCTCAACGCTCCCAGCCCAGAACACGGCACATCGACGAGCACACGGGAGAACTGACCTTGCTTAGCTAGGGCATACTCTCGCCCGTCCAGCACGGTGATCGCGTCAATTGTCTCGTCTTTCAGCGCTGCCACATTGTGTGCAACGAGTTTCGCGCGAGTCGGGTTCTTCTCGTTGGCGCGAATTGTCGCACCTTTAAGCTGGGCGAGAGCTCCGAGAAGGGCAGTTTTTCCGCCCGGTGCTGCACACAAGTCCAGCCAGAGATTATCACTGCTCGCTTGGCTCTGCGCTGCCGCTAAAGTGAGCGCAACCAGCTGGCTTCCTTCGTCTTCCACACCCGCTTTGGCATTCTTGACGGCCGCAAGCGTTCCTGGATCAATACCGCTGACCCTCAGAGCGTAGGGTGACCACAAGCCTTTTTCAACGTGAGCTTGAGGTGCACGGTCAGTGATCTGGTTGGCAAGGTCTGCTGGTGCAACGAGGCCAGGGCGCGCGCACAAAGTCAGAGGTGCAGGAAGATTATCAGCGCGCAAAATCTCTTCCAGCTGCTTCTCCCGCTCCTCCTCACTCATCTGCGGGTTTGCCGCTTTGAAGGATTCGCGCAGCTTGCGAATGATCCATTCGGGGTGAGAATTGCGTACTGATAATCTGGCGTCGTGCTGCGAGCGAGGGATGCGAGAGGTGAGAATCGCCTCCCATTCTTTGCGACTGCGTTCACTGGCGCGACGCAAAGTGGCGTTGATCAGCCCGGTGGCACGGTGAGCGTGCGGCGTGTGGCGGGCGAGTTCGACGCTAGTGGTCACCACAGCGTATGCGGCAACGTCAAGGAGCAAGAGTTGGGTGAGGCCGAGGCGCAGAATATCGCGCACGTCCGCGTCCAACAGGGGAGCCGATGTGCTCGCTTGTTTTGTGCTGTCAACCACACTCGCCGCACCTGAGGTGCTCGCTTTAGCAGGTTTCTTCGCAGTCAGCGCGTCAATCAGCGCGTCGAGGAAACCTTGCCAGCGCAGGGTTTGATACACCATATCCGTGCAAAAAGCAGCATCGCGCGCCGACAACTGCGCTTGACTCAACAACCCGGGCAACAGAAGGTTCGCAAAGCTGTGGCGCGTGCGAATCGCGCGCAGAGCAGACAGTGCGACCTTGCGTGCGCCGAGCAAACTGCTGGTGTCACTCACAGTGGGCTCCTGCTTGCAAACGAGCACCGCGAGCCCAGTCTGCTGCTCGCATGGTCTTCTTACCCGGAGCTGTCACTACGAGCAACTCGAGGAAATCAGTTTCGCAGGCAACCCACACGTGCTTCTTGCTCACGACGAGGTCACCGGGATGCAGGGCGGCTGCTTTCAGGCCTTGTGCCTGCAGAGCAGAAGCGAGTGCTGGCTCATCAGCACGGGCAGTATGGACGGCGTTGAGGCGCAAACGCTCGCCTTCCTCGCTGGCAGCATCTTGGGCAGTGACGTGGGCAGCACCCTCAACAGCACTCTTCCCCGCCTTATACACCGTGGTGAAAGCACCGGGGTCAGGGTTGCAGGCGCGAGCATGCGCACTAACCACACTGGCCGGCTTGTCCCACTTCACCTGAGCGTCCTCCATGCTAATCTTTTGCGCTAAAGCCCGAGAGGGGTCAGTCAACTCAGGCTGAACATGCAAGAGAGAAGCAAGAGTAGGGTCGGTAGCCGCCTCTTTTTCAACGCTCGCCATCTGCTCAATGATCATCTGCGCGCCCAGCTCGGCCATCGACATCATCAAATCGCCAGCATTCGGCTCGTCCTCAATCGCCATCTCACGCTGGGCAAGAAGCTTGCCCGTATCCATACCAGCATCCAGCTGGAAAATGGAGATACCAGTCTTCTTGTCCCCCAGCCAAATGCTGCGCTGAACAGGAGCAGCACCACGAAGCTCAGGCAACAGGGAGAAGTGAATGTTGAACCAGCCCAGGGGCACAGCGTCCAACACGGGCTGGCGAAGAATGCGGCCATAAGCGACTACGACAGCTGCTTGCACACCCAGCTCGTGAATGCGCTCGAGGAAGGCTGGGTCGCCAGGCTTGCCGTCAAAAACCGGGATTCCCAGCTCTTGGGCTGCCTGCTTCACCGGGCTTGGAGTAGCCTTCCTGCCTCGCGAACGCACGGCATCCTTGCGCGTGAGCACGGCAACAACCTCTTGGCTGCTCGCCAAAGCGCGCAGCGCAGGAACAGCAGCTTGTGGTGTGCCAGCAAACAAAATCTTCATGTTCACCCTTTCACAACTGTTTTCGAAGCGTGGTAATCTGGCGGCATTCAGGCGCGGAAACCGCTCGCCTGCTCCACACTTGTCATCACTGCAGGAATATTCACGCCCATGGCGATCAGATCCTCGCGAACCTGCTGGGCAGAACGCTGAACAATACCGCCCATGCCACAATCGCGAGCAGCTTGCACATTCGATGGCTTATCGTCAATGAACACCGCGTGCTCAGGCTCATAGCCGAAGGTGTGAGAGGCGGTTTCAAAAATATCGCGGTTTGGCTTGATCTGATGGATAAAGCCCGACACCAGGTAGCCGTCGAGCTCGTGGATGATCGGATAGCGGCGTGGCACCCAGTAGAAGTTCTCCGGCGACCAGTTGGACAGACCCCAGCAACGGTAACCGGCCTGATGAAGGTCCTCAATCAACTGGCGAGCGCCCGGGATTTCACCCATCAGCGACTGGTCAAAACGCTCAAGGTAGAAGCGCATCATTTCAGCCCACGGGCCCGGGTGAGGAGTCATTTGAGCGACGGCATCCTCCAGGCTTTCGCCGTTATCCGACACCGCATTGGCATCGTCAAAACCCGACAGCTCGTTGTCGCGGAACTGGCGGATTATCTCCTCGTCAAAACGCGAGGAAAGCGGGCCGGCTGGGTCCCAATGCACCAGCACCTCGCCAAAGTCAAACACGACGTCGGTAATAGGAGTGGTCGCGCGCTCCACCGTGGCAAAACGACGTTGGACTTCCTGGTTGGGCTCTCCTTGCGTGCGACGCAGCTCTTCGGCGCTCAAGTGCGTGTGCGCAGGCGTAAGGTCGACAAAAGTCATTTTTCTCCTTCATGAGATTATCAGTTCAGCTTTTCACTGCCTTCTATTCTACGGCTGAGGTTTACTCCTCGCCGAACGCGAAGCCCGACTGTAAAAACTTTTACCTGCGTTCGCGCCTGCACTCACGCTTGCGTTCACGCTGGCATTCAGCGAATCGCGAGATTCTTGGGATCCATCCAAAAGCGCAGCTCCCCCTGCCGCTGAATGCTGACCAAGCTCGCCGCCTGATGCAAACGCGTCGCCAACTCTTGACGAGAGGAGAGCGGCACGCGAACAATCACTTTCACTCGCTCCGATGCTCCAGCCAGTGGCGGTGCTTTACGCTCCGTTTCGCGCAATTGCACGGAAACAGGGCCCATGATGCGAGGAACTTCTACTTCATGCAGCTGTCCATCCTTGCCATAAAGCGAAGCGACCAGCGGCGGGAAGGAATCCACATCCACGCTTTCCACAGCTTGCATAACGGCCGGATAATCGCCCCACACGCTGGCGGCCGCAACAATCGGTGGTAATCCTGTTTGACGCCTCTCCTCCAGCTCCGCACGCGCCAAACTCTGCGCATCCCAATTGCACAAAGCATCCGCAATAAACGGATCACACTCGCCGATGAGCAACACCTGCCCGCCGAGTTTGACTTGGCTTGCCTCGCCCATCCACAGGTTGAGGGTATCCGTTCTCGCGTCAAGCCTCTGGTCATACTGGCTTGCCCAAGCGTCCAAGATTATCACCGCAGAATATCCCCCACCGTTCACTTTGGGGATTGCGTTTGCCGTCGCGACAACCACTCGCGGGCTTGCATCAATCTGGGCGATCGGGCCTCGAGGGAACTGCGGGCTCGCCGGCTGCGAAACGATGACCTGCTGGCTTTTCATCAGCATGCTCACCTCTCGCGCGGTTCCCTGCGCACCCACCTTCAGCTTTCTCAAACTCGTGTTGCCACAGTTAGGGCACACCCATTGCGTCGCACTTGCCCCACACCAGGCGCATTGGATGTGGCCAGCACTGTCAATCTCACGCAAGGGGCCAGTACAGCGCGAACAGCGGGCAGCATGGTGACACGAATCGCAGGTCAAAACCAAAGCAAACCCAGCGTGATCGGCCAGCACGAGCACCGGGCCTTCGTTGAGTGCTTGCGTCATCACACCCACGGCGTAGCGGGGAATGCGCGCGGACAGGCGCGGCTCATCGTGAGATTGCAAGAATTCGCGGTTCAGCCAGCTCACGTGAATCGCATGCCGAGCCTCCTGGGTACCTTGAACGCTCAGCGCCGCACCCGTTTCAACGTCAAACTGAGCTTGAGCGCTACGAGAAAGGCTCACCGCAACGTAGAGGCCGTCGTGCAAGCGTGCACGCAGACGCAACACGCCAGAAACCGAAGCGTACGGCTGCTCGCCATCGGAGTAAACGTAAGCGTTCTCACTCATGCAGATGAACAGTGCGTTCTTTCCCACCGGTGCGTACATGCTCGCGCGCGTGCCGAGAACGCAGGTGACCGCCCCCGAGCTTAAGGCCGTCAGAGAACGTGAGCGGGTCAGAGGTGAGGTGGAGGAATCGAGAGTGCAGTAGTCAGCCAGCAGGCCGGCACCATCCGTGAGTTCGCGCTCGAGGCTTGCTTGTGCGTCCTCCAGATTGTGCACATGCCCGCTCAACCGCTCGTATGCTTCGCTGGCAGCTTGTGCTTGTTGTGCCATGTCATGAAGCTCGTCGCTAGTTTGGCCTTCTTTGGTGAGCTTTTTGATGGTTCGCGCGAGCTTTCTGGACAGTACACCTTGGGCGTGGGCTTGCTTCTTGGTGTGGCTGATCTCGCGCTTGAGCGCATCTTCGCGCGCTGCAATACTTTCCAAACTCACGAGCCCGTAGCGGTGAAGGGCTGCTGAAAGCCTGGCGATGTGCGAGCTGCTGGGTAGCACACACACGACTGGCCGGCCGGCTTGCTTGGCTTGCACGATCATCCATGCGATGTCGCTCACCCAACGCGAAAAGCCCGGCACAACGTCCCAGATTACCAGGCGTTGTGAGGCCAGCTCCGCGCCTTCTCCAGCTGCGCTTTTCTCCCCTGTGTTTCGCTGAGCCGCAGGTCCCTCAACTGCGCTCGCCTCGGTTCTGCCTTCTTCAGCCGCGCTAACTGTGCGTTCCTCGGCCACGCGCCCCTCAGCCGCGCTAGCCTCACGTTCTGCGCCCGCTCCAACCTCGTCATCCTCGCCAGCACCGATCAGCGTGTGCACGGCAAGGCTTCCGCGGTAATCGCTGAGCTCGCGCGTGGTCATTTCTTCGAGCAAGTCTTCATCAACAGTGCGCGTAAAACGCTGCTCGCCACGCGCTTTAGCCGCGAAAAAGTCCCAGTCACGCTCCTGCTCCACACGCGCATTATGCGTAGGGAATGCCAGGGAAAGAATTTCAGCGCGGGTGCCACCATACAAGCGGGCGATTTCTTCGACGTCGCGGCGCATTTGCCCGTTGATCAGCACTCGAGTGGACAGCTGCGCGCGGATCGGTTTGAGCGACACGCTGACCGTTTCCACACCCCTACTCCACACAAAGCCTGTGACCACACGCCTGCCAAACGGCACACTGACGGCCATCCCCGGCTCAAGAGTGTCGGCCAGCGCAGGCGGGATGGAATACGTGAAAGTTTGCGCCATATGAATGGCAGTGACGAGAATAACGACGTGCGCGACGAGCTCGCGGTGGCTCACGCCCACTTTCTGAAGATTATCAGTGCGCGCCTGGTGCTTCACTTCCACACCAGGAATATCGAGAGCAAGCTGAACGGGTTGATCGGCCACCACTCCTCCCTTCCTCGGTACTGATAATCTTCTTCAATTCTAGCCCGCGCCAATGCGACGGCAGAAAACGCGCAAACTGTAGAAAACTCGCAACACAGATGTGACGCGCTGGGAGCCTGCTGAGTGCGACACTGTAGCTCACCTCGGCGCGAACAGCGTCAAACCCAGCTCATCCCTCAGCCCTCAACCGCAGCGCGCAACTGCTCAGCGCGCGACACGCTCTCCCAGGTAAAATCAACATCTGTACGGCCGAAATGACCGTAGCAGCTCGTTTTCTCATAAACCGGCTTGAGCAAGTCGAGCTCATCAATAATCGCCGCCGGACGAAGATCAAACACCTGACGAACAGCAGCCTCAATCTGAGCATGCGTGATACCCGGAGTCTGCGTACCGAAAGTGTCGATATTAATAGCCACCGGCTCAGCAACACCGATAGCGTAAGCAATCTGAACCTCGCAACGATGCGCCAAACCTGCAGCCACCACATTCTTCGCCACCCAGCGAGCAGCATAAGCGGCAGAACGATCCACCTTGGTCGCATCCTTACCGGAGAAGGCACCACCACCGTGATGAGCCGCACCACCATACGTGTCGACGATGATTTTGCGTCCTGTTAATCCGGAGTCGGCGGCAGGCCCACCCAAAACGAAAGAGCCCGTAGGGTTAACCAGCAGCTTATACGAATCGTGCTCAACAGGGTGAGTAGAAGCCTGCTCAGCCGCAGCGCACACCTGCTGCAAAACCGGAGTGATCACGTGCTCGCGAAGTTGAGCCTTGAGCCACGTCTGTTCAACATCCGGGTCGTGCTGAGTGGAGATGAGAACCGTGCGAATAGCGCGAGGATAACCGTCATCGCCGTATTCGACGCTTACCTGCGTCTTACCATCCGGACGCAGGCCAGGAACAATATGCTTCTTGCGCACCTCGGCCAGCCGCTGAGCCAAACGCTGAGCCACAGTGATCGGGAACGGCATGAGAACATCCGTCTCATCACTGGCGTAACCAAACACCACACCTTGGTCGCCAGCGCCGGTCGTCGCGTATAACTCTTCCTTCTCCGCGTCAGTCATATCAGCGTGGCGATGCACACGGTCCACGCCCTGCTCAATTTCTGCCGACTGTTGACCAATCGAGGAGACGACACCACAGGAGCGATAGTCGAGGCCGATCTCGCTGGAATCGTAGCCAATACGGTGGAGCACCGAGCGCACTACCGCTTGAATATCGGTGTAGGCCTGCGTGTTCACCTCGCCGAAGACGAAGAAGGTACCAGTTGCTGCACAGGTTTCCACGGCCACATGAGAGTTGGGGTCAGAGCGCAACATGTCATCGAGAATCGCGTCGGAAATTTGGTCGCAGATTTTATCCGGATGCCCCTCGGTGACTGCCTCAGCAGTGAGCAGTTGCAACTCGGTCATACCCTCTCCTTTGAACTTGTTTATACAAATAGTTCATACAAAAAGGGCCTCCCTCACTCGAGGAAGGCCTCAACACAGAAACGGTGAGTAAGCTCAGCGTCCCTCATTTTCGTCATCCGCAGCGAGATGCTCTTCGAGAACACCCTCGTCGATCTCGCGGAAAGCAACAGTCAGCTGCTTATCTTCCTTATTCGCGTCAACGAGCGGGCCCACGCTTTGAATAATGCCCTCGCTCGCCTGGCTCCAGTAAGAGTTCAGCTGGCGAGCACGCTTGGCTGCGAAAACGACCAAAGCATACTTGTTGCCGTTGGTGTGTTCCAACAGATGATCGATGGTAGGATTGACGACTCCCTGTGGTGTCGGCTCAGTTCCAATTGCCATGAGTCCCTCCATTCAGACAACTTTCCAGTCTAGTGAATCCTGTGGTCAATTACCAGTTCACTTTCCCGTTTCCGGGTCCACGCCATATTCCTGGCAAATCACACGCCACAGCTCTTCTGCAGCCTCGTCGACATGCGTATTGGTAATCACCACGTCGAACTCTTTTTCGGCGGCAAGCTCGACTCGCGCGGTGGCCAGCCTCTTCATCCTTTGCTCAGGATTTTCAGTACCACGTTCAGCGAGTCTGGTAATCAAATCATCGAAGCTCGGTGGAGCTAGGAAAACGAAGAGCACATCCAAGCCCAGCTCAGCTGCGCGTTCTCTCACGCGTCGAGCACCTTGCAAATCGATTTCCAAGATCGTGGGCACACCCTCTTGCAGGTGGTCAAGCACCGGCTGCAAAGGCGTTCCATAGTGCGCCATATTGTGCACAATAGCGGTTTCCAAGAACTCGTTATTGCGTCGCATTTGCTCGAACTGCTCTTCGGTAAGGAAGTAATACGTTTTACCGTCCACTTCGCCCGGCCGGGGTGCACGAGTCGTTGCGGAAACCGACACCCATACCTGAGGATGGGCCTTCGTCAAAGCGGCCTCGACAGTTCCCTTACCAACGGCTGTAGGGCCGGAGAGCACGACGAGGCGGCGACGCGGATGAGCTTGTGGCTTGCTAAAACGGCTCGTTACTCCTTGAGAAGCGCGGCGAAACCAGCTGGTCTTATCTTTCTTCTCAGCCATAAATCCTCACTTCCCTCTACGTCGCATGCGAATCACAGCACGCTGCAACAGATATTCTGCCTGCTGCTGTTCACGGTTCGTTGGGTTAAACGGCCAAGCAGCATTCCGAGCTTTAAGGAGAATTCTACGGCGAGACAGCGTCACAAACGCGCGGCGACGGCGACGTTCTGCGGCAGGAATCAGTGAGGAGAAAGTTCCTGGCTTGCGCTCATCGTCACTCAAAGAGGAGAAACTGAGATTATCAAGGTCAACATCCTCATCCGCGCTGTCACCGTACTGCTCGTCGCGTGCGGTGTTATCAGCAGTGGTAATCTCGGTTTCGCTTTGTTTGAGGGAGCGAGACAGGCCGCGCGAGCGCTGCGACTGGTCGTCGTTTTCAGGCACGGCATTCGGGTCGTCACTGATGGCAGAGAGTACAGCGTGAATAAAGCTTGGCGAGTCGGCATCAGAGAGCTTCTTGGCCAGAGCGAGAGCTTCATCGATGGCAACAGGAGCGGGAATTTCGTCGTTGTAGACGATCTCCCACACGCCCATGCGCAAAATATTGCGGTCGACGACAGCCATTCGCGAAATCTTCCACGAAGCGTGTTCGTTGATCATACCGTTGATGCGCTTATAATGCTGTGCCACACCACGCACGATATCCGAGGCATATTCTGGAAGTGGGGTGTCGGCTCCCGGGTTCTTCTCGCGTTCAGCGAGCAGATCGAGAATGTCCGCATCCTTCACATCAGCTTCATACAGAGTGTTCAATGCCCTTTTCCGTGCGGTAGAGCGTGCCATCCAGTCCTCCTCATGTCTGCCTATAAGTGGCGCAAAAGCCTCCGAGTAAACTCGAAGGCTTGTTCCTCTCCCCTGCCTGCGCTCACAGCAAAGGAGTGTCAGAAGTGAGGTGACTCACTTAGTTTCGCGGCCCAGGTAAGAACCGTCGCGGGTGTCAACCTTCACTACCTCACCCTCAGTAATGAAGAGTGGAACTTGAATTTCAGCGCCAGTTTCTACAGTTGCTGGCTTGGTACCAGCGTTGGAGCGGTTGCCCTGCAGGCCTGGCTCAGTGTGAGTGACTTTGAGCAGCACGGATGCTGGCAGCTGAACCTGAAGTGGGGTGCCATCGTGGAAGGAGATCTGGCACTCAGTGCCCTCGAGCAGGTACTTCTCCTGGTCGCCGATAAGTGCGGAAGGAATCATCACCTGATCGTAAGTGGTCATATCCATGAAGACGAAGTTGTCACCATCACGGTAGGAGTACTGCAGATCGCGGTTATCCACGGTCTCGAAGTCAACCTTCATACCAGCGTTGAAGGTGCGCTCAACCTGCTTACCAGACAGAACGTTCTTGATAGTAGTACGAACGAATGCTGGGCCCTTGCCTGGCTTGACGTGCTGGAACTTTACGACAGTCCAAAGCTGACCATCGAGATTCAAAACAGAGCCGTTCTTAATGTCATTGGTGGTTTGTGCCATTTGCTAATCCCATCCAAAGAAAAATCACGTATGAAGACAACTGTTAAGTATGCCACAGCCCCACAACAAAAGGGCTGAGCATGAAAAAAGGGATAGCTCCCGAAGAAGCTATCCCTTGACGTTGGCGTAACAACAGCTGAACTGCTATTTACACGAACAAGTCACAACTGAAGTCAATCAGTCGAGAACTTCGGTCACACGACCAGAACCAACGGTGCGGCCACCCTCGCGGACTGCGAAGGTCTGGCCCTTCTCCATTGCGACAGGCTGGATGAGCTTGACGGAGAAGTTAGCGTGATCACCTGGCTGAACCATTTCGGTGCCCTCTGGGAGCTCGATGCTACCAGTGACATCGGTGGTGCCGAAGTAGAACTGTGGACGATAGTTGTTGAAGAATGGAGTGTGGCGGCCACCCTCGTCCTTGGTAAGGACGTAAACCTCAGCCTTGAACTCGGTGTGAGGAGTGATGGAACCTGGAGCAGCCAACACCTGACCACGCTCGACCTGGTCACGGTTGATACCGCGGAGGAGCAGACCGACGTTGTCGCCAGCCTCAGCGGAATCCATGATCTTGTGGAAGGTCTCGATGGAGGTAACGGTGGTGGACTGGGTATCCTTCAGACCAACAATCTCAACTGGGGTGTTGGTGAGGATCTGACCACGGGAGATACGACCGGTGACCACGGTACCACGACCGGAGATGGTGAAGACATCCTCGATTGGCATGAGGAATGGCTTGTCGAGGTCGTGAACTGGGGTTGGGATGTACTCATCGACTGCGTCCATGAGCTTCTTGATCTGCTCAACCCAGTGCTCGTGGTTTGGCTGATCGTCGTGCAGTGCGCCGTAAGCGGAGATGCGCACGACTGGGCAGTCGCGGTCGAAGCCGTTCTCTTCGAGCAGGTCGCGAGTTTCCTCTTCGACGAGATCGATGAGCTCTTCGTCCTCAACCATATCGCACTTGTTCAGAGCGACGAGGATCTTCGGGACGCCGACCTGCTTTGCGAGCAGGACGTGCTCACGGGTCTGAGCCATAGGACCATCGTTTGCAGCCACAACGAGGATTGCGCCATCCATCTGAGCTGCGCCGGTGATCATGTTCTTGACGTAATCAGCGTGGCCTGGAGCATCGATGTGAGCGTAGTGACGCTTCTCGGTCTGGTACTCGATGTGCGCGATATTAATGGTAATACCGCGTTCCTTCTCTTCTGGAGCCTCATCGATCTGGCTGAAATCATATTCCTGGTTCAGATCCGGGTACTCGTCGTGCAGAACCTTGGAGATTGCTGCAGTCAGGGTAGTCTTACCGTGATCAATGTGGCCGATGGTGCCGATGTTGACATGCGGCTTAGTGCGTACGTACTTGGCCTTCTCTGCCATTATGTCCTCCTGGACGTTCGTAGTTCGCTTCCGCCACATGAGCAGAAGCCCCGCTACATATTACAAAACTGCTGAGATTATGACAACCGGTGCAGTGTTAACTCTTTGAGTTTACCTGCTAAAGCAGACGGATGCCACACCTTCACTGTGAGCGTGGTTTCCCAGCACTCAGGCAAAGGATTTTCACTCACTAATGTAAGACATTAGTTCGCAAAATCGTTGTATGTAAGGGGCTGCCGTGTCGGACAACCCCTCACATACCCGAGGAGACGAGTCAGCACCCGTCCCCTCTCAAAGTTTCAGCTCATGAGCGTTGATAATCTTGAGGAATAACTCAAAGATTAACACTCACTCGCCACGCTGCTTCTTGATGATTTCGTCAGCAACGGACTTTGGAACCTCAGCATACGAATCCATCTGCATGGTGTACACTGCACGGCCCTGAGTCTTGGAACGAAGGTCACCAATGTAACCGAACATCTCGGCCAGCGGCACCTTAGCGTCGATGATACGAACGCCCTTCTCGTCGTCCATCTTATCGATGCGGCCACGGCGGGAGTTCAAATCACCAATGACATCGCCCATGTACTCGCCTGGAGTACGAACCTCGACGGCCATGATTGGCTCGAGGATGACTGGGTTAGCCTTAGGAGCTGCGGTCTTGAAGGCCATAGAGCCAGCGACCTTGAAGGCCATCTCGGAGGAATCGACCGGGTGCATCTGGCCGTCCATGAGCTGAGCCTTGACACCCACCACTGGGAAGCCTGCGAGGACGCCAGTTTGCATAGCTTCCTTGACGCCGGCCTCGACGGATGGGATGTACTCCTGGGAGATGTCGCCGCCAGTGACGTGATCTTCGAAGATGAAGTCCTTGCCCTTCTCTTCTTCGTTGCTCTCGTCGATTGGCAGGAAGTTCATCAGGACCTTTGCGAACTGACCAGAACCACCGGTCTGCTTCTTGTGGGTGTACTCAAGGTCCATCACTGGCTTCTTGATGGTCTCGCGGTAAGCAACCTGTGGCTCACCAACGTTTGCATCAACCTTGAACTCACGACGCATACGGTCGACGATGATGTCGAGCTGAAGCTCGCCCATGCCGGAGATCAGGGTCTGACCAGACTCTTCGTCGGTCTTGACCTGGAAGGTTGGATCCTCATCGGAGAGGCGCTGCAATGCGATTGCCATCTTCTCCTGATCAGCCTTGGTCTTTGGCTCCACAGCAACCTCGATAACTGGGGTTGGGAAGGAGATGGACTCAAGGGAGATTGGGTGAGCAACATCGCACAGAGTATCACCGGTGGAGATTTCCTTCAGGCCAACGAATGCGTAGATGTTACCTGCGCGTGCTTCGTCGACTGGGATCTCCTTATCGGAGTGCATCTGGAAGAGCTTACCAACGCGCTCACGCTTGTCCTTGGAAGCATTGAGAACGGTTTCGCCTGGCTTGATGGTGCCGGAGTATACGCGAACGTAAACGAGCTTTCCATAGAATGGGTGAGCTGCGATCTTGAAGGCGAGTGCTGCGAATGGCTCGTCTGCCGATGGCTTACGATCCTCTTCCTCGTCCTCGTGGCCTGGGACGTAGCCCTTGATTGCTGGAACATCCACTGGGGATGGCAGGTAATCAACGATAGCGTCGAGCATTGGCTGAACGCCCTTATCCTTGAAAGCGGAGCCGCAGAACACTGGGTAAGCTTCAGAAGCCACGGTGAGCTTACGAACGCCCTGACGGATTTCGTCCTCGGTGAACTCCTCACCAGCGAAGAACTTCTCCATGAGTGCGTCGTCAGACTCAGCAACCTGCTCGAGGAGCTTCTGACGGTACTCGTCAGCTTGGTCCTTGAGATCAGCAGGGATTTCGGTGGTCTCGTAGTGAGCACCCATGTCCTTGCTCTTCTTCTGGTCGCCAGCCCACACGTATGCCTTCATGCGGACCAGATCGACAACACCGTTGAAGTCGTCCTCAGCGCCGATTGGCAGCTGCATGACGATTGGAGTTGCGTTCAGCTTCTCCTTGATGGTGTCGACGGAGTAGAAGAAGTTGGCGCCCAGCTTATCCATCTTGTTGATGAAGCAGATACGTGGGACGTCATACTTATCAGCCTGGCGCCACACGGTCTCGGACTGTGGCTCCACGCCTTCCTTTGCATCGAAGACTGCAACAGCACCATCGAGAACACGCAGGGAGCGCTCGACCTCAGAGGTGAAGTCGACGTGGCCTGGGGTATCGATGATGTTGATCTGGAAGCGATCCTCAGGGTCGTGAGACTGACGGTTCCAGAATGCAGTAATTGCTGCAGAGGTGATGGTAATACCGCGTTCGCGCTCCTGGACCATCCAGTCCATGGTGGAGTCGCCATCGTGGGTCTCACCAATCTTGTAGTTCACACCGGTGTAGTACAGAATACGCTCGGTAGTGGTTGTCTTACCGGCATCGATGTGAGCCATAATGCCGATATTACGGACCTGTTTCAGGTCAGTAAGCACGTCTTGTGCCATTTATTCCTCACTTAGCGCGACGATTTGTCTTGGTTATGGGTGCCCTAAGGCGGGAACTCACCAGCGATAGTGAGCGAAGGCGCGGTTGGCCTCAGCCATCTTGTGGGTATCCTCACGACGCTTGACAGATGCGCCAAGGCCGTTGGATGCATCAAGAATCTCATTTGCGAGACGCTCTGCCATGGTCTTCTCACGGCGAGCACGGCTGTAGTCAGTCAGCCAACGCAGAGAGAGGGTGTTTGCACGAGCTGGACGAACCTCGACTGGCACCTGGTAGGTTGCGCCACCGACGCGGCGGGAGCGAACCTCGAGGGATGGACGAATGTTATCCAGAGCGCGCTTCAACACGGAGACTGGGTCCTGCTCAGTCTTGGTCTTCACCTGCTCGAGTGCGGAGTAGACGATGGTCTCAGCGACGGACTTCTTGCCGTCCATGAGAACCTTGTTGATCAGCTGAGCGACAACGGTGGAACCGTAAATCGGATCAGGCTGTACGATACGATGCTTTGCTGGTCCTTTACGAGACATATCACTTAGCCTTCTTTGCGCCGTAGAGAGAACGAGACTGCTTGCGGTCCTTCACACCCTGGGTATCCAGAGCACCGCGGACGATGTGGTAACGAACGCCCGGGAGATCCTTCACACGACCACCGCGAACGAGCACGATGGAGTGCTCCTGCAGGTTGTGGCCTTCGCCTGGAATGTAAGCGGTGACCTCAATACCAGAGGACAGACGCACACGGGCGACCTTACGAAGGGCGGAATTTGGCTTCTTTGGAGTGGTGGTGTACACACGAGTGCACACACCACGACGCAATGGGCTACCCTTGAGGGCCAGAGTCTTCGACTTCTTGGTCTTCTTGGTACGGCCGAAACGAATCAGCTGCTGAATAGTTGGCATTTTTCTCCGATCCAACTGCTACTTACTCTTTGTGCCTCAGGCCGCGACGTTGTGGAAGGCACACTCCCCCAGAAGGATCGAATGTACAGCCAACACCCACCGGCCCGATGGCCCGTCATCCTCCCCTCGCCGTTACCGGTTCGGTTCACAGAATTCAGGGATGTTCCACAGGCAACCTGTGGCACACTGTTGGTAACTATATCACATGCGTGGACAAACAATGCAGCTGAAAACGAGCACCTCAGCCTCGAGGCTCTGTCTCCTCAACTTCGAAGACTTTCGCGTCGGCCACTGAGGCACTTTTACTACTTCTGCACTCAGCGTTAGCATTACTACGTCAGTTGCACAGGAGGATACTATGGCCGTGAGTATTAGCAGCGCCGCTTTTTCTGATATCGGCTTAGTCCGCCGTGACAATCAGGATTCGTATTTGGCCCAGGATGGCCTCTACTTGGTTGCTGACGGTATGGGCGGTGGAGTCGACGGCCGCGAAGCTTCCGCTGCAATTATCGCCGAATTTGCCAAGCTTGCTCATGTTTCCATCCGCTCACGCGCAATGATTGAAGATTGCATTCAACAGGCTCAGGCTCGCGTTGCTGCAATGGCTCATGACGGGCGTATGGCAGGCAGTACGCTGACTGGCATTATTTTGAAGGATATTTCTGGCGAAGATCCCGATAACTGCTGGTACGTGGTCAATATTGGTGATTCTCGTACCTATCACCTTTCCGAGTTGCAAGTCGAGCAGGTCGTCGCTCCTCGCAACTTCCTCCAGCGCGCTCTTCACCGCAAGGAAACGCCTGAGATTACCACTGCCACCTCGTCAACTCCGCACTGTTCCATTCCTACTTTGGATGCACCCCACCTCACGTTAGAGGGTGCTGGCGCACCAACTCATCCCACTCACACTGAAGCGAGCTCGTATGATGAGGTTCCTGCACCGGCGAGTAGCGACCAAACCATGGTGCTACCACGAATCCGCAATCTGACTCGCGAGGACGTTACGCCCGGGATGGCTTTGGCCGCACAGACAGAAACGGACAATGGTAATCTCAAGCTCGACGTCGAGGTGAGTGAGCAGAGGAAGGCCACGTGGGACGTGCACTCCTTCGTGCAGGTGACCCATGACCATTCCAAGCGCCAAGAGGTGATTGACGCCGGCGAAATGGACGAAGAGAGCGCCAAGAGGAGCATTCCGCGCAACATCATCACTCAGGCAGTAGGCTCCCCTGACGGCGTGTCGGCCGACTACTTCCGCGCCGGCTTGTACGGCCGTTTTGTGATGTGCTCGGATGGCATTTACTCCGAGATCGAGCCCACCAAATTCGTCGAACTCGCGTGCGCCCAGCAGGACGCCAGGACGGTGGCACAAAACCTCGTCAACGCAGCTTTAGATGCCGGAGGCAAGGATAACGCCACGGTGATCGTGGTGGATTGCCTCGATTCTGCGGTTCACCAATGGCGCTCGGTGCGCCTGGCGGAGAATGAGGACATCGAAACGATGAATGATTCGACGCTCATCACTTTGCGCACTGCTGTGAAGAGCAGCGCGGCCGCCAGGAACGGCGCAGCTCACCAGGCTCAGTGAGCAACACACGCCGAGACGGTGCGCTCCGCGCAGCAAAACGCAGTAATCACACGCGCGGGCGGAAGGCCTCGAAAATCACCTCGTCAAACACATCTGCGCACTCAATGCGATCCAGCTCGCTACGCACCGTCCACGCCGTGAGTGTAGCCCCGGCACGACGCGCCACACGCGCTGGCAAAGACTTGCCCATATGCCATTCCAAAGCCAGGAAATCAGGGCGAGCATACCAGTTGAGCAGCAACGAGGCAGCGAGGAAAGCCAGGACATCCGAACGCTTCGGAAGCTTTCCCTGCTTGAGCCCCTCCACAACACCCGTACGACGCTGCCTCGAGAACGGTGCAGCCAGCTGACCGCGGATCACTTCCGGGTGATTGAGCTTAAACCAGCGCACCATACGCGAATCAAACGATTCAATGCAATACTGCCCCTGATAAGCTTGCAGCAAATCGCACCCCTTACGCAGCAAATCCTCATCGAGCTGCTCAGAATGTGACTTAAATTCCACGATCAGCGGAACGCGACCATCCACCAAATCCAACACATCACGCAGCAAAGGCACATGCTGGTAAGCCATTGCACCCAGATTGCCGCGCTTGAGGTCCCCCATAGCAGGCTTCGCACTCACCGCCTTACCATCTCCCGCAAGGTTTGGCGCTGGGAAGAGCGGGATGGTGGTGAGCTCTTCATACGTGAGGTCCTTGATTGCCACATCGAGCCCCGCCACGCGCAACAGATCGGGATCGTGGCAGACCACCACTTGCCCATCCTTACTCAGCTGAATATCAAGCTCAATGCCGTAGCCCACTTCACAGGCGGCGGCAAAAGCTGCCATCGAATTCTCTGGCGCAACAGGAGCCGAGTCGACAACCGGCTCATAGCCTGCTTGAGCGGCCAGATCGCGAACCCAAGCAACATACTCGCTGGCCTCAGAATGTTCGTCACTCATAGCCGCACGCGACAAGCCCGAACCCGCGTCATGCAAGCCGCGATGGGCAAAAAGTGTGACAGGAAGGCCCGTTTTCGCAGGAATAAGCCCCTGGCCAGGCTGCTCACGCAAACGCTGAGCCCTCGTGCGAGGAAGGATGCTCCATAACCAAGCAGCCCCGCCTAAAAGCGACAGTTTAACCAGCTTGCTTGCCAGGCTTTTGTGCTCTTTCGCTGACATGGTAACCTCTTTCCTCCTCGAGTCTTTCTCTATTTTATGCCTCAAGATTGTCAGCGCATCAACCCAGAGGATGAAACGTGCGGCTGCGCCCCTCCCCTGCCTTCGCCCGCGCGCTGCGCGAAGCGGAAAGGGATATGAAAAAGTCCTCGCCCGAAGACGAGGACTGATAATCTTAAGCCCTACTGAGGCCAAGGCAAAGCCGCCGTGACCTCAGAGCGAGCGTATTACTCCTGCGAGTCGTCAGAGGCCTGCGAGTCGTCAGAATTCTGAGAATCGGAGTCATCAGAAGTCTGAGCGTCATCAGAGCCAGAGGACTTGTCGGAGCCAGATGTGTCGAAGGAGCCGAAAGTATCGGAATCCAACGAGAAGTCAGAACCGAAGTTCATGTCGGAAAGCGAATCGTCACCGAACTCGTTACCCAAGGAGAGATCGCCGAAATCAATGTCGTTGAAGTCGACAGAGCTCAGATCCTCGGTAGGCAGAGTGGAGATGACGGAATCCTGCTTATCACCCATGTTGAAGGTGGTGTAGATGGAGTCGCGGATCACCTTATCTGGCTCAACCGTAGCCTCACGGTAACGGGCAAGGCCGGTACCGGCTGGGATGAGCTTACCGATGATCACGTTCTCCTTCAGGCCACGCAGATGATCGACACGGCCATCGAGGGCAGCCTCGGTGAGCACGCGAGTCGTCTCCTGGAAGGATGCAGCAGACAGCCAGGAATCGGTTGCCAGAGAAGCCTTGGTGATACCCAAGAGCTCTGGACGGCCTGAAGCTGGCTTCTTACCGTTCTTCACTGCCTCACGGTTCTGCGCGGTGAAGACGTTACGATCCACCAACTCGCCAGGAAGCATCGTGGTTTCACCCGAGTCGATGATCGTCACGCGGCGAAGCATCTGGTGAACGACGATCTCCAAGTGCTTGTCGTGGATGCCGACGCCCTGAGAGCGGTACACATCGTGAACGCCGTCCACAATGTTGAGCTCTGCTGCGCGAGGTCCAAGGATGCGAAGGATCTTCTTTGGATCGACAGAACCTTCCATCAGCTGGGTACCTGCGGAGACGTGCTCGCCTTCCTTGACCAGCAGTGGAGCGCGACGGGATACCTGGTAGGTGATGTTCTCCATGCCAGGAACATCAGGGGTGAGAATGACGTAACGGCCATCCTCGTTCTCCTGAATGTGAACAGTTCCGTCGTACTCGGTGATCGGAGACTCGCCCTTAGGAGTACGAGCCTCGAAGAGCTCCGTCACACGAGGAAGACCCTGGGTGATATCGGATGCAGAAGCGACGCCACCAGAGTGGAAGGAACGCAGGGTCAGCTGCGTACCAGGCTCGCCGATGGACTGTGCTGCGACGATGCCGACTGCCTCGCCAACATCAACCAGGTGGTTGGTTGCCAAGGACCAGCCGTAGCACTCGGCGCACACGCCACGCTTGGATTCGCAGGTCAACACGGAGCGAACCTTGATGGAGGCAATGCCGTGCTCGACGAGCATAGCGATGACGTCCATATCCACTGCGGAGTTGCGCTTGGCCAGAACGGTGGTCTTATCGCTTGGATCAACGACATCCTCAGCGAGCATACGAGAGTAAGCAGAGGAATCTGCGAACTTGTCGACGCTCAAGGTGCCGTCGTCGTTGCGCTCGGCGATCGGGATGACGATACCCTTCTTGGTGCCGCAATCCTCTTCGCGCACGATCACATCCTGGGAAACGTCGACCAGACGACGGGTGAGGTAACCAGACTCTGCCGTACGAAGTGCGGTATCAGCCAGGCCCTTACGAGCGCCGTGCTCGGAGATGAAGTATTCCAGGGTGGACAGGCCATCGTGGTAGTTGGACTTGACTGGACGAGGAATGATGTCGCCCTTCGGGTTCGTCACGAGGCCACGCATTGCGGCGATCTGACGAATCTGCATCCAGTTACCACGTGCACCAGAGCGCACCATGATGTTCAGGTCGTTGTGAGGACCGAAGTTCTCCTCCATCTGGGAAGCAACTTCGTCGGTGCACTTCGTCCATGCATCGATGACTTCCTGACGGCGCTCGGCTTCGGTGAGCATACCCATCTCGTACTGCTCGTTGATCTTCTGAGTCAACTCATCGTAACGAGCAATGATGGCCTTGCGCTGTGGAGGGGTGACGATGTCGGAGAAGGCCATGGTCACGCCGGCCCACTGGCCGTGGTTAAAGCCGAGGTCCTTCAGAGCATCGAGGGTTGCGTCAGCCTGGGCGACTGGATAGTGCAATGCAATATCGTCGACGATTGGCTTGAGCTTGTCCTTCGGAACCTGCTCGTTGACGAATGGATAGTCAACTGGCAGGGTGCCGTTGAACAGGATACGGCCGTAGGTGGTAGCAAACAGGAAGCCACCATCTTGCAGGCGCTCTTCCTTCACCACTTCTGGCATACCTGGCTGTGGGTCAACGACCTTGACCTCGCCTGGCTCCCAGTTCTTGGATGGCACAAAGTCCTTTGGCATGCGGAAGAGAACCAGAGTGTTCATGGTAATCTCACCGGCATCGAGGGCCATACGAGCCTCAGGAATGGTGGAGAAGATGCGACCCTGGCCCTTCTCGCCTTCCTCAACAGTGGTCAGCCAGTACAGACCCAGAATCATATCCTGAGATGGCATGGTCACCACGTGGCCATCTGCTGGCTTGAGCAGGTTGTTGGAAGCGAGCATGAGGGTACGAGCCTCAGCCTGTGCCTCAACGGAAAGCGGCAGATGGATTGCCATCTGGTCGCCATCGAAGTCGGCGTTGAATGGTGCGCAGGCCAGTGGTGGCAGGTGAATTGCGTTACCTTCCACCAGGATTGGCTCGAAGGCCTCAATGGAGAGGCGGTGCAGGGTAGGTGCACGGTTGAGCAGCACTGGATGCTCAGAGATGACCTGCTCCAACACGTCCCAGACGTTGGCGTCGGCACGGTCGATCAAGCGCTTGGCGCTCTTGACGTTCTGTGCGTAGCCTTCGTCCACCAAACGCTTGATGACGAATGGCTTGTACAGCTCGAGTGCCATTGGCTTTGGTACGCCGCACTGATGCATGCGCAGGCTTGGGCCCACGACGATCACGGAACGGCCAGAGTAATCCACACGCTTACCCAGAAGGTTCTGGCGGAAGCGACCCTGCTTGCCCTTGAGCATGTCGGACAAGGACTTCAATGGACGGTTGGAAGCGCCGGTGACGGCACGACCACGACGGCCATTGTCGAAGAGGGAATCAACTGCTTCCTGAAGCATGCGCTTCTCGTTGTTGAGCATGATCTCTGGTGCGCCGAGCTCGATCAAACGCTTCAAACGGTTGTTACGGTTGATCACACGACGGTAGAGATCATTGAGGTCGGAGGTTGCGAAGCGGCCGCCGTCCAGCTGGATCATAGGACGCAGGTCCGGTGGGATAACCGGGATGGCGTCGAGAACCATTGCTGCTGGGCTGGTGCCGGTGTTGAGGAATGCGTCCACAACCTTCAGGCGCTTGAGAGCGCGAGCCTTGCGCTGGCCGGTGCCGGTGCGCACGATTTCGCGAAGCTCCTCATCGGCTGCTTCGAGGTCGAAATCTTCCAGGCGCTTCTTGACGGCTTCTGCACCCATAGAACCGGTGAAGTAATCGCCGTAGCGATCCATCATCTCGCCCCACAGGTCGACATCGCCTTCCATATCGCCTGGCTCGAGGCCCTTGAAGCGATCCCACACGCTCTGCAGACGACGAATCTGGTCGTCGAAGCGGTTGCGGATGGCCTTCAATTCACGGTTGGCAGCGCTCTTGAGCTTGGAAGAAGCTGCGGACTTGCCCTCGCTTGCTTCCAGGTCAGAGAGGTCCTCTTCCAGCTTGCGCTGGCGGTTGGCGAGCTCGATGTCGCGACGCTTGGTCATGGCATTGAGGTCGGTGTCCAACTCGGCCTGCAAATCTGGAAGGTCCTTCTGGCGCTGTTCAACGTCGACCGAGGTGACCATGTATGCGGCGAAATAAATCACCTTTTCCAGGTCGCGTGGGGAAACGTCGAGCAGGTAGCCCAGGCGGGATGGAACGCCCTTGAAGTACCAGATGTGGGTGACTGGGGCTGCCAGTTCGATGTGGCCCATACGCTCACGACGAACGCGGGAACGGGTCACTTCGACACCGCAGCGCTCGCACACGATGCCCTTAAAGCGGACGCGCTTGTACTTACCGCAAGCGCACTCCCAATCGCGGGTAGGACCGAACACCTGCTCCGAGAACAGACCGTCACGTTCTGGCTTGAGGGTGCGGTAGTTGATGGTTTCCGGCTTCTTGACCTCGCCGTGGCTCCAACGATGGATATCCTCGGTGGTAGCCATACCGATCCTCAGCTTGTGAAACTGATTAACGTCGATCAATCTATTTCCTGTCTATCAGAAACTTGTTACACACATCAGGGAGACGAGCTCAGCGCTCGGACATTCCCCAGCTGTTGTCATCCAGAGAGGTGTCGATGCGGCTTGCTTCTGCAGCAGCCTTATCTGGGCGTTCACCAATGTTGAAGCCCAGCTGCTCGCGGGAGTTGCCAGCCTCGTCATCCTCGGCATCCAAGTCCACAGCAACGCCATCGGCGTTGAGAACTTCGACGTTGAGGCACAAGGACTGCATTTCCTTGAGCAACACCTTGAAGGATTCAGGAATTCCGGCCTCTGGCAGGTTCTCGCCCTTGACGATTGCACCGTAGACTCGCACACGACCGTCAACATCATCAGACTTGACCGTCATCATTTCGTGCAGGGTGTATGCGGCACCGTAACCTTCAAGAGCCCACACCTCCATCTCACCGAAGCGCTGGCCGCCGAACTGGGCCTTACCGCCGAGTGGCTGCTGGGTGATCATGGAGTATGGACCAGTGGAGCGAGCGTGGACCTTGTCGTCGACCAGGTGGTGGAGCTTCAAGATGTACATCACACCCACAGCGACAGGCTTCGGGAATGGTTCGCCGGTCAGGCCGTCGAAGAGGCGTGCCTTACCGAACTTATCCACGAGGCGGTTGCCGTCTGCATCTGGCAGGGTGGTTTCGAGCAGGCCGTTGAGAGCATCCTCACGCACACCGTCGAAGACTGGAGTGGTGACTGGAGTGTTTGGAGCAGCCTTCTCGGCACCTGCTGGGATGTGCTTCTTCCATTCGCCCATGGTCTTGTCGATGTCGATATCCCAACCCTGGCGTGCGATCCAGCCGAGGTGGAGCTCAAGCACCTGACCGAGGTTCATACGCGGAGGAACGCCCAGTGGGTTGAGCAGCATGTCGACAGGAGTACCGTCCTCCATGAACGGCATATCCTCTTCTGGCAGGATGCGGGAGATGGTGCACTTGTTGCCGTGGCGGCCGGAGATCTTATCACCCACGGTGATCTTGCGCTTCTGAGCGACGTAGACGCGAATGACGCGGTTGACGCCGCTTGGCAGCTCATCGCCGTCAGCCTCAGCATCTTCCTTGGTCTCTTCCTTCACTGCAATAACAGTGCCGCGCTCGCCGTGAGGCATGCGCAGGGAGGTGTCGCGCACTTCGCGAGACTTCTCGTTGAAGATGGCACGCAGCAGGCGCTCTTCTGGGGTGAGTTCGGTCTCGCCCTTCGGGGTAACCTTGCCGACCAGAATGTCGCCGGACTCAACCTCAGCGCCGACGCGGATGATGCCGCGCTCGTCGAGGTCAGCCACAGCGTCTTCGGAGACGTTTGGCAGATCGCGAGTGATCTCTTCTGCACCCAGCTTGGAGTCGCGAGCGTCAATCTCGTACTCCTCGATGTGGATAGAGCTCAGGGTATCGTCCTTGACGAGGCGCTCAGAAATGAGCACTGCGTCCTCGTAGTTGTAGCCATCCCATGGAAGGAAGGCGACAACGAGGTTGCGGCCGAGTGCGAGCTCACCATTCTTGATAGCTGGACCATCAGCAATCACGGAATCAGCGTCGACACGGTCGCCCTGGTTCACGATTGGAGTCTGGTTGTAGCAGGTGGTCTGGTTAGAGCGCTGGAACTTCGCCAAGCGATAGCTCGAGGTGGTTCCATCGTCATTGGCCACGCGGATGAGGTCTGCGGACACGTAGTCGACGGTACCTGGCTTATCGGCGATGACACAGTCACCAGAATCGTGAGCGGTACGCCATTCGGTGCCAGTACCGACCAGTGGAGCCTCAGAGCGGACCAGTGGAACAGCCTGACGCTGCATGTTAGCGCCCATGAGTGCTCGGTGGCCCTCATCGTGGTCGAGGAATGGAATGAGGGAAGAGCCCACCGACACCATCTGGCGTGGGGACACATCCATGTAATCCACCTTGGAGACAGGCACATCGTCTGCCTCTTCCTCAGCGTCTCGAACCAGTGCGGTTTCGGAGGTGAAGTTACCGTCCTCATCGAGCTCCTGGTTGGCCTGAGCGATGTAGTGGTTGGCATCCTCATCTGCGGTCATGTAGACGACTTCATTGGTGACGTGGCCGTCAACAACCTTGCGGTATGGAGTTTCGATGAAGCCGAATGGGTTCACACGAGCGAAGGTTGCCAGCGAGCCGATCAGACCAATGTTCGGGCCTTCTGGAGACTCGATTGGGCACATACGGCCATAGTGGGATGGGTGCACATCGCGCACTTCCATGGAAGCGCGGTCGCGAGAGAGGCCGCCTGGGCCCAGTGCGGAGAGACGACGCTTGTTGGTCACGCCAGCAAGTGGGTTGTTCTGATCCATGAACTGGGACAGCTGGGAGGTGCCGAAGAACTCGCGGATGGTTGCTGCAACTGGGCGAATGTTGAGCAGGGACTGTGGAGTGATGGACTCCGGGTCCTGCGTGGTCATACGCTCGCGGACAACGCGCTCCATACGTGACAGACCGGTACGCAGCTGGTTTTGAATCAGCTCGCCCACCTGACGCACACGACGGTTGCCGAAGTGGTCGATATCATCGGTTTCCACGCGCAGGTTGACTTCCTCGCCGTTGCGAGTGCCGGTGAAGGTCTTCGCACCGTCGTGGAGAGCCACCAGGTACTTCAAGGTGGAGACGATATCTTCCTTGGTCAGAGAACGATTATCAGGGTCGATCTCCAGGCCGAGTTTGCGGTTGATCTTGTAACGACCCACGCGAGCGAGGTCGTAACGACGATCGTTGAAGTAGAAGGATTCGAGCAGGGTACGGCCAGCCTCTGGGGTGGCGGTATCGCCTGGGCGGATCTTGCGGTAGACATCGGTCAGTGCAGCGTCGCGGTCTTCCACAGCTTCCTTTTCAATGGCGTCGAGCACCATTGGGTAGCCCTGGAACTCCTGGCGAATCTCATCGACGCTCATGCCGATGGCCTGGAGGAAGACGATGACAGAAGTCTTACGACGACGGTCAATACGCACTGCCAAATCGTCGCGCTTGCCGATTTCGAACTCGAGCCAAGCACCGCGAGATGGGATGATGCGGCCACCGTACACAGCCTTGTCGGTGGTCTTATCCACTTCAGATTCGAAGTACACACCCGGGGAACGCACGAGCTGGGTGACGATCACTCGCTCGGAACCACCAATGATGAAGGTGCCGTGAGGCGTCATCAGTGGGAAGTCACCCATGAAGACGGTCTGCGACTTGATCTCGCCAGTCTCCATGTTGGTGAATTCTGCGTTCACATACAGTGGTGCAGAATAGGTGTAATCACGATCCTTTGCTTCCTGCCAGGTGTGGCGTGGCTCTTCGAAATAGGGATCGGAGAAAGCCAGCTCCATGGTGTCAGCGAAGTTCTTGATCGGAGAGATCTCTTCAAAGGCCTCGGCCAAGCCAGAGGTGTGAAGAGTGGTGAAGGTGCCGTTAGCCTTGTCGCGCTCGACCTTTGCCTTCCAGCGGTCGTTGCCGACGAGCCAGTCGAAGGAGTCAGTCTGCACGCCCAAAAGGTACGGGAGCTCGATTGGCTCTCGAATGGACGCAAAGCTGACACGATTCGGCGCCTTGTGCAGCTTGATATCTTCCGCGTCGTTTCGCGCGTAAGTTTTCGTTGTGCTCTGTGATGCAGCAGCCAAGTGAGTCATTCCTTAATGTTCTTGTGCCGTTCACTACTATGGCCAAGGATCAAGGAATGGAGAAAAATACTGTGAGATTATCACAGCTCAAACTCTGACGGCCGCCATATGCCGCTCCCCTGATCCTTACTCAGGGTTGCCCGCCATATGACACGCCCATAAGCTGTCAATACAATAGCACAAATCGCCGATAAGTTCAAAAAACACTTCCCCTACCGGCGATTTGCGTGTACAATTTTCAGCTTTCGCTTCACTCACTCGCGAAGCCTCACACTCACGCAGCTAGTGCGCGCGTTAACGTACTCCCCTAGCTTTCGCGAATAACAGGGCCAGCCCAATCCACGACCGTGCCCTGAATATGATCGCCGGTGATGGAATCAGTCCATCCGCCGTCGCACTGTTTCTGAGAATCTCGAACCTCTTGAGAAATGAGTTCCGTGAGATTATCCAGAGTTTCGGCCTTCACCATCTGCCCTGTTGTGTCAGCAAACTCGACGCGGACGCGATGGCCGTACAACTCCAGCCAGTCGTTCTCCACGGCGAAAACTTCCAAAACGCGAGCATGAGGACCGAAAGTTGGGTTCGTACCCACAGAAATGGCAGCAGTCCAGCGTGCCACTTCAGCAGGTTGCGTACTGATAATCTCCCCCTTCGTCACCGAGCCAGGAGTAGCGGAAAGTGCGGCAACAGAGGCGGGAGCAGGCAGCGAGTCTGCCGGGCCATAATCGATAAGCCAGCCAGAGTAAACGCCATCAGCAGGCAGAAGGCCTTCATAATCGGGGGCAAAGTTAGCAGTCGGGAAGCCCAAAGTGCGTCCTCGAGCCTCACCGTGCACCACCGTACCGTCGACAGCATGCGGATGACCCAAAATCTCCATGGCCTGAGAAACCTTCATCTGCTCGAGGCAGTTACGCACCGCAGTCGAGCTCCACACGCGCACCTTCTTCTCTACCGGCTTGCCGTCCACAACGCCAGCGGGAACATGGATGAAGCCAGGGCCTTTGTAGTCGACGACTTCGAGGTCAAACATGCGGAAAGCTTCGGAAAGCCTTTGCACCGACTTGACGTTGCCTCCACGGTCGCGACCAAAGTTCGCATCCTGACCCAAAACCAAGCGAGTCATACCCAGCGTGTGCACCGGCTGGCGCGAGTTCTCCACGCGCTGGCTAATGAGCTGGCCGAGGAATGCCGAGTAGGAAATCTGAGAGAAGGCCTGCGTAAAGTGCACGACGATGGCAATATCGATACCCGTTTCGGCAATATACTTCAAGCGCTGGTCGACGGTGGAGAGCTGCTGAGAGTCTGGCTCGCTGGCTGCTGGCTCCTCACCATGCTGGGCGAGCCAGGAGAAGAGAAAGCCAGGGCGGCGGTCAAAAACGATGGCAACAGAGCGGGAATTGTACGATTTCGCCAGCTCCACCACCCTCTTGAGCACGGCCTGGTGACCCTTATGCACGCCGTCGAAAGTTCCCAGCGTCACCACGGAGCTGACTTTCGGGTCCAGACGTGGCCAAATAACGTTTCCTTGCTCGTCTGGGGTGAGGTAGTAAACCTTCATTGGTTCCCTTTCTCTGTGTTTCTCGCGCTGGGGTGTCACGCTGGTTGCCGCTCGCGTGACCGGCGTGTCGTACTGGCTTGCCGCTCGCGTGACCGGCGTGTCGTACTGTCCGGCGGCGCGGCTGGCCAGTGGTGGCCGTTCACCGCATCTGCGGCACCAGAACGGTGGTCGGTTTGATGATCAGCTCGCCGCTGCGCTTCAGCTCGACACTGACCACGGCGATGGCTTTTTGCTGCTCGCCCGTGCCCTTCAGCGCTACGGCTGTCATTCTACCGTGCTCGACCTCACCTGATGCGCACAGACTTTCAAATTTCATTCCCAGCTTGAGCAGTGTTGCCACGTTGGTACTCACGAAACGGCCGAAACTCAGGTCGCTGGCTTGGTGCGCGGTCACGGGTATGCAGGCGAGCGTCCCGTTGACGGCTTGTGGCACGCTCATCACGCATTTCTCCAGATTATCAGCGCGCTTCAGGTCTACTCGCACCGCTTTTCGGGTGATTGTTTCGCCCTCGCGGTTGCGAAAAGTCTTGTCGGTCAGCTCGCATTGCAAGGCGTCAACCACGCTGAGATTACCAACGCGGGTTCGTCGAAGCCGTGTGAGGTAGCCCCCGACACCCAGGATGCGGCCCAAGTCTCGGCCGAGCGAGCGAATATACGTACCTGCAGAACACGTCACCGTTGCATCGACGTCGACGAATACGGGCAGCTCGCTCTTCTCAGCCGTGACGCGGTTGCGCGAATTCGCAGAGCTGGCGAGACTCTCTTGAGCTTCAGCCAGATACACAGGGCGAATCTCGCCTACTTCGAACTGGCTAATCGTCACCTCGCGGGCAGGGATATCCACATCGTGACCACCGCGGGCGATGTCATAGGCACGTTGGCCATTGATTTTCACTGCAGAGAAGAAACTCGGCACCTGAGAGATCACACCCGTCAAATGCTCGCTAATGGCCGAACGAATGAGCTCGGGGTGGGCTGATAAATCAGCGAGAGTGCGCTGCAGGGCCAGAGGCTGATTCAGCGTCGTGTCAATCTCAGGGTGTGCGGAAATATGATGGGCCAGGAAGCCTTCGGAATCATCGGTATGTGTGTAGGCACCGAGGCGAATGGTGGTGCGATACTGCTTGTTTTTACCGGTGAGAAGGTTGAGAAGCTTGGTGCCCTGGTTGTAGCCGACCAGCAGCAGGCCGGAAGCCAGCGGGTCGAGGGTGCCAGCGTGGCCCACATGCTTGGTGTGAAGCGCTCCCCTGCAGGCGGCAACCACGTCGAAACTGGTGACGCCCAGGGGTTTATCGATCAGGAGAAAACCTGATTCGGGCAACAGAGACTCGCTTTGCTGCCCGATCGAGGAAGAGGATGTCACGCTACATCCTCGTTTTCGTCAGAATTCGCGGAGGAAAGTGGGACTCAGAGTCGTCAGAGACGTCAGAGTCCTCAGAGTCCTCAGAGTCCTCGCCGAGGTACTCGTCGTCGTCTTCAGAATCGTTCTCAGAGGCCTCGTCAGAGTCGTCATCAAAGTCGTCATCAAAGTCATCGTCGAACTCTTCATCGTCCTCATCGTCGAAGTCATCGTCCTCATCCTCACGAGGATGACGGTACGGATCTTCCTCACCGGCGTATTGCGCGCCTTCACGAGAACGCTCGAGCTCTTCGTCGCGCTTCTTGGCGACCACGAGCACATCATCGATCTCATGAGCTTGGGTAGGAAGTTCGTCGTAGATGAACTCCAACTGCGGTGTCAATCTCAAGCCGGCCTTGTGGCCAACATGCGAGCGCAGACGACCAGCAGACTGACGCAAAGCTTGCTCAGCGCGCTTACGCTCACCACGAGCCTTATTCGGGTCGGTGAGCAGAGTCCAGTAAATGCGGGCGATCTGCAGATCACCAGTAACGCGCACTTCAGTAATCGTGACGCCTCTCAAGCGTGGGTCGTGAAGCTCACGTTGCAGCGAGCTCGCGACCACACGCTGAATCAGCACACCAATGCGCGCAGCACGAGTGTTCGCCATCACTTCTCCTTTGCGGCAGCGACGGCTTGTGCGACTTCGGCCTCAGCCTTAGCCTTCTCGTCCTCAGCCTTCTTGGCTTCCTGAGCTTCCATCTTGGCCTTCTCATTGGCCACGACCTGAGCACGTGGAATCTCACGATCCTCGTAGGTCTCGATGATGTCGCCCTCTTGGATGTCGTTGAAGCTACCCAAGTTGATACCGGCTTCGAAGCCCTGCTTGACTTCGTTGACGTCGTCCTTGAAGCGGCGCAGCGAGGTGATAGTCAGGTCGTTGACGGTGACCACACCATTGCGGGTGATGCGAGCCTTGGTGTTGCGCTTGACCACACCATCGAGAACCATCACACCAGCAATATTGCCGAACTTGGAGGAACGGAAGATCTCGCGAATCTCGGAATGAGAAGTCGTTGCCTCTTCGAAGACAGGCTTGAGCATGCCTTCCAAGGAGCTCTGAATTTCTTCCACGGCCTGGTAGATGACGGAGTAGAACTTGATTTCCACACCCTCTTGCTCTGCCAGCTGTGCGACATTGCGGTTTGGACGCACGTCGAAGCCCAAGATGACAGCCTTATCGACTGCTGCAAGGTTGACGTCGTTCTGGGTGATGGCACCGACACCGCGGTGGATGACCTGAACTCCGACCTCGTTGGACACCTTGATCTTCATGAGCTCGTCTTCCAGGGCCTCGACAGAACCCGAAGAGTCGCCCTTGATGACGAGGTTCAACATATCGACTTCGCTCTTCTTGAACTGTTCGTTCAAGCTCTCGAGAGAAACGACCTTGTGGCGCTTAGCCTGCTGGGCTGCACGACGGACGGCCTCACGCTTTTCAGCAATCTGGCGAGCAGAACGGTCGTCAGGTGCGACCAAGAACAGGTCGCCTGCGCTTGGAACGGAGGTCAAGCCGAGCACCTGAACTGGGGTGGATGGCTTCGCTTCCTGCAAGGAGTGACCGTTCTCGTCCATCATGGCGCGAACGCGACCATATGCAGTACCGACCACGATTGGGTCGCCCACATGCAAGGTGCCTTCCTGAACGATGATGGAAGCCACTGCACCACGGCCCTTATCCAAACGAGCCTCGATGGTGGCACCACGTGCTGGCATATTCGGGTCAGCACTCAGGTCCAAGGATGCGTCAGCGGTGAGCAGGACGTCTTCGAGCAAGGTGTCGATATTTGTACCCTGCTTTGCGGAGATATCCACGAACATGGTGTCGCCGCCGTACTCTTCTGGCACGAGGCCAAATTCCATGAGCTGGCTGCGCACCTTCTCCGGGTTAGCGCCTGGCACATCAATCTTGTTGACGGCCACGACGATCGGCACGTGAGCTGCCTGAGCGTGGTTCAAAGCTTCCACGGTCTGCGGCATCACGCCGTCGTTAGCGGCGACAACGAGGATGACGATATCCGTAATTTCCGCACCGCGCGCACGCATAGCCGTGAAGGCTTCGTGGCCTGGGGTATCCAGGAAGGTGATGCGACGCTTTTCGCCGTTGAGATTGACGGACACCTGGTAAGCGCCGATGCGCTGGGTGATGCCGCCGGCCTCGTGGGCGGAAACGTTGGTCTTACGGATGGTGTCGAGCAAGCGAGTCTTACCGTGGTCGACATGGCCCATCACGGTCACGACTGGTGGGCGTGGCACAAGATTATCAGCGTTGTCATGATCCATTTCCTTATCCAGATCAATGTCGAACTGCTGAAGAATCTCCTTGTCCTCTTCCTCAGAGGAGACCACCTGAATGGTGTAGCCGATCTCTTCACCCAGAATCTGGAAGGTGTCAGCATCCAAGGACTGGTTTGCCGTTGCCATCTGACCCAAGTGGAAGAGCACGGTGACCAAAGCTGCTGGGTCAACGTGAATGCGCTCAGCCAAGTCGGCAAGCGAGGCACCTTGGCGCAGGCGAATCACTTCGCCGTGGCCGTTAGCGATCCTCACGCCACCGATCTTTGGTGCGTGCATCTCCTCCTGATATTCCTTCTGCTTCTCCATCCTCGACTTACGAGCACGAGAAGAGCGGGAACCCTGATGGCCGAATGCACCTGCGGTACCGCGGGAGTTCGGGCCGCCACGGTGGAAGCCGCCGCGACCGCCCTGGTTAGAGTTCGGGCTGGATGGTGCGCCGGCAGAGGCGTTGCGACCCCACCTGTTCTCACCTGCTGGTGCAGAAGTGTTACGCGTGAAGCGGTTGCCGCGACCACCGCGACCGCCACCACGACGAGAGTTGCCATTTGCTGGGCCGTTCTGGGAGTTGTTAGCCGAGCCAGGACGGGAGAATGGGCGTGGACGTGGAATGTCGGCTGGAGTTGGGAAATGCATACCCTGATGGGAGGTGTATGGGTTGTTTCCTGGACGTGGACCACCCTGGCGCGGACCTGGCTTTGCCGAGGTACGTGCTGGGCGCTCGCCACGCTCTTCAAAGCGACGGCCACCGCGCTCATTGCGATCGTTACGATCGAAGTTACGCTCACCACGCTCGCCGCGCTCACCACGACGTGGGCGGCGCTCACCGCGGTCCTCGAAGCGACGACCACCGCGCTCATTGCGATCATTGTGCTCGCCACCGCGCTCAAAGCGCTCAGAACGGTCGGAGCGAGAGTGATCGGAACGGCGAGAATCATGCTCGTTATGCGAATTGTGACGGTCCAAGCTTGCTGGGCTCACAAACATACCCGGGTTCGGAGTTGGTGCAGAACCGGAAGTATGAGCAGCTGGCGTTGCCGGGGTGTGCTCGGAGGAGCCAGTATGAGCCGAAGCAGGTGTTGCTGGACGTGCAGCAGGGCGCGGGCCTGGCTTGACACCAGCAGCCGCGCTGGCGCCAGTGCGAGGAGCGCTCGGTGCTGGCTTGTGGGATGGAGCAGGGCTTGCCTGCTGTGAAGTGAAGGCCATTTGCAGCTTGTGCACAACGGGAGCTTCGACTGTGGAAGATGCGGATTTCACGAACTCGCCCATATCCTTGAGCTTGTTGAGAACATCCTTGCTACTGACGTTGAATTGCTTCGCCAACTCGTAGACGCGTGCTTTTGGCACTCAAACTCCGTTTCCGGACCACGCAAGCTGGCGTGGCCCACTTATCTTCTCTTACTTTTTCCTCTGGTGACGCTTGTTGAGCGTTTCATAGTGTGACCATGGCTGTTTTCAACCTCATCCCACATATTCGAAATCGGACGGGTAAGCGCAGGCTTGCCCGTGTGCAAGCATAGCGCATCACCTCAACTGCTCTCCTCAGAGCATGAGGCAATGCGCTCGGCTGAGCAAAGTTTCAACTGACGGTTCAGCGCTGGTTGAAATCGTGATGTGCGGTTTCGCCCTGAGCCAACTGAGCGGCATGCTTTTCAGCAGACTCCACACCGATCTTCCAACCGGTGAGCTTTGCTGCCAAACGAGCATTCTGGCCTTCCTTACCAATGGCGAGGGAAAGCTGAGAATCAGGAACAAAGGCGATGGCCGTCTCATTCTTCAAGCTCACCACTTCCACAGAGGTGGCGTGAGCTGGCGAGAGAGCCGCAGCGACGAACTTGGCTGGATCCTTCGACCAATCGACAATGTCAATCTTCTCGCCACCCAAGTTGTCCATCACCGCACGCACGCGCTGACCAGCAGGGCCGATCAAAGCACCCTTCGGGTTCACGCCATTTTGATTAGCACGAACGGCAACCTTCGAACGAGCACCAGCTTCGCGAGAAATAGCCATGATGGAGACTGCGCCGGAAGTGAGCTCTGGGACTTCGCGTTCGAAGAGCAGGCGGACCAGTTCTGGGTGAGAGCGAGAAACGACGATCTCGGGGCCCTTCAGGCCGCGGTTGACGGAGACGACGTAGACGCGCAGACGCTGGCCGTGACGGTAATGCTCGCCAGGAACCTGTTCGCGCTTCGGCAGCAGAGCCTCGACGTCACCGACGCGAATGTGAACGTTGTAATCGTCCTCGTCATCTTGCTGGACGATGCCGGAAATCAGCTTGCCCTTCTGGCCAGCGAAGGCGCCAAACACCTTCTCGTCAGCAGCCTGACGGAACACTTGGCGAATAATCTGGCGGGCAGCCATAGCAGCCTGACGGCCGAAATCATGAGGGGTATCGTCGTATTCTTCACCCAACAGTGGTGCTGGATGCGGGTTATCTTCGGTTGGCTCCTGAGGGATTGCCTTACGAGCCCACACCGTGAAAGTGCCAGCGCGCTCGTCCAAAACGACGCGAGCATGCTGCTGAGCACCGGGAGTCTTCAAGTACGCGAGAAGGAGAGCCTCCTCGAGAGCAGAATTCAGTTTTTCAGGGTCAACGCCATTTTGTACCGCAAGCTCGCGGATATCCGCTAAATCCAGTTCCATACCTCTGCCTCTCATCTTCTTCAGTTCTGATGTTCACTTATACGTATACGTTTGCTTGAATTATGCCGACGCCGCCCTTTGGCCAAAGGTCGGAACGTCGTATTCACCGGCTATTGTACGGTTTCATGCAGACTTATCACTTCGCGCATCGCTTCTCTCGTCGCCTCGCTCTCACCAGCGCGCTGGCCGTGGTGGTGATGGGGTCTGTTGGTACGCCTGGACTGGCAATGGCCGACACTGCAAATGCTGCACAGTCGAACTCGGCGGCTGCACATTCCAGTTCTCCCTCTAACCCGACGCCCGCATGGCAAACCGGCTTCTTCCCGCGCAACACTTCTGCTCTTCTCGCCTCTTCTCGCGCTTTTGCCCTGCTCAACACCTGCACCTCGCACTGTGGGCAGGCAAGCTTGCAAGCGGCGGCTCTGCTGGCAGCTTTACCCGATTTTTCTCTCGAAGACGGTACTGTGCGTACTCGCGCTCTTCGCACGCTCGACTCTCGCTTTTCCCAGATTATCAGCCCGGATGTTATCAACACAACCCAGAGTACCAGCAGTGATAATCTCGAGGGCTCCCAACAGTCGTCACCGGCGCAAACTTCCAGCTCAGCTGAGCTCTCCACCCGTCTGCCCCGCCACCTTGCTGGAGCTTTTGCCGCTAGTTACGACAGGCTCGCCATGGCGCAAAAGTACCTGATTATCCGTTATTCGCACGTTGAGCTGAAGCAAGATATGCTCCTCAACGTACAGGCTGGTGAAATGTTTGCCGTGCCGTTTGCCCAGGCCAATGAGGCGGATCCGCGCGAAAAAGCGTACAATTGGTCGCCTCTCGCCTCCAATCCGGCAACTGTGGTCGACAAGGCGACCGGCCTGCCCGCCCCTACCCTGGCCGTTTTGTACATGGATGCGGCCCTCGAACAGGCTCACGCTCTCGAAGAAACGCCCCAGATTAGCAGTCTGAGTAACTCAGATCGCGTTTTGCTGCTGTCGAGTGTGACTCGTCTCGCGCTTCGCGCTTACCAGCTGGGCTATCCGCTTATCCTCACCGTGAACTGAGCCGGAAATAAAAAAGCTGATATGCCCGAAGGCATATCAGCATGCGCAGTGATAAGCTCAGCAAGGCGCTGAGCTACAACTAGCCATCAGCGTTCACTTGCCAGCAGCTGCATCCAACTGAGCAAGCTGCTCGACCACCATCTTTCGCAAGGTTTCAGCAGCCTGATCAGCAGGAACCTGCAGGGACTCACCAGTGTGACGGTTACGAACCTCAATGGTACCGTCATTGCTGAAGCCGCGACCCACCACGGCGATCAGCGGAACACCGATGAGCTCAGCATCCTTGAACTTCACACCAGCGCCAACCTTCTCACGGTCGTCGAAGAGAACTTCAACACCGTTACGAGAAAGCTCAGCAACCAGCTTTTCCGCCTCAGCACTCAACTCGTCACCCTTACCTGCGATAACGACATGAACCTGAGCTGGAGCAACGCTCATTGGCCATGCCAAGCCCTGCTCATCGTGATGGAACTCGGCGATGCAAGCCAAAGTGCGGGACACACCGATGCCATAGGAACCCATCCACACGGGCTGAGTCTTGCCGTTCTGGTTGAGAACGGAGAAGCCCAGAGCGTTGGTGTACTTGAGGCCGAGCTGGAATACCTGGCCGATCTCGACACCACGCTCGAAGGAGAGCGGGCCGGAGCCATCAGGCGACATATCGCCTTCGCGAACGCGCAGAGCTTCCACCACGCCGTCGGCTTCGAAGTCACGGCCGTAGACGAGGTTGACGTAATCCACGCCGTTCTTGTCAGCGCCGGTGTACCAGGCAGAGCCGCGGGCAATATGGGCGTCGACAAAGTAACGAACGGCGCAATCAGAAGCACCGTCAGCAGCCTGACGAGCCTGAGGGCCAAGAGCCTTTGGACCAATGAAGCCCAACACGAGCTCAGGGTGCTTCTTCAAGTCCTCTTCGCTCGCCTCTTCCACCTCGCAGGGGCTGAAGGCAGCTTCGAGGCGCTTTGTATCCACTTCGCGGTCGCCAGGAACACCGACCACCACGACCTCGCGCCACGCTTCCTTGTGCTCGCTATCGGCAGGGTGAATCAAAGTGACGGCCACATTCTTTAAAATGTCAGAAGCAGCCCACTCACGGCCATCTTCACGAGCAAACTGAGCGTTGGCAACCTCCACCATCTTGTCGATGGACTTGGCTTGGCCAACCTCCACCTCACTGGCGGCGGGAGTCGAGCTGAAATCAACAGGCTCTGGGGTTGGAGTGCTCAAAGCCTCCACATTCCACGTGTTACCTGCTGGGGAGAGCGCGTAAGTGTCCTCACCGATCGGCAGTGGAGCCTGGAATTCCTCAGAAGCAGAGCCACCCATTGGGCCAGAGAAGGACTTGACGATGACGTACTTCACGCCCACACGCTTGTACACGCGCTCGTAAGCGTCACGCTGTTTGATGTACTCCTGCTTCAAGCCGTCCTCGTCGAGGGTGAAGGAATAAGCGTCCTTCATGATGAACTCGCGGCCACGGATCAGGCCTGCGCGAGGGCGTGCCTCATCGCGGTACTTGGTCTGAATCTGGTAAAGAACGACAGGAAGGTCCTTGTACGAGGAGTAATAGTTCTTGGCCAGAAGGGTGAACATTTCCTCGTGGGTTGGTGCCAGAAGGTAGTCGGCACCGTGGCGATCCTTGAGCTTGAAGATGTTCTCGCCGTACTCTTCCCAACGGTGAGTCACCTCATAAGGCTCTTTTGGCAGCAGGGCTGGCAGGTGCACTTCCTGAGCGCCGGCAGTTGCCATTTCTTCGCGAATAATATTTTCCAGCTTGTTCAAAACGCGCAAGCCGAGAGGCAGCCAGGTGAAAATACCGGGGGCTTCCTTCTTCAAATAGCCGGCGCGAACCAGCAGCTTGGCGGAGTCAATATCCTCATCTGCTGGGTCGTTGCGCATGGTGCGAACGAACAAATTCGACATTCTGAGAGCTTGTGTCATGGCGTCTACCTTATTACAACCTCTCAACCCAGTGGCCCAAGATTATCAGAACCACATATCGTCGTCATGGAAATTGGAGGAGAAAGGCGTGTTCCACCAGGAGTCGTCCTCGTCGAGATCAGGCATGGACGTGCTCTGTGTTTTCGGCGCTGGTTTGAGCTCATCGTCGCTGGTTTGTGTGGCCGTTTGTGTGGCGCCGAATTGTGCATTATTTCCCTGGCCGCTAGCTTTGCTACCGCCCTCCAGCGCGAAAGGTGAGAACTCATCAAAGCTCGGCTGATGCAGTTTCGCCACAGCGAGCACACCCTGATGATGCAGGTCCTGTTCCAGCTGCTCGGAATCGCGAATCAGAGCACTGTTAATCTTGAGCGCTTCGGGAGAAACACGGTAAGCAGTGTCGTTGATTCCCTCCAAATAGAGCCCCGCCAAGCTCGTGAGGCGAGAGAGGGCGACGTAACCCATGCCATTGGTGAAGGAGCGCGAGAGGTCAGCCTCCTCCGCGTCGAGAGTCATGCCCTGCGACTTGTGGATCGTTATAGCCCAAGCCAGGCGCAGAGGTACCTGCTGCATGAAGGCCATCTCCGTGCCGTTATCCTCGAGCTTCCAATCGCGAGGCTGCATGGCGACCGTATTGCCATTGTCAAACTTGACGATGGGCAAACCCATGTCCTCTTCAGGCAAGAAGTCGACTACGCGGCCCAGAGAGCCGTTGAAATAGCGGCCTTCCGGGTCATTCCACAAGGCCATCACATGAGCGTCGTACTTGAGTTCCAACTGGTGAGGAGCTAAAACGTTTTTCTCCAGCTTGACCAAAGAGTTGACATCACCCCGGGTGAAAGCCGTGAAGAAGTGCGACTCATGGAAGAGGTCGTTCAAGCGGTCCTGGTTAATCTTGTCGACCTGCACGTTGTGCGGGTAGAGGTGAATGACGGTTTCCGATGCGGAAGGCCTCTTGCCCATACGCGATTGCAGCTCGCGCCGGTCGGCCACGCTCACCTGGTCGTTTCGAATGTCGGTGAGAATGTCGAGAAGCTCGCCGTCATCCTGGCGGTGCTGCTCGGTGATGTAGCAGGTACGGAATTTCGCGGTTTCCCAGGCGAAGGAATCCGTCATGAAGCCGTCAGGGTTCTTGCCGTGGGCAATATATTCTTTCTCTACTTCTTCGACGCGAGGGTCGGAAGCTTCCAAGCCTTTGCGAGTGACAGGTGGGAGCTGGAAGAGGTCGCCAGCGAGAATGACTTGCAGGCCGCCGAAAGCGCGGGCATCTCCTCGGATTTTGCGGCAGACTTCATCCACCATGTCCACAACGGAGGCTTTGAGCATGGAAATCTCGTCGATGACGAGAATATCCGTACTGCGGATTGCTTGTGTGCGACGGCCGCGAATTTCCGAGAGCTTTCTGGGCGTGAGCACCTTGGAAACGCCAATTCCTGCCCATGCGTGAATCGTCATGCCATCGAGGTGAGTGGCGGCTATACCTGTCGAGGCTGTGACAGCGACGTTTTTGCCGTGTTCGCTTGCCCAGGTGATGAACTGGTTGAGAACATAAGTTTTTCCAGCGCCTGGCGCTCCTGTAATGAAAACAGAAAGGCCGGCTTTCATCAGTTCAAGCGCGTCGTGTTGCTTCATAGCACCTTCTCTCAGACGCTGGAAACCATATCACTTCTCAGCCTTGTCAGTGGCAATCAGTAGTCGAGCTTCAACTCCCCCGACTTATCAGCCAGCACTTGCCCCTGATTCTCATACTGACGCAGCAAAGATGTGGCTTCCACATGCTCGCAGATCTTCTTCGCCTCTTGCGAATCTGGGCCAGGAACTGGCTTGAACATCACTTCACGGTAGAAGCGCAGCTCATCGATCGACTCAATAATGTCACCCAGGGAGCGATCCTGGCCGTACTTGCCTGGGCGCTCCACGAATGCTGCTGGGTACCAGCGACGGCACAGCTCCTTAAAGCTCGATACGTCGATGGAACGGTAATGCAACTGGCTCATGAGATTAGGCATGAAGTGGTCAAGGAACTTCTTATCCGAACCGATAGTGTTACCGGCCAGGTGAGCCTTACCCTCCTTGGGCAGGAATGGCTGAATGTAGTCGATCACCTGCTTTTCGGCTTCCTGGTAGCTCACGCCATGCTTCATCTTTTCCATCAGGCCGTTTTCCGTGTGCATATTGCGCACGAAATCATTCATCTGCTCCAAAGATTCGTCGCTGGGCTTGATGACGATATCAATGCCTTCGTCGAGCACGTTGAGGTCGAAATCAGTGGGGACGACGGCGATTTCGCACAACTCATCGTGGAACACGTCAAGGCCTGTCATCTCACAGTCGATCCACAAAAGTCTCGATTCCTGAGCAGTAAAGGTCTGAGAATCTGCCATTACCAATGCCTTTCTTCATGAACAGATCAGGACAGAAATTAACACACTAATATTAGCGGCGGACGTGATGATCCGCATTTTCTAACGCTTCCAGCGTCAACTGTTCAGCCCGGCTCGCAACCATATGAGAAGTGGCAAACAGCGCAAGGGCAAGAACCAGGAAGATTATCACCACGAAAATCGCCTCTAACTGCGGCCAAAACACCACGCGAATCAGTGTGATGAGCACCGCCAAGCTGCTCGCAATACCCATGCGTCGAATATTTCTCGACACGCGCAGCGAAATAGGCTTGTCGAGCACGACGCGTTCCACCACGTCGAGTTCGGCCAGAATCCACACTCCCAGCAGGGACATGCTCATCATGTATGCCGGGCCGGAGAGCATGTAGAGCTTGTCCGTGCGATAGCCGTCGTGGAAAGCGAGCTGTAAGGCGCGAGAATACTGAGGAGCAGCCAGAATAAAGATTGCCAGAATCACCATCAGCACCCACCCGGCAATGCGGGCTGTCTGCACGAAGTTCTTCGCTTTTTCACGGTGCGCTGCAATCCGCTCTTCGGCTTGTGCCCTGCGGTTTTCTTCCAGCGTGCTCATAAGCCTCCCTGGCAATCTCAGTGAACTGACAACAGTATCAGCGAACTGGCAATCTCAATAAACTCCTTCAACGCTAGCACGCGCGAGCCTCAGAATTCCCAGCGCGCCAGCAAGTTTTGCGTCGAGAGTTGAGGTTGCCGCCAGTGTGAGGCTACCAACTCTCCGCGCCAGCTTGAGACTACCAATTCTGCGCGCCAGCTTGCGCATACAAAAAGGGCTTGACCCTTACAAGCCAAGCCCTCAAAACAACGCCGTCACAGCGAGCTGTTCAGAAACGTGCAGCGAACCACTCAGTCAGCGTTGTGGAAGCCAGTGTAGTTTGGAGCCTCACGAGTCATGACGATGTCATGTGGGTGAGATTCGCGCAAACCAGCGTCAGTGATGCGAATGAAGCGAGCCTTCTCCTGCAGCTCTGGAATGGTGCGGGAGCCCGTGTAGAACATGGACTGGTGCAAGCCACCAACCAGCTGGTAAAGAACAGCCTTGAGTGGGCCGCGATAAGCAACCTCGCCCTCGACGCCTTCCGGAACGACCTTGTCGTTGCTCTTCACATCAGCCTGGAAGTAACGATCCTTGGAGTAGGACTTCTTACCACGAGGGGCCATAGCAGCCAGGGAGCCCATGCCGCGGTACACCTTGTACTGCTTACCGTGCAGCAGAACCTTCTGGCCTGGAGCTTCCTCGCAACCAGCGAGCAAGCCGCCGAGCATGACGGTGTCAGCACCAGCGCCGATTGCCTTAGCGATATCGCCGGAGTAGTGAATACCACCATCAGCAATGCACGGAACGCCAGCAGCCTTGCATGCCAAAGCAGCTTCATAGGTTGCGGTGAGCTGTGGAACACCAACGCCAGCAACCACGCGGGTGGTGCAGATGGAGCCTGGGCCCACACCCACCTTCACCGCGTCAGCGCCAGCATCGATAAGAGCCTGAGCGCCTTCGCGGGTGGCGATGTTACCGCCGATGATGTCAACATCCTTGAATGCCGGATCCTTCTTGATGCGGGCGACCATTTCGAGCATGAGCTTAGTGTGGCCATGTGCAGTGTCGACGACGAGAACGTCAACGCCAGCATCGCGCAGAGCGCAAGCGCGCTCCCAAGCGTCGCCAAAGAAGCCGATTGCGGCTGCCACGCGCAGGCGGCCCTGGCCATCCTTAGTGGCCATGGGGTACTGCTCGGTCTTGACGAAGTCCTTGACGGTGATCAGGCCGGTCAGGCGGCCAGAGTGGTCGACCAAAGGCAACTTCTCCACCTTGTACTTGGCGAGAAGGGCGTGAGCATCAGCCTTGGAAATATCGGATGGGCCAGTGATCAGGTGGTCCTTGGTCATGACGTCGGAAACGTGGAGGGTCGGGTAATCATCCGACTCGATGAAACGCATGTCGCGGTTAGTGATGATGCCGATGAGGTGCTCATCCTCGTCCACGACTGGCAGGCCGGACACCTTGTAGGTGGCACACAGCTTGTCGAGCTGTTCCAAGGTTGCGTCAGCACGAATGGTGAGCGGGTCGGTGATCATGCCGGACTCGGAGCGCTTGACGATGTCAACCTGGTTGGCCTGGTCATTAATGGAAAGATTGCGGTGAAGCACGCCGATGCCGCCGTTGCGAGCCATAGCGATTGCCATGCTCGATTCGGTAACGGTATCCATGGCAGCCGAAATAACCGGAACCTTGAGGCTGATATTTCGGGTCAAACGTGCGGTGGTGTCCACCTCGGAGGGAATGACGTCGGACTCATTTGGCAGGAGCAGGACGTCGTCATATGCCAAGCCGATAGATGCGAACTTTGGCGGGAGTGGTTGATATTGCGATTCATTCACATTGGAAGCCATATGCCAAAATTACTCACAGCGCTTGACAGGTGTTTCTCGCTGTGGGTAAAAGCGTTCGTCGATCCTCCTCCCCTCGTCACTCTATTTGCCAAGATTGCCAGCGCTGCGAGGCATCGCTTCGAGCAAGTTATACACCTCCAGCGTGTCCTTGGCATCGGAGAGCGCCCGATGTTTTTCCACCCTGGTAATCCCGAGCCGTATCATCACGTCTTGGAGGCGGTGGCGCCTTTCTTGCGGGAATTTATCGCGCGAAATCAGCATCGTGTCGATCAGCTTGTTGGTGACGCTTGGCAACAGGAATCGCTCGGACGCTGCTTGCAAAAAGCTCTGGTCAAAGCTCACATTGTGGCCCAGAAGAGGCCTGTTGCCCAGCAGCTTGCGCACTGTAGGGAAAACCTCGCCCAATGTTGGCTGGTTGACGAGGTCACTATCGCTGATGTGCGTGAGCTGGACGATGACCGGCGCAAGATTAACACCGGGGTAAATCAGCTGCGAGTATTCGTCGACGATTTTCCCGTCAATCACCTTGGCCATGCCGATGTCGATAATCTCGCACTCTTCGGGTTTAAGGCCGGTGGTTTCGAGGTCGAGTGCGATGAGGTCAGCGTCCGACCAATCGAGGCTCCTGGGTGCAATATTGCCCAGCTCGTCTGCTGCAAGGCCTGAAAGTTGAGCTTGTTGTTCCTGCTGTGCCTGTTGTGATGTCGTGCTCATATCTGTTCCCTCACTCACGCCTTATGTTCATCCTGGTGATGCTGATCTTGTGCAAGCCCTGAACCGCTGCGATGCGATTTCTTGTTCACCGATTTCTTGTTCTTCGATTTTTTATTCTTAGGCTGGCTGGGCTTGTCAAAGGTCAAGCCGGCCACAAGCTCCGCACCCAAAATCAGAACAGCGCCGACGAACACTGACCACACAAAGATCGTGTGGTCGTAGAAGTTCAAATCTCCCAAAATCAGCAGTGTGCCGAAGAGGATGACAAGTTTGAAAATCCAGTTGACCATGGTGGCCATCGTAAAAGTACGCATCGGGTTTTGCGCGCGCTTCAGCCCCGGCATATGAGAGGTCACCCAAAAAGCCACAGGAGTACTCAAACAAAAAATCACCACCACCACAACGGCGAGCGCGATCGCCCACACGTGCGGTGCTCCCCCAATCACGGCTCCGGCAATCACTTCCGCCAGAGTGAACAACGAGAGCAGCGGACGGGTTATGTGCAAAACTCCTGCCACATACCTGTCCATCATGTCGGCGTTCTTGGGGTGATCGTTCAAAATCGCTTCGAGCTCAACGTCGTGCAGCTTGCCTTCATCATTTTTGACATCACTCATCGCGACCTCCAATATGCTGGCCTGCTTGCGCGTGAGCGCGAATCTCTGCCAAACGGCGACGATAATGCGGAGCCATCGTCGCCACCGTCAACACCGGCACGACGACACAAGCCGCAATGAAAATCTCCCAGAGCGGGACAAAAAGCGTGGAAATAGCGCCAAAGGAAATGAGGGCAGCCCAGCCCCACAAAATCGCAACGGCGCCACGAATCGAATGGCCAATGCGGATCATGCGATGATGCAAGTGCATGCGGTCTGGGTGCATCGGCGACTGGCCCTTCGCCAAACGGCGAGTAATAGCCAGGCACATGTCGAGCACTGGGATGAAAAGCACCAAGATTGGCAGAATGAGTGGCATGAAGATCGGCAAATAGGTCGAGCTCGTCATCGTTGCCGGGTCGAGATGGCCGGTGAGAACAATCGAAGCCACGGTCAGCAAATAGCCCAAGAGCATGGAGCCTGAATCACCCATGAAGAGTTTGGCTGGATGCCAGTTTTCCATGAGGAAGCCCACACAAATACCTACCAAACACACATCCACCAAGATGGCCATGGAAGCGTAGCTCGGCTGAGTTCGGGCCAAAATATACGAATACGCGGCAAACGCGATACCGCCGATCGCGCAAATTCCTGCGGCGAGGCCGTCCAAACCATCTACAAAGTTGACAGCATTAATCGACGCCACAATCAAAAAGGCCGTCACCGCCATGGAAACCGAAGGGCTCGCCGTAATCAGCGAATGTCCCCACGGCAGCGAAACGACTTGCACGCCCTGCCAGGAGACGAAAACAGAGATGAGAATCTGGCCGGACATTTTGAGCATCCAGTCCAAATCCCAAATATCGTCGCACACACCGAGCAGGCAGATTGCCACTGCGCCGACAAGAATAACCCAAGCTTGGTGGGAATTGCGGAAAAGTCCGCCGATCCACGGCATACGGGAGGCGAAGAGGAAAGCGATGATGAAACCGAAGAGCATCCCTACTCCGCCCATGCGCGGGGTGGGGACGCGGTGAACGTCACGTTTGCGAATTTCGCCCACAGCGCCCATATCGATGGCGAGATGCCTGATCAGCGGGGTCACCAAATAGGTTGCCGCTGCTGCAATCGCTGCGATCAGAAGGTAAACGCGCATAACACCGCCTTTGCTAGTACTTCTTCGATGCTAGCTCATCGCCTTACTTCCTGCACGCAAGGCCTACTGTTGTGGATAACTGATAATCTCAGCAAGTCGAGACCGAGAGATTACCCCTTCGCGCAGCACGTCGATGCCCAAAGCAGCCCCAGGAGCAGCCTTCACCACCGTCGACGCAACCGGGCCAGGGGTCGGGCCAGCATCCAGGTAGAGCGCCACCGAGTCACCCAACGCAGCAGCAGCTTGCCACGCCGAGGTTGCAGACTCTTCACCCGAGAGGTTCGCCGAAGTCGCCGCCAGTGGCCCCGTCACAGCAGTAATCGCATGCAAAGCGTCACTATCGGGCACGCGAATAGCCTGCGTCAAACTGCCATCGTCCTCGCGGCGAACAGTGGCCAGAGGGGTCGACTCGCGAGCCTGCGCAATCGGTGAGAAACCACCCGGCAGAAGGGCTGCGCTCAAACGGTCCAGCGGCTGCGGAAGGCTCAAATGAAGCTGAGGCAAACGCTCCAGCGAGTCGAGCAAAACCTGAATAGACTTCGCCCGCGGGCGATGCTTTGCAGCAAAAATACGCTCTACCGCATGCGCGTTGGCTGGGTCTGCTGCCACACCGTACACGGTGTCAGTAGGCACGACGACGAGCTGACCAGAACGGATGAGGAAGGCTGCGAGTTTCAAGCTTTCCTCAGTAATAGGCAGCACGCGAGCTTTCACTTCTGCGCTGAGCTGTTGAGCGTACTTGAGCTCAGACGATTGCGTGGGTTGATAATCACTCATTGCTCTCACTCCTTCGGCCAGCTGCTCGAGCCTGTGGTTGGTACGCTTGGCTCCACCGGTCTGCTCCAGAATAATCCTGGGCGGTCATGATCTGTTCAAAACCGGCGTTTTTATAAGCTTCTCGCATGGCTGGGCCTTGGGTGAGGTCATGTTCCATGGCAACGAACCCGCCCGGTTTGAGAATGCTGGCGACTTGGTGGATCAAAGCTTGAGGGAATTTCATCCCGTCAGCAGAACCGCCGTACAAGGCCATATCTGGGTCGCTGCTTGCCTCGGGCTGCTCGATGGGCCTCACGGTAGGCAGGTAAGGCGGGTTGGAAATGACGATGTCAACGCCTGGGATGAGCTGCTCCTTGCTTGCCAGTTTGGCGAAGGTCTCGTTCAAGAGTTTCCCCAGATTATCAGCCAGAACATCTGCTTGAATGCCGCAGAAATTGGGCAACGCATAGCGTTTTTCATTGCGCCGCAAGTAAGCAAAGGCGTCGTCGGAGAGTTCCACCCCAACGACGAGAGCTTCAGGCAATTCTTGTGCGATGCTCAGGCCTATTGCGCCGCTTCCTGCGCACAGATCGACGATGGTGAGCGAGTGAGGTTCGGTGGACTTACTGCTCTCGGCAGACTGCGCCATGTGAGCCCGAGTCGAAGCGTCACTAGCAAGCCTGCGAGCTGCCTCATCAAGAACGGCTTGTACCACGAGTTCGGTTTCGGGACGCGGAACAAACACACCCGGGCCTACCTGCAATTCCAAGTTTCTGAAGGGTGCGTAGCCCAGAATCCATTGCAATGGCTCACGGTTCACGCGCCTGCTCACCACGTCAGCAAAACTGGCACGAACGTGCTGCTCGTATGCGGCTTCACTCAACTCGCTGTCAGCTTCAGAACTGTTTCCCTCACTGAGAAAAACCCCAGTTCCCGCCTGGACCTCAGCCTGGACCTCAGCGCTACTCCCCTCGCTGCGCGCCTGAGCAAACAGTTCTCGCGCATGCGTGAGCACCTGGCTCCACGGCTCGTTGAGCGCTTCCCACAAGCGCAAGCGCGAGAGCAGCTGCTCGGAAAGCTCAAAGCGCTTGCCCGCCAAGCTGAAAGCGAGGAGCTCGCGGGCTTCAAAACCAGCCGAATCCTGCTCAATCCCCGCATCCGTCAACACCTGAGAAAGCGCAGTGACAACAGTGTGCAGGCGCGATGTGGGCGTACTGATAATCTCAAGAAATACTGAAGAAGGGTGAGCCATCAGTGAGCCTGCGCTTGCAACTTAGCCTCTTCATCAGCGGCGATGCACGAGTCGATCACCGCCTGTAGGTCGCCTTGCATCACCTTGTCGAGGTTGTACGCCTTATAGCCCGAGCGATGGTCAACGATCCTGTTCTCTGGGAAGTTATACGTGCGGATTCGCTGGCTGCGGTCGAGGTTCCTCACCTGCGAGCGGCGCGCATCAGAAGCCTGAGCCTCCGCCTCTTCACGCTTGAGGGCCATCAAACGCGACACGAGAACGCGCATAGCTGCCGCACGGTTTTGAATTTGGGAGCGCTGGTCCTGCATGCTCACCACAATGCCCGTCGGAATATGAGTGAGGCGAACAGCCGAATAGGTAGTGTTCACGCCCTGGCCGCCTGGGCCCGAAGCTTGGAAGGTGTCGACGCGAATATCCTTAGGGTCGATCTCGATTTCTTCGTCCTCATCCGCCTCCGGGAACACGTATACGCCAGCCGCTGAGGTTTGAATGCGCCCCTGCGTATCGGTGACGGGGATTCGCTGGACGCGGTGCACACCACCCTCATACTTCAGCTGCGCCCACACGCCTTGGGAGGGGTCGGAAATATGAGGTGCGCGAATGGCGATCTGCGCGTCCTTGATACCGCCCAGGTCGGTCTCCGTGCTCGACTGAATTTCAACATTCCAGCCCTTGATCTGGGCAAAACGCTCGTACATGCGCAAAATATCGCCGGCAAACAGCGCTGCCTCTTCGCCGCCCGTGCCTGCCTTAATTTCCATAATGACGTCACGTCCGTCGTCAGGGTCGTGAGGCAACAAGGCTTGCCTGAGATTATCAGCGCTGCTATTCCTCTGCTCTTCCAGCGCAGCCGCCTCAGCTTGCACGTCGCTCGCCTCAGGGTCGAGCTCTAACAGCTCGCGCGCTGCAGTCAAGTCAGCATCCGCACTCGAAAAAGCTCGGTAAGCGTCGACGACGACGCCGAGCTCGGCAAGTTGGCGGCCGAGCTTTTTCAGTGCAGCAGGGTTGGCTGCCACCTCAGGGTTGGCCAAAGAGTTTTCCACTTGGGCGTGTGCGCGCAGAGCAGATTCGATCGCGGAACTTTCAATACCGTAAGCGTTCAGCGCTTCCTCATGCGCGTTCAATGTTTTCAGCAGTTCGTCCGAACTCGCCATTCTCAGCCTTTCTTGCTTGCCCGTTCAACGTTCCCAGTTGGCTCACTCGCAACAGTGAGAATACCTTCTTGGCTGGGTGGGCACCCAACTCATCGTAAATCGGCTCGCCACCGAACAGATCGTAAATCAAGTATGCCAACAAAGTCACCACACCCAGTGGCAACAGCTCCGCATCCGAAGTCATTTCCATCACGAGGATAATTGCCGTCAAAGGAGCCCTTGTCACCGAGCCAAAAAGCCCAGCCATACCCACGATCACCATTAAGGAAATATAGCCCATCGTGTTGTAACCCAGCCCCAGCGCAATGAAAATCTCAGCAACCAAGGCGCCGACCAGCGAACCGAGGGCGAGCATGGGCAGGAAAATACCTCCCGGTACGCCCGAACCATAGGAAAGCTGCGACATCACCAGGCGGATCACCAGGAAGGCGACGAGCAGGCCAATGCTGTAACGGTTCTTGCCCAGAGCGTCCACCAAACCGTTGCCACCGCCCAAAAGGAAGGGGAAGTACACGCCTACAGGAAGCAGCAAAAGCATCGGGATAAACGGGCGGAAAGCCATCGGAATGCGCGCCCAGGAGTAGAAGTTGGTCGCCCAGAACAGGCTCTTTTCATAGAGTTTGGCAATCAAACCGACCACGAGGGCGAGGACGAGCAGCTGCCAGTACTGCCACAGAGGAAGCTTGTAGGTATCCGGCAGGGCAAAAACCGGGTGCAAACCGAATACTTGCACGGTCACTGCCGAGGCGACAATCGAGGAGGTAAAGGCACACAAGCCTGTTTTGATGGTGAAGCGCGAATACACTTCCTCCATCACGAAGAGCACGCCAGCAATCGGCGCGGTGAAGGCGGCGGACAGGCCTGCTGCTGCACCAGCGGCGACAAGCTCTTTGCGCGTTTTTCTTGTGGTTTGCGATAGCGGGCCAAAGCCCATGCCCACGCACGCGCCAATCTGCACGGAGGGGCCCTCGCGTCCCAACATCATTCCAGGAGCGAAGCAGAGCAGGCCGCCCACGATCTTGCGCCACAAAATAGACCACCAGTGGAAGAAGATCGGCTGGGAAGCACGCAATCTCTTCTCCACATCAGGAATGCCAGAGCCGGAGCTCGCCGGCTGGGTGAGCACCATCCAGGCCACCACAAACGAGATCACCAGGCACACGCCTGCAATCACGCCAAGCCACCACCACTGGCCCATGCGCGCTTGAGCGTACACCCATTGCACGCAGAGCAGCAAATGCGAAATAGCACGACGGAAGAGTGAGACGATGACGCCAACGACCAGGCCGATGAGCACGGACCAGCCCATCAGGCGCACAGGGGCGAGATGGTGGTAATTATCCGCCCTCAGCTCGTCTCCCACATAGTCAACAGGGTGGCGAAGGGCTTGGCGAAGGGCGATTTTCTCATGGATTTTCTTGCCGCGCTCAAGCCTTTGTTGGCGGATATGTTGGCGCGAATGATTGCCGGCTTTGACCCAGTTCACATGCCAGGAATCGTGTGTGCGCTGGCTTTTCTTAGTGCTCTCTTTGTTGACGCCAGACTTTTTCTCACTCGCCTTCCTGGCGCCAGTCTTCTTCGTGCCAGTCTTCTTCGTGCCAGCCTTCTTCACACTCGCCTTTGTCGCGTTCAGTTCTCCTTCGTTTGTCTTCTGAACGCTCAGGTCGGCTGGTTGCTCGCTCTCAGCCTTCTCATGCTCTTCGCTCGTTGTGCTCACCACTCCACCTTAGCGAGCGTTTAAGAAAAGAAAAGCTCCCGGCCGCACGCCGAAGGTGCAACGGGGAGCTGTTAATCTCAAGAGTTTGTCGAGATTATCACTGCAGAACAGCGAGAATGTCACGAGCAGAAACGATCAAGTACTCTTCGCCCTTGTAGGTCAGCTTGGTGCCGCCGTAGCGAGAATAGAGAACCTCATCGCCGACCTTGACGTCGACAGGAATACGCTCACCCTTGTCGTTGCGGGCGCCTGGACCAACGGCCAGAACTTCACCCTGCTGTGGCTTCTCCTTGGCAGAATCTGGGATGACCAGACCGGAAGCAGTCGTGGTCTCTGCTGGAGCCTGCTTAATAATGACCTTATCTTCCAATGGCTTGAGTGAAACTGCCATCGCGAACTTCCTCCTTATGAGATGTTCCAATGGTGACTCCCAAGCGCGCGGCGGCTGACGAACACCCACACTTCAGAAGTTCCACTACAGGAGAATACCACGAATTAGCACTCATAGTGACAGAGTGCTAAACTCTCGGCGATTTGCACTGAAAGCGAACGGCTTGAGATTATCACCGCGAATATTCCGCTGCCATGCCGCCTTCACCTGTGCTGTACTCCGCGCTTCGCGCGTGGCTGTCAGCAGGTTGTGGTTATCGCGTTGCGATCAGCAAGCAGCGATCTGCGCGTGCCAATCAGCGGGTTTTATCGAGCACGCCGAGAACTTGAGCCATGCTCACCGATGGGGTCACGCTCTCCTCAATCTTGCGCTGCTCAGCAGTGCTCGGCTTCGTCGCCTTGGCGACTACCTTCTGCGACTTCACCGGCAAGGACAGCGCCTGAGACGGCGCTTCCACCGAAGCTTCAGATTGCGCCTTCGACGGTGCTGGCGCAGGGTTGTTCTTGAGATCAGAAAGCTTGGTGACTTGCGCGGCGGCCTGCGCAGCAGCTGGCTTAACACCCGCAGCTTGCGTCTTCTTCACCTGATGCTGAGCTTGCGCCCTCTGCTGTGCCTTCATTTGTGCACGAGCGCGATCGGCAGAAGTGAGCTTGAAGATTTCTGCCGCACTCAGCACGTCAGTCTGTGGCTCGTCGCTGCTCTTGCTCTGCTCAGCGCGCTCACCCGCTCGCTTGCTCTCAGCGCTCAGCTGCTCGGCACGCTCACCCGCGCTCAGCTCTCCCCTGGCAGCTTGCGCGCTATTCCTCGTCACCGCCTTACCCACACGCTGCTCACCAGCCAGGCGGGAACGCTGCTCGGCCACTTGTGCTTCCCACGTCCTGGCAATCTGGGAGGCTCGAGCACCCAATCCCAAAACAACGGCCAGCAAAGCCAGAGGAATGAGCACGAAAGCGGCGTTATAGTGGGCCACAAAAGCGCCAAGACCAACAGCGAGAGTGAGAACGAGCAAGCCTGCCACCAGGTAGCGGCGGCGGCGAATACTGGCCTTGCGAGCGGCGCGAACAGAGGCGATGTACGAATCGGAAAGTCGACCAGCAGCAGCTTCACTCATAGTGTCCTCCCACGTTTTGCGCTCGCGGGCCTGCTCATCCAGTTCCCGCGTCAAATTCACCGAATTAAGTTTGCCCGAGTTTTCAATAGCCCGATCCCTGCGAGTTTTCATCTGGTGCTGAAAGTAAGCCAATGGCGCCATTGCCAGTACGGCTACGATCGCAATTACCAGAAAGGCGAGGCTGGCAAAACTATCAAAACCCGGCATACCTGTTCCTTCTCTATTCTCCCTCACCACCCTAATAGTTCAGGGGAGAAAAAGCTCGCAAAACGCCTGAAGCTTTCCCCAGATTAACATCACAGATTAACACGGCAGATTATCACCCAGCTTTCTCCAGGGCTCAGAAGCCACCCGCGCATCAATGAGCGGCGATCGTTCAGCGTGCTCACTCAGCGCATACACTCACGGAGCTCACTCAGCGCATACGCTCACGGTGCTCACTCAGCGCATACGCTCACGACCATCCACCTGCAACGTCTCGAATTGCACGTGGTTGAGCACACCCTCATGAGCAACTGGGTCCGTCGCTAGAAGCGCAAAGCACAGGTGGTCACACCACTGCCCGTTGACATACATAAAACCTCTGCGCAGTCCTTCCTCACTAAAGCCTGCTTTCTGCACAACTCTCAGTGAGCGGGAGTTAGCAGGAACAATATCGACTTCCACGCGGTGCAAGTGCGGGCCAGCCGGCGCACTCAATGCCCAATCGCTCACCAAACCGAGAGCTGCAGGGGCGATATCGTGCCCAGCCCAGCCTTGTGCCACCCAGTAGCCCACAATTCCTTGGCGAATCGGGCCATATTGTATGGCTCCGATGCTTATTTCTCCTACCAGCTCGTCACCAATGAAGATTCCCCAGACTACTGAGTTTCCGTTAAGTTCATCTTCACGGTTGGCTTGCACCCATTCAGAAAACTGGGGTGCAGCAGCATAGTCAGGGTCGCACGAATCCCAAGGCCTGAGCCAATGAGCATTGTCCGAGCGCACGCGAAGCCACTGTTGTTCATCTGCGGCTTGGTATTCGCGTAATACGAGGTTGAGGTTGTGAATGCGGCCGGTGAGGCTCGCCGGGCATTCAAATCCACCTCGGCTCATCTGTGTGCGTGCTTCGCTTCCTGTCAGCCATACTCGGATGGACTGCAATATGCTCATACTTCTTATTATGCTCACCGTGAAGTCAACGGATTTTCATCTGCTCGTGAGAAATTCTGCACTGCTACTAGTATCTTCTACAGATGTACTGAAGAAAGGGTTTTCATGCCAACCTATCATTACCGTTGCAAGAACTGCGGCTATGACTTTACTCAAGAACAGTCTTTTGAAGATTCTGCCCTCACCGTCTGCCCGAACTGCCATGAAGAGCAGCTGCGCAAGGTGTTCTCTGCTGTCCCGATCGAGTTCAAGGGCAAGGGCTTCTATCGTACGGACCACTCCTCCAAGTGAGTGAAACCTCCTGAGTAACCTGCCCTAACAACTGCAGTATAATGTACAGCTCAACGTACGAGACGGGTGAGGGGTCACCCGTTCACTGATCCGTGCGTCTGCCGTATACGAGAGAATGAGAGCGGTATAACCGCTCTTTTTCTTTTTCACCCCGGGGCACACCGAGCTGCAACTGCGGTAGTGCGTGGGTAAAAGTAAAGATTGCCACCATTGAGGAAAGAAAGGTTGAAAAATGGCTGTTGCCCCTCAGGATTCCGTCGAGCAGTATCGCGAAGAAGGCGTGATCGCCGGTTTTAAGAAGTTCATTGCTCGCGGCAACATGATTGACATGGCAGTCGGTCTGGTCATGGGTACTGCTGTGACCACTGTCGTGACTGCAATCGTCAAGAACATCATTAACCCTCTGATCGCCATGATCTTTGGTAAGGCCGATATGTCTGGCCTCTTGGCCTTTACCTACAACAATTCGACGATCAGCTTCGGCGCTGTTCTGGACGCTTTGATCAACTTCTTCGCTGTCGCTGCTGCCGTCTACTTCTGCATCATCGTGCCGATCAACAAGGTTCGCGATTTGAGCGCTCGTCTGGTCAAGAAAAATGCTGACGATGCTCAAGCTGCTGCCGATGCTGCCGAACAGGCTCAGGAAGTTCAGGAGCAGGAGAAGGCTCAGGCTGACCGTGACCGTGAGCTCGCTTTGTTGGAGAAGATCTCCTCTCAGCTCGAGGCCCTGAACAACAAGTAAGCCTCAAGATTATCACTACGCAAAAGGCCTGCAGGTTTTACCTGCAGGCCTTCTTTTTGTGTTCATGCGCTCTCACTGTGCTTTATCACGTAGCACACGCGGCGACCTCATTCGCTTTCGCGCGGTCACGTGCTCGCACGTGCACGCTCATTGAACTCGCAGCTCGTCGGCCGCACATGCGCGTGCGCTACACTCCCGCTTGGTCGCGCTCAGCGCTGAAGAGGGAGAAGTGCGGTGGAAGCTCGCGCAACAACCGCTCCTCTTCCTTCTTCGCTTCAATTTTCTGCTGCGTTGTCGGGCCCGTTTCAAACTCGGAGAGGCTCACCGTGAACTTCTCTTTGCCTTTGTACACCACGCGCTTATGCTGGCGCGGCTTGCGCTTTGGCTTCTCACTGAGCGTCATGCTGCTCCTTCGATTCAGAGTGTGCAGACTCTGCAGACTGTGCAGCCTCTGCCTCAGAGTGATCCGCTCCTTGCGCATCACCAGCAGGTGACGAAGCCGCCTCGCGACCAGGTACGCTCACCGGCTCACCAGTAGTCAGCTCATCTTCAACCTGAGCCTGCTCCCCTGCTTCATGCTCTTCAGAACCCACCGGATGCTCCACCTTGCTCTGCTCAACCAAATCCGACAATGCGGTGTGAGCTTGCTCGAGCTTCTGCTTGGTATCTGCATCGAGTGGGAGAAGCTTCTCAATTCTGGCAATCTGGCGGTCAGGGTCAACAAACAAGCCCACGCTCCACACCTGCAAGGTTTTCCAACCAGCAGCAGCAAGCTGAGCCGGGTACGTGCGATGACGCAAACGCAAGGACGGGACAGCCATGAAAGCCTCGTCATCAGTAAACACGGCCAAAGTAAAGCCTTCACCCGGCTTACCCACCACCAAAGGCAGGTTCAAACGCGAGGTGCCCGAGTTCACACCATACGACACTGCCGTCTCATAGCCGCGAGCACGCAAACGCTGAGCCAAATCGCTGAGCAACACACCAGCAGACTGGATATGCTCCACCGCCTGCCATTCCGAATTCGGATCCGTACGGCGGATTGCGGAATGCTGCTCGCGCGACACCTTCTCAGCCCAGGCAAGAATATCCTTGAGCAGGCGAGAACCAGGTTGTGTCAATCTCGAGTCAACCATGTCAGCAGCCTTGAAGGCCGAGACGAGCGTGAGATTACCACGAACCAATTCCAGCGCCGAGTACAGCAGCATGTCACCACCAGGCTGGCCTACCTCGCCAAACTGCTGAAGCAGAGTGCCGCTCGGAAGCTTGCCAAAACTCGTCGAAATAATCACGTCACCTGGCAGTGCTGCACCCACCGAAGCGATAGTCAACACGGAAACCTGAGCCAGGAAGCGACGCATCACCTCCGAGCTGCGAGCCTCACCGTTAAGCGCCTCGACGATAAGCTGGCGGTCCTCGTCAGTCAAGGTGATGATGCTCAAATGTGCTGACGAGCGGGCAGGGTCGCCAGCTTGACGGCGAACCTCAGCCACTACCGCGGCCACACCTTCCTTCGTCGAACTGACCACCGAATTGTTCACCGGCAAGCCTGTCGAATTAGTGAACACCCAGTTGATGGACTGGCGAGTCTTCAATCCCACCGGCGCATCCCACGGCACGCCAGGAGCAGGCAAAACCGCAAGCTCACGATGATGGGCGAGCAAGAACTGGACGAGAACGGCAGGAAGAGATGCCGGTGCAACAGGAACCTCCACCACCGGCAGCAGCTTCATCACATAACGCAACACCGGATTGACGGTGTGCTCACCATCGGCAACCACCGCGGCACTCGTACCAGCAGCCAAAGCCACAATAATCTGTTCGACGCTCGCACGCTCAAAACCGTCCAGGATTACCACATCGGCGTGAAGGTTCGAACCAAAACGAGCGGCCTCACCAGCGCTCACCACCCAAATCGGCTTCGCAGCGGCCATCAGGTCAGGGAACTTCGCGGCAATCTGCGTGATATTCGAGGCGGCCGAAGTGCTGAGCAACTGGTGGAAGCGATTGGCCTTCGCCTCATCCGAGTACAGCAACTGCACGAGCTTCTTGGTGAGCTCTTGGCATACGCGCGGGCCGATAGTCTGGATGTGCTTGGCGTCCAAGGAGCGGAAGTCCTCCACCGTCTGGCGCAACAGGGAGCCATCTTGATCGCTCAAGATGCCTGTCGTATGAACTAGCTGCTCGAAAACGGTCGACCACCATGCCAATCGCAACTCGGCAGGAGCCTGGTCGGTTTCAATATGTCTGCTCGACAAGTTCTCCAGCAAGTCGCCCAAGCCTGCCTGGACGAGGTCGCGTTCCAAACTGGCGCGTTCGGGCAGAGAGTCGAGGTCCTTACGATCGGCGTAGAGGGCGCGCAGGTCATGGTCGAGCTGGACGAAGCTGAGTTCTCCCAGCGCAGTGGTGCGCGGAGTGGATGCCAAAACAGCGTCGAGAGCGGTGATGTCCGAGTTGAGGTCGTCGAAGGAGTTGACCATCTCATCCAAGCCGTCTGGAATGGTCGGCCAGCCGCCACGTGTGACCATGTCATGCCAGCGGCGAGACTGGTGGCGAACCTCTTCCAACACTTCATGAAGGTCAAGATCGTGCATACCTGGGCGGAGCAGGTGGCGGATTTCTCGCTTCATGCGATGCCTCTCCCACCAGCCCATCGAACCGGCCTGGCCCTTACGCTCCTTACGCTCCTTCTTGCTCAGCGTTGCTTCAAAGAAGGGGTCGAGGTCGCGTTCGAATACTTCAGGGGTGAACACGTCGAGAACTTGGCGCACTCCTTGCAAAACGTTGAGCTGCTGGCCCCATTCGGCTGGAGATTGTGGCACCGGGAAGCCGGTGGCGGTGACGGCTGCGGCGATCTGCTTGCGCAGTGTTGGCATGGTCTTGTCCAGCAGGCGGATCACGCGGATCGTCACCTGGTGGGCTTGCTCATGCGTGTAGAGTGCGGCATGGTACCAGGTGGTATCCTGCGGGCCCAAGGTGTAGCCGTGAAGTTCGCCCAAACGCACCAGCTGGTCGGCATAGTCATCGAGCTTGCCGGCTAAGCGTTGAGCGGTTTGCTGGCTGAAGCGCACGCGGTTACGTGGCCTTTGCGGCAGGCTGGCGAGCTTGGCCAAGTGTTCGATGGCATCGTAGGCGCTCACCGACCAGGGCTCGACCTCGTGGTGCAGCTCGTCGAAGTAGCCGCTCAAACGGTGGCGCAGACCGGAGAGTTCGTCAGAGGTGCGAATGAAGGCGCTCATCGACTGGTCGGCGTGATTCTTGCTGTTGAGCGCGGCGACGAGGGTAGCGTCGATGTCGCGCGCCACTTCCGGGTCGGCAACGTCGGCGATAGCAGAGGCCATCTTGTTATGCTCGGCCTGCTGTTTAAAGAGTTTCTTTTGCTCGAGATTACCAGCCACATACAGCACCGATTTGCCCGTTTGGGCTACTCGTGATGCCACTGCAAGCGCTTGGCGAGCGGATTCATTGCCCATCGGGGCGTTGATGAACAGCGAAGTTCCCTTCGACACCTGTCGTGCTGCGTAACGCACGGTGTTGGACACATCGCCTACTTCCAGCTCGGCGTGAGGGTCGGCATCCTCTTGGCTGAAGCTTTCCAGTTGCGCGTCATGCAAAGCACGGATAGAGCCTGCATCTTCGGCGAGAGCTTGGATGATAACTGGCGTTTTCGCACGGTTCCTCGCGTCGAGCAAGATTGCTGCCGAGCGTGCGGCGAGCATGAAGCGAGGATCGTTGAAGCAGCCAACGATCATCGTCTTGTCGATGGTGAAATTCGGGATGACATCTTGCACGGCAACTTCGATTTTTTGCAAGATGAAGCGCTCGTTGACAGCACCTGGGCGGTATTCGGAGGAGGTGATGATCTCGTCAATGTTGAGGTGCACACCGCATTGTGCCAGGTGTGAGAGGAAGACCGGGTTGATGGTCACGCGCTTGATGAGCTTGAGCTGTGCTTGGCTCATCACCTTGTTTGCGGGGATTTCCAGTTGCGCTGGGAAGAGCACAACAGGCATGTGCTCAACCTGAATTGGCCCGCCTGCAGCCTTCTTCTGTGTTGGCGCAGGTTGAGTGGACGCCTGCTGAGCAGCTGGCCGTGTCGTTGCAGCCGGCTGAGCGGCTGCAACCGGCTGAGCGGCTGCAACCGGCTGAGCGGCTGCAACCGGCTGAGCGGCTGCCGCAGCTTGCACGCCACTACCCTGCTGAGTTTGCTCGGCCGGCGCGTGTGCTTGCTCAGGCGCATGCGCAGAATCAGCTTGTGCAGCGCCACGCTCAGAAGCCTGTACAGAATCAGCCTTTTCCACACCTTCCTGCGTGGCTGATGGTTGCTCAGCTCCCTGCTCAGCCGCACCTTCCTTCTTCTCCCCTTGGGAGATCAGCGGTTGGGTTTCACGCGCGTCAGCGGACGAAGCAGCAGGTGAAGCAGAAGCAGGAGATTTCGCGGACTGATAATCTGGAGCCGTCCAGGAAGCAAAACCATAAGCGACAGAAAGCTCCTCAGAACCGTACTCCTCGCCATTCTCGCGCGTGAGGTGCCACAGACGCTCCACTTCGCGCTCGGCGCTCATACGCGTCGCCGACTCGCGGAAAAGCATGTCCACCGTCGCACTGCCGGAACTCAAGAGGCGCGACATGCCGTTCGGGTTCGCCCCCGACAGGTCGAGACTTGCCTTGAGATTATCAGCATTGCTCAACGCCGAACTGTAATGCTGTTTGAGTGTGGGTTTCAACCATTGGGCAAGCTTGGTTTGACCCAGCGGCTTGGCATTTTGCGCAGCAGGATTAGCAGACTGATTAGCTTCTGTATTCACAATTACCTTCCATCTGGCTCACCGCCACCATTGCGGCAAGGAGCATGCGACACAACGAGCAGAACAGGCAAGCTTAGGAGCGTGCCTCACGGAAAGCCTTATAACCAGGGTTCGTGCTCAAAGCCTGAGCGATATCTGGGTCACCCAGCGAGCCGAGCCACTGGTACAGGTCGGCGTACAGGTACGGGTTGAGCGCCAGGAACGGCAGGAACTCATGGTGCTGAGCCATCGCATACTGACGCTGCTGATCGGCGGTAGTCTTAGCCTCGTCGGAGGTCATGCCATCAATTTCAACAGCAGGCTTCTGGCTCATCTGGCCGCGAGTCAAACGGTCAAACACAGAGCCAGGCTCATAACCCGTCGAACCGGCAGGAGCGTTTTGGGAAGGCTGAGCCTGAAGGTTATTTACCGCCTGTTGAGCTTGCTGGGCCTGTGCTGCCTGTTGGACTTGCTGGGCTTGTGCAGCGGCTGGGTCAAAGTTCACGCCTTGCGCGCTTTGCACGGCCTGACGAACCTGACCTGCGGAGAAAGCATCCGTCGGCTCGCCTTCGCGCACGTCAACGATCTCGTCCACATTGAGGTTGCGCTGCTGCTGAGCGGGACGAGCGCCGAACAGATCAGGAGTTTCTACTGGGCGCTGCTCTTGAATGGCGAACTGCTTAAGCTCAACACCCACCTCACCCAGCTGGAGCTTGACGTCAGGCTGGTCGAGGGACAGTGGCTTGTTGGCAGGAATCTTGATGAGGCGGCCGTCGTCACGCACCACATAGGTGCCATTCGTCGAGTTGAGGTCGGTGATGATGCCCACGCCAGTCTCGGTCACTTTCAGCGAAAGGTGACGCTTCGACATAGAGCGCTGAGGGTCGTCGATGTCCAAACGCTTGGAGTTGTCATCAGGCAAGGATGCTGGGCGCAGAGGGGTGCGGCCGATGATGACGCTTTCGCCAGGAATATAACGATACTGCTGGCCGGTGGCCAGAACGGTGATAAGCCAGCCATGCCGTACTTCTGTGGACATGTGAACCTCCGAACACTAGTGCTCTACTTTTGCAGTCTCTAGCTTCAAGACTACCGTTTTGGCTCCATCATTGACAGATTTTCTGAGATTTTCAGGGATTTTGAAGCAAATTGGAAATACAAAAGGGCATGCCCTTGTGGACATGCCCTGAAAGTAACAAGTGACCTGCTTATGCAGGCATGAATCACTTGAGCTCGACGGTTGCGCCTGCGCCCTCGAGGTCTTCCTTAGCCTTCTTGGCGTCGTCAGCAGACACGCCGGAGAGGACGGTGGAAGGAACCTTGTCGGTGAGAGCCTTAGCCTCGGCGAGACCCTTCTTGGTGAGGTCCTTGAGGACCTTGATGACCTGGATCTTCTTTGCGCCGGCGTTGGTCAGAACGACGTCGTACTCGGACTTCTCTTCAGCAGCAGCACCTGCAGCTGGAGCAGCAGCCTTGACGTCGAACTTATCCTCGAATGCCTTGACGAAGTCGTTGAGCTCGACGAGGGTCATGTTCTCGAACTGAGCGAGGAGCTCTTCCTGAGTGAGCTTATCAGCCATGATGGCTTCCTTTCATTTCGCGGTTTCCCGCACTTACATTTTTGTAAATCTTTGTTTCAGTGGCGAAGCGTTAGCCTCACACTGTCAAGCACACAGGGCATATCCCTGTAAGCTCAGGCCTGCTTCTGTGCCAGAGCGTCAATCGTGCGGGCAGCCTTGGTTGGCACCTGAACGAGAACGCGAATACCAGAAGCGAGAGCGGACTTGATGTCGCCAGCAAGCTGAGAGAGAGCACCCTCACGAGTCTGCATGTCGGCAAGACGGTTGACTTCTTCAGCAGTAAGAGTGCTGCCGTCAACATGGCCGCCCTTAACAATGAGCTGCTTGTTGTCCTTGGCGAAGTCACGAAGAGTCTTGGCAGTCGACACGTAGTCGCCCTTGATGAAGGCGATAGCGGACGGTCCCTTGATTTCTGCATCAAGGTCATCAATGCCGGCCTCATGGGCGGCAATGCGAGCCAGTGTGTTCTTCGCCACGGTATAAGAGACATCCTGGCCGAGCTTGACGCGCAGATCGGAGATCTGCTCGACAGTCAGACCACGATACTCAGTGAGAATAACAGCGTCAGCTTCCTTGAACTGTTCAGTCAAGGCCTTGATCGCCGCATTCTTCTGTGGCTTATCCATGGCGTTCCTTCCTTAACACCGTTGTTTCGAAGGAAATGTGCACAGGAAAAGATAAAGAACAAGCGGCGCACAAAAATGCACGCAAGCATGCTTTCAACTCAACCTGCGCTGGCTTCCTCACGAATTTACCGGAGTTTGCTCCGACCAACGGTCTTTGGTTTGCGTGTGTTAGTATACACAGAACCCCTCGACGTATCCGATTACGACACGCCGAGAGGCTCAGTTTCTCAAACTCAGTAGTGAACTGACATGTTCAGCACACGAAGTGATGAGCTTACGTGTTTTCGCACTCAGTGATGAGTTCACATACGGCGAATGATGGCTTCCACCAAGCTACTCGCCGTTTCCGCATACGTCGAAATATCGAAGTGACGGAAGGACTCATACTTCGTATTCGTGTTATCCGACAGAGCGCGAATGACGAGGAATGGCAAGCCGTTCTTCGTGGCAATATGGCCTACGGCTGCACCTTCCATCTCCACAGCATCCGCCTGTGTTTCCTCACGAACCTTGTTACGCAGCTCATCCGAATCCACAAAGTGATTACCAGAAGCGATAACACCCACCTTGTAGTTGGTTCCCTGCTCGTCCAAAGCCTGCTCGGCGATGCGGATCAACGCAGGGTCGGAACGGTATTCAGTCAAGCCAGGAGCAGCCTGACCCACTAAACGCATATCCGTATCCAAGTAGCGCAGAACGCCACCCAACACCACATCGTTAATGTCGAGCTCGCCCGACACGTTGCCGGCGATGCCAGAGAAGATGACTGCGTCCGGAGAAAAACGGGTGATGAGGTACTGGGTTGCAGCACCTGCTGCCACGGTTCCCATACCAGCAACGGTTGCGACAATCCTCACGGTGTTGCCACGGTTGGTCTGAGCCATACCCACCGTCACTGGCAATCCTGCTTCGCTGAATTGCTGAGTGCCGCTGAGCCACTCTCCCAGTTGGCGGACCTCTTCATCCATGGCGCCGATGACGGCGATGGTGGCAGTGGTCTCTTCTTCGGTTTCGTTGACTTCGTCACTCATCAGGCGAGAGCTCCCATCGGGTCCCAAGCGTCGAGCTCGAGGGCCGGCTTATTCAAGCCTTCCTGCAGTTCGGCGGAAAGCATGGACTTTGGCACAGCAACCTCATAGACGTACTCGTCGAACCACTCATCATCCATGGTGAAGTAACCCTTGTCGGCAACGTCCTCACCCCACGAGTTCTCCACGCGCCAACGCCTGGTGGTGGTGCCGTCGTCAGCAACATCCACACCGTTGAAGGCCATAGCGTGGTTCATTGCGGAATCCCAGTAGCGAACGCGCTCTTCCTTGTTGAGGCTCTGGCCGAAGCCATACACGGACTCATAGTCGAAGAGGTTCACCGACCAGTTGCCCTTCTGACGGTCAGCGAATGCGCCGCAATCGCAGCCGAACCACACCGGGATGCCCTCTTCCACGAGGATGCGACGAGCGAGATCCTTCATCACGCTCATATCCACGTTGAGGTACTCGGTTGGGTCACCGCCAGCGACATTACCCAAATGCTGGATGGCGATCTTCTCACCGCGTGGGTGCTCCTGACGTGGGTCGTTGACCAGGCACACATAATCTTCGAGGTGTGCTGGGCCGACGTACTTGTTCCAGAACTCAACAGGAGTCATTTCGCCGTCACGGTGGAAGTTGCCCTCATCGTCGGTGTACTCCCACTCGAAGCTTACTGGTGGCTCACCGAGGTTGACGGTGAGGATGGAGTGTGCACGTTCCACGCCTTCGTTAATCAAACGCTCAACTTCAGCAGCGTTGTCCTTGTTCTGGAACATGCGAGCCACCTGCTCGTGCAGCATGTGGCGCAGGTGCTCATCAAGGAAGCGAGTGTTCATCGAAGCTTCGGTCTCTGGGAAGAAGTCCTTCGGAACAGCACCGTACTTCTTGTACACATTCATAGCCATGGTCCACTGGCCACCGTCGCCCATCACCGATTGCATCTGGAACTGGACGAGGCGAGAATCTGGGGTTTCACCCTGAGCAATGAGTTCGGCCATATCGCGCAGGAAGTAGTTGGCACGCTCGAGCTTGTCGAAGTACATGGCGTAGTTCTGAGAGAACTCGAACTCCTGGTTGGCGATGCCCATTTCACGCTTGGCGACGAAGCGAGCAACGTTGAGGGAGCTGAACAGCCAGCAACGGCCAGAACGACGCTGGTTGGTCACCTTGCCCTGGTTAAGCTGGGTGGAGAAGCGACGCTGCAAGAAGCGAGCAGCATCGTAGTTGTAAGCAACCTTATTCACACCATTTTCCACGCTGGCGTTCATAGCCAGGCGACGCTGTGCGTTGGAGTCGAAGGAGGTGCGAATATCATTCAAACGCTGTGAGGTAAGTGGCTGATAATCTTGCATAATTGCCTTTCTATCCCTTTCCTAACCGAATAAAACCAAACTATCAGGCGTTCTCGCCAGGCTCAGAGCCAGACTGCTCGGAAGCCTCACCCTCTTGTTGAGAGGCAGAAGCATCAGAATCCGAGGAATCGGCAGAGTCGCTAGCCTGAGCAGAGGAAGCTGGGGCTGGAGCCGGAGCAAAGTTACCGAAAGCCTGAGCGAACATGGAGCGAATCTCCGACACACGCTGAGTAATCGAAGCCTCGCGAGTCTGCAACTGAGCAATACGCTCGTTCAAACCATCAATCTCGCTCTTGGCAGCCTCACGCTGCTCATCCAGCTGCTTGCTGGCCTTGACGCGAGCTTCTTCCACCATCTGGGCAGCTTCAGCATCCGCATCCTTACGCTTCTTATCGGCGTAAGCGTCAGCAGCGTCACGAGTTTCATGAGCCTTCGCCAAAATCTCCTGGCTCTCCTTCTCACTGGCTTCACGGCGAGCCTTGAGGTCATCGAGCAGCTGGCGCACCTTCTCAGTAGCCTCGCTCTGCTGCTGGGAGATTTCGTTGCGCACATTCTCATACTCGGAAGCAGCCTGGGAGAGGGTGTCGGCGCGCTTGACGTCAGCAGCGTCGAGAATCTGCTGAGCCTGAGCCTTGGCAGCATCGGTGATTTCCCCGGCCTGGCGCTGAGCGTCGGAGATCATCTTGCTCACCTGTTCGCGAGCGCGAGAGAGCTTCTGGTTGGCATCAGCCAAAGCCTGCTGAATCTGATCATTCGTGTCCTTCTTCTGACGAGTGATCTCATCAGCGGCGCTCTTACGCTGCTGGGCAATCTGCTGGCTGGCATCAGCCTGCTTCTGAGCGATTTCACGCTCTTGAGCGCTCTTCCATGCCTGAGTTTGCTTGGTTTCTTCCTCACGCTTGTTCTTGAGCTCAAGGGTGAGAGCTTCACGCTGCTCGTTGCACTGCTGCTGGGTTTGAGCAGTCAGCTGGTCAGCCTTGTTCTGAGCCGTGGTGGTAATCGTGTCAGCCTTCTCCTGAGCCTGGGAGATGATGGCCTGGCTCTTGCTCTGTGCGTCGTCGAGCATGTGGCGAGCCTGCTGTTGGGCGGTGTTCACCGTCGTTTCTGCGCGTTCCTTGGCATTGCGCTCGATGCTGGCAGCATCCGACTTGGCGCGTGCGAGCAACTCGCTGGACGTTTGCTCTGCAGAGGCGAGCAGCTGCTGGGCGTTAGCACCCAGGGATGCGAAAGAATCCTTCGAAGGGGCAGCCTTGCGGTTCTTCTCCTTTTGCAACTGTGCTTCCAGAGTCAGAATTCGCGTGTCATACGCCTTAATCTGCTCGCGCATCAAGCGTGCAGACTCTTCGTACTCTGCCACCGCACGATCAACAGTTTCCTTGTCATACCCGCGCAACGTGATCGGGAAAGACTCTGGCATAGTTACCTCCGCTACCATCAGCTGCTCATGCAGACTGACCACATGTGTATTACTTCTCTTTCTACCACGCTCACCTGATAGAAAACTGATATAGCTCAAACTCGCAAACGCTTGTAATTTCAGGCAAACCTGGTGAACGCGCCGCTCATTTTTGCTCCGCGCTAGGATTGCAGTATGCGCGAATTCTCCGTAATCGTTTCTGGTTTCTCCGACACGCCGGATGACCCGACCTCTCAAACGGCTCTGAGCCTCGGTAGTGCTGAAACTCGAGCCTGGCTCGAGCAGGAAACTCAAGCTCATGTGCAGGTGACGCCCGTTTTAGTTCCGCTCTCCTTTGACAAGGCATGGCCTACCTTGCTCACCACTATTGAGGAGGTTCAGCCTCAGATTGTGGTGTGCTTGGGTCGTCGTCGTGGCGCCCCTGGCATTGCTCTCGACCGTTCGGCGCGCAATCGCATTGAAACCGACCATCCCGATGCTGACGGCATGCAACCGTTGCCCGGCCCGATTGAGGCGAATGGGCCTGCTGCTTACTGGACTCGCCTTCCATTAGGCCGCATCTTGAACGCTTTTGCCACGCATAATGTTCCCGCTTCCCTCAGTTCGGACGCAGGCACGTATGTGTGCAACGCGCTGTTCTACCATCTGATGCATTACGCTCACGATGCGCACAACCTGTTGGGCGGCTTGATTTGCCTGCCCGATTGGCGCACAACTGATCAGTCGGGGCTCGACCCTGCTGGTTTGACGGCCTCTCAGATGAGTTTGGCTGGAAGGCTCGTCATCGCTCAAACAGTCCTCTTCCACGAAGAGCTCAGCGCGATGAACCCTCTGGTCCCCCAGCAAAACACGCATTAGCGCTCAAGATTATCACAGCTGAGGTTCGGGCACGATGATGTTCATAAACCTGCCGTTGCACTCAGGCCGCTTGCTCTTCGTCCACTCGCGATAGGAGTAGAGCAGAGGATTTTCCAGCGTGCACCCGGCGTGCTGCATACCGTGGGGATTGACGGCAGGGTTGATGAGACGGCGCTGATAATCTGGAGAAATGCTGACCCACAGTTTTTCGGTTTGCTCGCCGATTGCCGGGTCGTCACTGTGAACCGTGGCCTCGCGCCAAGGGCTCAAGGAAAGCTCAAGCAACAGTGCGGCGCTCATATCGATGCCGCGGCCAGAAAAGCGCGTCAGCGTTGAGCAGCCGGGGAATTGCGCTTCAAAAGCGGTGGCAATCTCGTCGCCAGTTTCGTAACAGTCGCCGCAAATATGAGGGCCAATCCAGATTTCCGTCGTAGAAGGCTCGGCACCCTTCTCACCCATCACCTGAAGAGTTTCGAGCATCACGCCGTTTTCCACTCCCCTGCGCCCCGCGTGGCAAGCAGCAAAAACGTGGTGAGTGGTGTCAGCGAAGAGGAGTGGCGTGCAATCTCCCGTAAAGATTGCCAGGGCGACATCCTCGCGCGTGGTTACCATGCCATCGGCATCAGTATGCTCCTGGTTGAGCCCCGCCTGGTCAAGGTCGATCACGGTGTTCGAATGCACCTGGTGGAGCAGCACGAGCTTGCGGTGGAGCAGCTTTCCCAATTGAGAACGATGCTCATCGATGAGCGTTACATCCTGGCCCATTTTGCGCGCGGTGATTTCCGAAAGGTTGAAATCAGACGGAAAATGCGAGCCCACCGAATCAGGGTCCAGCGCTGTGGTGTAGGCAACAGCTACTTTTTTCGGATCCGATAAGGTGACACTCGCATTCAACAATCCGCTGTAATTCATACTGCGAGACTATCAGCCGCGGTTGAGCAGCTCCATCTCCTCAGCGCTCAGCTCAAGCTCGCTGGCGTGCAAAGAGTCGAGAATCGTCTGTGGACGGTGAGCACCAGGAATGGTGAAAACGTGATCGCCTTGAGCAAGCTCCCACGCCAAAATCACCTGCTGGTAGCTCACACCATGCTTCGTGGCTACCTGCTTGAATGGCTCAAACTTGCTCTCATCCACTGCACGTCGATAACCACCCAGAGGGCTCCAGCACACAAAAGCCAGACCAAACTTGGCGCAGTAATCCAGAGTATCCTGCGTGGAGCGGTATACCGGAGAATACTGGTTTTGCACGGCGACGAGCTTGTCACCCAAAATGGAGCGGGCGATATCAATCTGCTCGACGGAGGCGTTAGAAATACCGATAGTCTTGGCAACTCCCTCATCAGCGAGCTGCTTCATGGCCTCGATCGACTCGGCATAGTCGACCTTCGGGTCAGGACGGTGCATGTAGAGCAGGTCGATAGCGTCAACACCCAAGTTTTCCAAGGATTCGTGAGCATCGTGGATCAGACGCTCCGGGCGAGCATCCTGGCCCCAGGTAGGAACACCGTCAGTGAAGTTGCGGAAATGGCCGACCTTGCTGGCCACGATAACCTCTTCACGAGGCCCATCCCAGGTAGAGAGTGCTTGGCGGACCAAGCGTTCATTGGCGCCTGGCTCTTTTCCAGATTCGTAGTAAGCCCATGCGGTATCCAGGTGGCGGCAGCCGGCGTCGAGGGCTGCATGAATGGTCTCCACGCCTTTTTCTACGCCAAGGTTGTTTTCCAGTGAGAGTGGCATGCATCCCAAACCGATGCTCGTCGTGGTATACGGGCCGAGCTTGCGCAGTGCGTTCGTGCTCATTTCATCTCCTTTGATTGATGACCGTTTATTCATTGCAGTTGGTTGATGACTGTTGATTGATGACCACTGATTAGTGGTACACAGCCAGTCATACAAAAAGCCTCAGAATAACCGAGTGTTTCTTCATCAGGGCACTTCACCATAAAGTCCCTAAGAACATGACTCGGTCATTCTGAGGCCTAGTTTATACGCTCCTCGTTCAGCGTGAGCTGGCAGTGACTTTCAACTGCACGTCACATGCAGCTGTCAGTCGCGTGCAGCCGTGCGTGCCGCTCGAAAGTATCAGTCCTCGTAGCGGCGGCGCACAACGCGGCGACGCGGACGCTCGGAACGCTCCACGCGATCCTCATGGTACTCGCGGTAAGCGTTCTCATCAGCGCTGAACTCGCGGTTGCCACGGCTGCGACGTGGACGGTAGCTGCGCTCTTCGTCATCGTAGCGACGACGTGGACGACGCTCAGAACGCTCACGCTCCTGCCTGTCGGAACGATCCTCAGAAGCAGCATCCTCGTCAACGTCCTCATAGTGACGGCGACGTGGACGGCGTGGCTCGTAATCATCCTCAACAGCGTCATCCTCGATCACGCGACGGCGTGGACGGCGAGCCGAACGTGCCGGACGCTCAGAAACCTCATCATCCTCGTCATCCTCATAGTGACGACGTGGGCGACGAGCTGGGCGCTCCTCACCTTCTTCTTCGTCCTCATCGTGACGACGACGTGGACGGCGAACTGGGCGACGATCCTCGCTCTCTTCCTCTTCGTCGTCATAGCGACGGCGTGGGCGACGAGCTGGGCGCTCCTCACGTGCTGGAGTCTGGTTCTCAAAGCCCGGGATTGCCAGGGAGATCTTGCCGCGGTCGTCAACGCTCTCAACGACAACATCCACGCTGTCGCCTTCCTTGAGAACATCCTCAACGCGCTCCACACGCTCACCATCGCGCAGGTTGCGAATCTGGCTGATGTGCAGCAAACCGTCAGTACCTGGGGTCAGGTTGACGAAGGCACCGAAGCTGGTGGTCTTCACCACAGTTCCGGTGAAGTGTTCGCCAGCCTCAGGAACATGAGGATTGACAATCTGGTCAATGACGTCGGAAGCCTTCTGAGCAGCCTCACCCTCATCAGAAGCGATGTAGACAGTGCCGTCATCTTCGATAGTGATGTCAGCGCCGGTATCCTCCTGAATCTGGTTGATCATCTTGCCCTTTGGCCCGATGATCTCGCCGATCTTATCGACTGGAACGTGCAAGGTCAGGATGCGAGGAGCAGATGGAGCCAGCTCAGCTGGGCCATCAATGCACTCGTTGATAATCTCGAGAATGGTGGTGCGAGCTTCGTAAGCCTGCTGCAAAGCCTCAGCCAAAATATCGGCTGGGATGCCGTCAAGCTTGGTATCGAGCTGCAAGGCGGTGACGAACTCCGAGGTACCAGCGACCTTGAAGTCCATATCACCGAAGGCATCTTCAGCACCCTGAATATCGGTGAGGATCTTGAACACCTGCTTGCCGTTGACCTCGCCGGACATCAAGCCCATGGAGATACCAGCAACAGGAGCCCTCAGCGGCACGCCAGCGTCGAGCAAAGCCAGAGTGGAGGCGCACACAGAGCCCATGGAAGTCGAGCCGTTGGAGCCCATGGCTTCGGAGACTTGGCGGATGGCGTATGGGAACTCTTCCTCGCTTGGGATCACAGGGACGAGTGCACGCTCAGCGAGGTCGCCGTGGCCCACTTCGCGACGCTTCGGAGAGCCCAGGCGGCCCGTCTCACCAGTGGAGAACGGTGGCATGTTGTACTGGTGGATGTAGCGCTTGGTGTCTGGACCGGAGAGTGCGTCCATTTCCTGACGCATCTTGAGCATGCCCAGGGTGGTGATACCCATAATCTGGGTTTCGCCGCGCTGGAAGAGGGAAGAACCGTGGACGCGAGGAACCACGTCAACCTCAGCGGAGAGGGTGCGGATATCCTTCAGGCCACGGCCGTCAATGCGCTCACCCTTTTCGAGCACGCGACGGCGGACGATGGAGCGCTGCAAAGCCTTGAAGGCGTTGCCCAGCTCGCGGTCCTTCTCTTCGTCGCTCATATCTTCGAATTCAGAGGCGAGGGTTTGGGCAACCTTCTCCTTGATTTCGCGCACGCGCTCCTGGCGCTCGATCTTGTCAGCAATGACGAGTGCTGGGTCGAGGTCGGCGGCGGCGAGCTCTTCGACGCGCTTGTAGAATTCGTCGGTGTATTCAGGGAAGAGCTGGAACTCCTTGGTTGGCTTTGCAGCCTTCTTCTTGAGTTCGTTGATGGCGTCGCACAGGGTGCGGATGAATGGCTTAGCAGCCTCGATACCCTCAGCAACGACCTTCTCGTCTGGCTTGACGCCGTTGCCGTTGTAGATGAGGTCCCAAGCGTTCTTGCCAGCGCCAGCTTCGATCATGGCGATTGCCACGTCGTTGGCTGGGGTGATGCGGCCGGCCACGACGAGCTCGAAGGTGGCCTTTTCACGCTCAGACCAGCGTGGGAAGGCGACCCACTGTCCGTCGATCAAAGCCAAGCGCAAACCACCGACCGGGCCTTCGAATGGCAGGCCGGAGATGGTGGTGGATGCGGATGCTGCGTTCAGAGCGAGCATATCGTAGGAGTCATCAGGGTCAACTGCCAGCACGGTAGCGGTGATCTGAACCTCGTTACGAAGAGTGTGTGGGAACAGAGGGCGCAATGGGCGATCAATCACGCGGCATGCCAAAATTGCCTCTGTCGATGGGCGACCCTCGCGACGGAAGAAGGAGCCTGGAATGCGACCAGCTGCATACATCTTCTCTTGAACATCAACCGTCAGCGGGAAGAAGTCGTAGTTTTCCTTTGGTGCGTGGCCTGCCACAGTGGTGGACAGGATCATAGAATCTTCATCAAGATAGGCTGCAACGGCACCATCAGCCTGCTGGGCGAGACGACCGGTCTCGAAGCGCAGCGTGCGCTTGCCGAACTTACCATTATCAATAACGGCTTCTACTGCCGTGATATCGGGACCCTCCACGGGTTCCTCCTTTGTTCTACCTAATACCTCACGCGTGTTTTCAGCCCTCTTCCTCGGGCTTTCAGGTCACAGCGCGGACCTTTCCCCTACACGCAAAAAAGCCCAGACACACATGTGCCTGGGCGGAAGACTCAGTGGCGAAGGCCGAGACGCTGAATCAGCGAACGGTAGCGGTTAATGTCCACCTTGGTCAAGTAATCGAGAAGGCGGCGACGCTTACCGATGAGAAGCAGAAGGCCACGCTGAGAGTGGTAATCATGCTTGTTAGCCTTCATGTGCTCGGTCAGATCAGAAATGCGCTTGGACAGCAGGGCAACCTGAACCTCTGGGGAGCCAGTGTCACCCTCGTGGGTAGCGTACTCGTTGATGATCTGCTGCTTTTCTTCATTGCTCAGAGCCATAGCTCCTCCTTATGTTCCGTTGCGCGGTGCCTTACCATCGTGGCAGGGCGCTCTCTATCCGCGGGCGTTTCACGCCAGCTGTCAGTTTCTCACCACACGCGGACAACTACTGTACTGGTAATCTTGCGCCATTCTTTATGGAATTTCTTAAGATTTCCACCGACGCAACTCACCTGCGTGCCTTAGAGGTTCGCAAAAATAGAAATGCCACCGAAGAGCATGACTATCAGCATCGCCATTTCCACCAGCAAAAACAGGCTAAAAGCCATCCAGCCTTGCAACAAAATGTTGAGTGGAGAATCGCGCTTAACCATCACCAGCAGCAACACGAAAACAACGGCGAAAACCACCAAGCCAAACAAGGATGCCATCAGGCCTAAGTCGATGGCGTCGGCAAAAACGGAGGCTTCATCGTAAACCACCCACGTGGAATACCAGAAATTCCATTTGAGCAGTCCCACCCCGGCGAGAAGTTGGACGACGAAGAAATTCGCGTAGGCCAGCCACAGCCAGCCAGCACGACGAGTCGCGCTCATCGCCCGGCCCAGGCAGGCGCACAGCAGGGTGACAGAAAGCCAGGCGAGAACTGCCCAACCGCGAGGGTCAATATGTTGGAAGGCGCGAATCACCTGGCCCGTCTTGCTCAGCGCCCAGGCTCGACCCATGCCGTAGGGAACGATCATGTCGAAGACGATTGCCACGAAAACACCGATTTTCGCTGCCGTGGATAGCGAGCTTTGCTTCTTTTGGTCGGCCAGCGAGAGGCGATAGTGAGGGGTGAGTGTGGACTCCACACCTTGCGTACTCTGCTCTGCTTGCTCCGCTCTTTCCTGCAAACGCAAAGCAGCGCGCTGTGTTTCGTCGTCCATACTCCCCTCCTCACATCGTCATCATATTGTTCAATGCCGTTGTCACACCGTGAATACGGTTATCAATTGATTGCGTTGTCAATTGCTCACGCCGTCATCACACGTGGAGCATCACCTCAGCGCAGCCAAGCCTCACAGCACCGATTTGCGCAGCACATTCACCGACAGCCCAGCAGCTGTGAAACCATGAGCAACCTCGAGTGCACGAGGCTCCACCACCTCAGAATTCTCGCACAACACCTCGTAGTAGCCCGAGCTCACCTCACGCACCTGCTGCGAGACCTCGTTGGCATTAAGAACAACCGTATACGCATGGCTCTCATCGCTCACCCGCCAGGCAACCACACCGTTCTCCATCGCCAGAACCGAAGCATGAGCGTTGATCTGCTGGTAAGAAGAGTAACGGAAGGCAGGAGTCGAAGCACGCAAAGCCCACAAATCGCGCACAAAACGAGCTATACGAGCAGCAACAGGGTTTGCCAAACGATTCCAATCAATCGCATTTTGCGTATCACCGGTGTTGTAAGAGTTGTGCTCTCCATCCTTCGTGCGCAAGAATTCCTGGCCCAGTTGAATCTCTGGAACGCCTTGTGCAAGAAGTGCTGCTGCAGTGGCGAGCATCTGGCGACGAGCAACATCCTCCAACTTGTCCCCATCCAAATTCCTCAACACGGGGCTGGAGGTAATCGGGTTTCCTTGCTCATCAAGCTCGGCGTAACCCAAACTAATAGCGAGTTTATCGAAAAGAGTCATTCCGTCGTGAATTTCCGCATATTGCACCACTTGCGAGGCGTCTGCATGGTTCATCGCCGTTCCATGGCTCTTGACAATCTCTTCGTCCTGGGTTGGCTGAGTTCCCAGCATGTTGTAGGCAATAATCCGCTCTTTTCCTGGCTCGCCGGTAACAAAGCCTCTCGATGTCGGCTCAGAATCGAAGTCGGCACCCTTGAGATTGTCACGCAGAGAATCGTTAAAGAAGCCCACCGTTGAGCCAGTGCGGGAACCTCTCCCCTCTTGGTTATCCACCAGATTGGCATATTCCTGAACCGTCATCTGTTCAGTAGGAAGATCCGCGTGCATATCCCAGCCTTCACCGTAAGCCAGAACACTGGTGTCAATCTCATCCATCATCGCGCGAGCTTGACGAATGGTTTCGTTATCAATCAAGCCCAAAATGTCGAAGCGGATACCGTCGAGGCGGAAGTTTTCAATCCAGTAGCGCAAGGAGTCGATGATGTACTTGCGTCCCATCGCGCGCTCGCTTGCCACATCGTTGCCACAGAAGGAGCGCGAGGTGAGCTTGCCATCAACCGTGCGGAAGAAATAGCCCGGAACACTCAGCGCCAGCGGATGCGTTTTCAGCGAGTAGACGTGGTTGTACACCACATCCATCACCACTCGGATACCCGCTTCATGCAGCGCTCGAACCATGAGCTTGGCTTCGCGAATGCGCGTAGCCGGGTCATACGGGTTCGTCGAGAACGAGCCTTCCGGAACATTGTAATTGAGCGGATCGTAACCCCAGTTGTAGTTGTCATCCGAGAATGGCTTGGTTTCATCAACGGATTCGAAGTCGTACATCGGCATAATCTGCACGTGAGTGACGCCAAGCTTGACCAAGTAATCGAGGCCGGTCGACTTGCCAAAGCTATTCGTGGTGCCCTTTTCCGTCAAGCCCAAGAACTTGCCGCGATGAGCCTCACTGACTCCAGAAGTGGGAGAAATCGTCGAGTCGCGAACAGAAAGCTCAGCAATGCGCGCATCGGTTTGCAAGCTCGAGAAGTGCGGCATGCGAGGGAAGTCAGGAATCGTCATCTGCTCTGGCGCAAGAACCACACTGCGATGGCCGTTCACCACTGCGGCAACGGCATAAGGGTCAGGAGTGGTGTTTGATGAGCCGTCCTCAAAAGTGACCTGGTAATCATAGGCCTGGTCGCGCAAGTCGCCGAGGACGGTTGCTGACCACACGCCCTTGTCGTGGCGAGCCATGGCAACGCTTTCGCGCAGTGGGGCGTCGCTGCTCTGGTCGCTGTCATACAAGTTGAGGCTCACCTGGGCTGCGGTTGGTGCCCAGAGGCGGAAGGTGGTAGCGTCGGGGTTCCATTCAAAGCCCAGATCGTTGCCGTCGTAGGCGTAGAGGGCGTCGAATTCAGGCGAACCAATTTCTACACCGTGGTAGGAGCCGCTGACTGCTGTGTTTTCCATCGTGTCTCTTTCCTCGCTGGCGCGCGCCCGTTCGCTTCACTGCTGCTCGTGCGCGTGCAAAAGTCGTTGTGTCTGTACCCGCATCCAGCTTAGCCGAAAGGCAGGCGCACTCGCCGGGCAACTCACTGCCTCTGGATGGCAGCTCACGTTGCCTCTCCTCCAAGCTCCAGCCCATGCGGGCCGCCGCCACTACCTCTCCTCCAAGCTGCAGCCCTCGCGTCCCCAGGCATCAACTCCTCCTCGGCACCGGCTCTGGCTATAGTAAAACCTTATGAAACGAGCTCCTCAGGTTGTGACCTACACCTCCACGACGCAAGATTTCGTGAAGTCCGCCGACCAAAACCATCACCTTCCCGCCGGCTACCGCTACTATCACGGCCACGGGCTCGCGCAACGCTGCTTCTACCACATCATCTACTTCCTCGCCTACCTCATCTGTTGCCTCTACGGCTACCTATGGCTCGGCATCCGCATTAAGGGCAAGCGGCAGATGAAGCGTACTTTGCGCAAACTTCACGCCAAGAGCTCCTTCATTTATGGCAATCACACGCTTCCCGGTGGAGACATCGCGTTAAGCGTTTTGATGAACTACCCTCACCACATTTCCGCGGTCGTCGCGCTGGGAAATATCGGCATTCCGGTGATCGGCCCGATGTTGCACCAGCTCGATTTTCTTGCTGTTCCCCACACGCTTGAGGAAAGAAAAAACTTTAAGATTGCCATGACGCATTTGGTCGAGGACGGCACTACCTTCATGATCTACCCGGAAGCTCACGTCTGGCCGTGGTACACCAAAATCCGCGACTTCTCCTCTACTTCCATGCGTTACCCTGTGCGCTTTAAAACCCCGAGTTTCGTTGCCACCACAACCTTCCACCGCAGACGGTTTGCCTGGCTCAACCCGCGCCCCGCCATCACCGTGTACATTGATGGACCTTTTTACCCTGATAATCTTGAGGCAAGCGAGCAGGAGCAAAAGGAGAGCCTGCACGCACAAATTATCGCAACTCTGCGCAAGCGGGCAGAACTATCGGATTACCAGTACGTGATTTACCAAGAGCAAACCGATGCCCAACACGCAGACAAATAAAAGCCCTTTGTCAACCTGGCCTGGTGGGTCGCGCTGCCTCTCGTCTTTCACCTCGTAGAATACCGGAAGATTATCAGTGTTTGTGCCATGACGCCCAAACGCACAACAGAGCCGGGCACTGTGTTCTCAGCGAAACCTGAGAGCACAGCAGGGCATACGCCGCACAGCAACGTGCGCAACAGTAAAGCGAGGTGAAGCATGCTCGAGCGCTCACACACGAGACGACGAGCCAAAACTTCGCCGCACAGCAAGCCAGCGCCGAGTATCAATCTGCTCTACTGCGGTGACCGCAATATGCGCGATGGTCTGCTGATTTCGGTTCTCTCCCTCACCAAGCACACGAGGACGCCACTGCATGTGTTCGTTCTGACAGCAAAAGTGAGCACCTCAACGCGCGAGTTCCTGCCGCTGCGAGAAAGCGACGTCGAGCCGGTGCGCGAGCTGATCAGCAAGCATAACCCTCAGGGAAGCTTGAGCCTCGTCGATATTACCGACCTTTTCGAAGCCCAGCCGCCTGTTGCCAATATGGAGACGCGCTTCACTCCGCTGTGCACGTTGCGCTTGTACGCCGATGAGCTGGAATGCATTCCTGACCGTATTCTCTACTTGGACACCGATATTGTGTGCCACAAGCCTTTCGAGCAGTTTTACAACCAAAACCTTGATGGCGTCGAACTTGCAGCAGTGCTCGATTATTACGGCCGCTGGTTCTTCCGTCAGCGTTACTCGCATATGCTCCCCGACTATTTCAACTCCGGAGTGCTGCTGCTCAATATGGCTGAAATTCGCCGCACAGGCCTTTTTGCACGCTGCAGGGAGATGTGCGAAAACAAGTGGATGTTTATGCCTGACCAGTCTGCTCTCAACAAGTGCGTACGCTCCAAGGTAATTGCGTCGCACCGCTATAACGACCAGCGTCGCTTCCACTCCAACACTGTTTTCCAGCACTTTACAACGTCCTTCCGCCTCTTCCCGTGGTTCCATGCGGTGAGTGTGAAGCCATGGCAGGTTGAGGAAGTGCATTCTACCTTGCATTTGCACGAGTATGACGACTTGCTCGAGGAATTCGAGCAGCATCGAGCCGCGCAGGTGCAAGCTAGCCCTGTAACTAGTTCAGTAGCTGGTTCACCATCTGGTTCAACTGACCGTTCTCCTGACCGTTCGTTTGAACGTCCTCTTGACCATTCGATGAACAGTCCTATCAACAGTCCTATCAACAGTTCAACTGACTATCCGGAAAGGATCTACGAAAATGAGTGAGCCAAACGCAACCTCTGTCACTTACACCCAGCCTACGGTTACTGTTTTCTTTGCCGCCGACGAAACCTACGCACCGTACCTGTCTGTGGCAATCACCTCTCTGTTGGCTAACTCCAACCCGCAGCGCCGCTACCACATCATCGTGTTGGAACGCGGTATGAGCCATGAGCATCAGCATCAGCTTGTTGGCCTCTCCCAGCCTAATGCCACGGTGGAAATGTGCCATATTTCTGACAAGATCAATGACTTGGTCAACTCGGATAACAACATGTTGGTTGCAGACTACAAAACGACGACACTCTACTTCCGTCTGTTCATCCCTGAGCTTTTCCCCGACATTGATCGTGCCATTTACCTGGACACGGACACCGTTATTACCGACGACGTTGCACAGCTGTATGACATCGACTTGCAAGGTAACCTCATGGGTGCCGTCCATGACCAGACCATGGATGTGCAAGAAGCTTTGATTCGCTATTGCCAGGCTGAGCACGGTTTTGACACTCGTGGCTATATCAACTCTGGTGTTCTGCTCATGGATTGCGAGCGTTTGCGCGAAATCAACTTTGTTCAGCAGTTTACTGAGCTTCTCAACACCTACCATCCTGAACTTGCTGCAGTCGATCAGGATTATATCAATGCCATGCTTCATGACAGTCTCCTGTTGCTCGATCCTCGCTTTAATGTGTTGAGCGCCAATGGACCAGACGATGTTGCTGATCCGTGCATCATTCACTTCAACCTCTTCAACAAGCCGTGGAATTATCCTGATGCTCTGCGTGCTGATATTTGGTGGAAGTATGCGGCTCAGAGCCCGAATTATGAAGAGCTGTTGTTGCGTTTACAGAACTTCCCTCCTATCAACCGTGAGCTGGATGAGTTGAAGAAGGGTCGTTTGATGAATCAAGCTTGGGCTATTGTCGACCATGCTGACCCTACTTTTGCATCGTTGATCAAGGATGGTGTTCAGGTTCGCGTGAAGATGTGAGCCGAGTTGCGCCAGACGTACCCGTCGTACGCGCGCGCAACGCTCAGCACTGCGCAACCTCACAGCCATCCAGCAGCCGTCCAGCAGCCCGTTACTTCGTATTCGCTTGAGGAAAGGAGCCATCGTGATCGTCGGTGGAGATAAGCAAGCGGTAATTGACAATATTCAGCGCAATTTTGCCCTGGGTGAGATGAACCGTAAGGTCGAAATCAACGACCCGAAAATTACTGACCGCGATGCCCGCCTCTCCCTTGTTGAGCGTCACCTTGCGTACACGAGAACTTGGCGTTATACCGCGAAGAACTGGGCTGCTCGCACCATCGTTCACGCTCTGGCGGACCTGCTCAACTGGCGTACCAAGTACGTGGGCTTGGAGAAGGTGCGTTCCATCCGCTCTGGCGCTATCGTCACGTCGAACCACTTCTCTCCTTTGGAGAATATGACGGTGACGGCTGCTATGCGGCACTCTGGCCATCGTCGTACCTACATCATCAGCCAGGATACGAATTTTGCGATGCCCGGATTCTTGGGTTTCTTCCTGAAGTATTACGACACCATTCCAATTACTAAGAGCCACGTGTACCTCTCGCGTCAGTTCCCAGCCATCATCGACCAGCTGCTCTCTCGCGGCCGTTTTGTGCTGATCTACCCGGAAGAGGAAATGTGGTTTAACTATCGTCGTCCTCGCCCGGAAAAGCATGGCGCTTTTGATTTCGCTGCTCGCGCGGGCGTGCCGATTGTTCCGTGCTTTGTGGAGATGCGCGATAAGAAGTCTGCTGATAACGAGCAGTTTATGAAGACGCGCACGATCATTCACATTCTTGACCCGATCTACCCTGACCCTGAATTGTCGGTGCAGGAGAATTCTTCCTTCATGCGAGCTCAGGATTACCGCGAGAAGGTTGAGGCGTACGAACACATCTACGGCAAGAGTGTTGATGCTCCGCTCAGCGCGGAGGACATTGCTGGTTGGCGTGAGCCTCTGAAAACTGCTGAGCAGCTGGGCTTGGATGCTGAGCTCGACTCTGCTTTTGACTTGGAAACTCGCTCTTCGGCCGTTGAGGCGCTGGCTCGTAAGGAAGAGAAGAAGGCCGCACGTCAGGCTCGCTGGAAGCGTTCCACTTCCCGTCGCTCGTCGCAGAACGCTCCAGATTATCAGTCCGCTGAATCTTCCGCCGAGCTTTCTTCGGCAGAGCAAGCCACTGAATAACCCACTTCCTCTGAACAGCCAGCTTCCTGCGAATGAGCAGCTGCCTCGGCGGCAAGCAATGCCCAGAGCTAGCAGTGAGGTCTCAACATGTTCGACGGCAAGCGCACGTGGCGGCAAGTGCTCGGTCAAGTCACAAACGGGTGCCTTCTGTTCTTTCAGCTGGCACCCGTTTGTCGCTCGAGCGTTTTTCAATCTGCCTTTTTCGTGTGTTGCCTAGACCTTTGTGCAAATCTGTGGCATACTAGTTTTTTGTTCGCGGGCGTAGCTCAATGGTAGAGCCTCAGTCTTCCACACTGATTACGCGAGTTCGATTCTCGTCGCCCGCTCTCAGTTCCTTTGAGGTTTCTGAATAATTTCTTCTCGTTCATGGATTTGACGAGTCATCTTTTTCGCAGTGCTACGCTCGGTAAGATATATACACACCCAGATAAGCGCATACACTGCCAAAAAAATGGCCAACATGCTGATGACGCCTGTCCAATTACGCACCCAACCCAAAACTACTCCGATGCCACATACAGTAATGGCACACACAATAAAATGGATCGAGGTACTGACGATGAGCGGACGCTTCTCGCTATCGAAGAGTAATGATCCCATCACGCTCACTACCCCAATCAACGCATAGAGCACTCGCTCAATCAACACAGCCACATTCATGTTGGCAAAAGTAGCTAAGAACCCAGGAGCACCAGGGACATAGCTGTTACCAGCAAATAGCGCAGAAAACAGCAGTTCGATAAGGCACCCAATAGCAATGCCATATGCTGCACCTTTGACAATACGAACAAATATCGAGCGCATCATGATCATTAACCTCCACAATTCTTAAGGAATGGTTTTCAGCGGACTAGCGTCCGTGATTCGCAGCCATGGAAAAAAGGCTGCATCGGTGAAGTTACAGGCCCAGAGCTCTTTTCACAGTGCTCAGGTAACGCCGTGAGATCGGACAGCGTACTCCATTTTTCATCACAACTATGAGGCTGTGCGGGAAACTGACTTCCACATGCTTCATTTCTCGGATGTTGACGATATCGGACTGTGAAATCCGAACGAATAAACTGGAGGGCAACATCTCCTCCAACTCAAACATTCGTTGATGCACAAGCCATATGCCCTCATTTGTTGACACATACACTTTTTTATCGCGAGTAAAAAAGCGAGATGCATCATTGAGATCAATGATGCGTATCTTTTCAGCTCGGTATCCCGCTATTGTTGAGAGTTGGTCGGAGCGAGCAATGGCCTCAATTGCGCGAATACGGTCATCCAAAGCCGCCGCTCGGACGCAGACCTCGCTTTCGCTGCAATGGGAGTCAATTGTCAGAGTGAATTTCATCGTAGCCCCCTTCATCTACCGCTTCGTTAATAATCTCAGTCAACTACGCTGGCTCAGCATGCTCAAGCAGATCAGGACATATGGTCCCTTTCCAGAGATAAATGGATTATTCTCATTACCTTTCATCAAGGTCAACTCCTGTCCTCATATCTTTCAGCAGCAAGACTGAGGTTTCCTTTTGGTCTTCCTTTTCTTTCAACCGCGCATCACCGCGCATCCGGCTTTACCCAAGTAAGAAAACGTGGAGGCCACCGCCGCTACTGCTGATAACGCTGAGAACTCAGCAAATACGAAAAACTCTGCTGACATTACGTCCCAGAACTCAGCTGACAATTTGTCCCAGCACTCGGCTGACGATAGCTCCGAGATGACAGACCTCTATATTGGCCCTGAGTTCGTTACCAGCCCCTGGCTGTTCTCACTGGCTCAAGGCGAGTGCACCCCGCAGCAGGCGAGCTCGCTGTCCATGTTTAAAGGCGTCGTATCCTCGGCCGAGCTGATGACCAACCCTCTCACCGGCGCTCTGTGGTGGAAGTGCGAAGTCAGCTGCGGCTTCCCTCTTGTCGTTGGCGTCCCGTACGACCAAGCACCCCAAATTTTGCCGGGCTGCATCATCGATGGCAAGGTATTGCTGCTTGGCACGAGCGGCACGTGGGATAAATAACTCGCATTTTCAGCACTATAAGATTGCCACCGCGCAGGATTATCACTGCGCACAAGATTGTCACCGCACAAGGTCGCCGCTAAAGAAAACCGCACCCGAACGGTGAAACTGATTACTATCAGCTCACCATCGGGTGCGGTTTATTCTTTCTTCACTCTCTCAACCCGCTACACTGCGGCGGACTACTCCGTCAAAGCTGCCCAGAGTCACAACTACCCGAAGGAGCATGACACCAGTATGTAGCGGGACGAGCGCATGTTATTTGTCAATCACACCATACCTGCGCAGCAACAGAGGAATTTCAGTGCCTTCAAGCTTATGCAGCACTTTCTTCAGTACTGCCTTTTCAACAAAGCTCAACTGCATATCAGTGATCGGCTTACCATCACGCAATTTGACCGATGCATTGAGCAGATTGCGCACGTCATACACTGATCCCCATACTTCAGGAACGCCACGGTCTACGCGAGCCAGCGTGTACACCGCTTCCATACCTGTTCGCATGGAATACTCTGTGGTGAAAATCGTGTCGCGGGGAGTCTGTGCAAACTGGCCAATAAAGGCGAAGTTCACTGCACCATCAGGCACCACATCAGGGCGATCCCCTGCAGCTCGAGGCATGAAGAACGCAGTAATATAAGGCATCATCACTGGCACTGTGTTGGCGTGGTCGCGAGCAAGGGTTGGAATTTGATCGACAGGAACACCCATATGGTAGAGCCATTCCTGGCAAATTTCCTCGCCTGTGCACTCTTGCATTGGCTTCTTGATGAAATTGCCTGGTTTATCAGGGAAGAGACCATACACCCATACGCACAGCTGATTGTGAGGCTGATCCTTGAATTGCTGCTGACGGTTCACCGTCCAGCTCATCAGCCAATTGGAATCAGTGCAGGTGACAATACCGCCGGTGACAACATGACCAGTGAAGGGATCACGCTTGCAAATACGCTGAATATATGGAGGAATTTCACCATCCAAGGTTGTCACTGTTGCACTCATCCACTTGGTAGCTTGAGGATCGGAGCAGAAAACCTCAGGGTGACCGAAGCTAGGATCTTGCTTGGCGATACGCTTCCACATATCCCAGCCTCCACCAGGCTTCAATTCAGGGTTCCATGCAGCAGCACTCGTCTGGCTTCCCATTGTCGAGTTCTCCACACAGCCGCCATTAGTAATGAAGACAAAATCATCTTCTGTCAGATCAATGGCTTGCATTGCACCATCATGAGAAATAATGATGCGTTGTGCCATCTTGCGCTTGCTGGTGGAATAAGGGTTACGAGGCACGGCAGCTTGAGCAATCTTCAAAATAGTGTCTTGACCAGTTCCCGTGACTTCGCGAATAGGGCCCTCGCTATCATCAATGGTGAACTCAATATTCTCAACTTTTGTGTTGAAGTGGAACTGCACTCCTGCATTCTCCAAATAGTGCACCATTGGCAAGATCATGGATTCATACTGATTGTAGCGAGTAAAGCGCAGTGCAGAGAAATCTGGAAGCCCTCCAATATGGTGAATATAACGTTGAATATACAGCTTCATTTCCAACGCAGAATGCCAGTTCTCAAAGGCGAACATGGTGCGCCAGTACATCCAGAAGTTGGAGTTGAGTACTTCATCATCGAAGTAATCAGTAATAGGCTTATTGTACAGTTCCTCATCCGGGGTGAAGAACAGCTTCATGATTTCCTGTGCAGCCTTGTCGCTCAAGCCAAACTTCCCGTTTGTCCCGGCATCATGGCCACGATCTTTCGTCGCACGGCACAAAGAATAATTCGGGTCTTTCTTGTTGAGCCAATAGTACTCATCCAGAACCGATACGCCAGGGGTTTCGAGGGAGGGGATGGAGCGGAAGAGATCCCACATAACTTCGAAGTGGTTGTCCATTTCACGTCCACCACGCATGACGTAACCCAAACCGGGAATGTTCAGACCATCACAAGCCCCTCCAGCTGTAGCATCCTTCTCGAAGATGTGGATATGCTCTCCTGGCATTTGCGCGTCGCGGACGAGGTAGCAGGCTGCCGAAAGTGCAGCCAAACCAGTTCCGACAATATACGCGCTTTTATGTTCAATTCCCACGGGCTTCTGTGGTCGGGCGAAAGCTTCATAGTTACCGTTGGAATAGTACATGATAACCTCCTGAGCCAACTGATAATCTGGTTTGTTAACCGTTACGAGCGATTGTAGGAGAGGCAGTCAGGAGTGTCTTTAAACAAAACAGTTCAGGTGTTTAAAAACCTGACACTGAGCATGAATTGATAAAGATTATCAGCGCGATTTCCCCAGCATCACACACTTGAGCAAGCAAAGCGCTCTAACGCTCGACGAAAATCACCTTCGATGACAGTGTTGAGATGGTTAACCAGTGTGCTCTCATCCTCGCGCATATCATGAGCAATCCAATCGAGCATGAGCCCAACGAAAGCATACTTGAATAAGTTTGCAATAAACTGTTGGTCTTCCTCTCGCACACTCAGGCCTTGTGATTCCTCCTGGACAACGCTGATGAGGAAATCATAGGTCACGTCATATAAGTACTTCTCCACGCGTTGGCGACTGACGCAATGGTAAACATTCACAATAAAAGGCTTGTTGGCACGAACTGCTTTCAAGATTGCCAAGAAACCTGTTTGCCATGTATCTGCAGTACGATTGCCAGCAAGAACGCGGTTTACATCCTCTTGGCACGACCATTCCACCAGATCATAGATGTCTTGGAAATGATAATAAAAGGTCATGCGGCTAATACCACAGTCTTGAGCGATGTCGGTAACCGTGATCTTATCCAGCGGTGTGCTGAGCAATAATCGCTTCAAGGAGAGTTCGAGTGCTAGCTTCGTTGTTTGAGCCATGATTTTCAGTATAAATCATGCCCCACTGGCCACTGCCTCACTGCAGGTAGGAGCGCGGATCCACCGGCTGCTCGCGTTTGGGCAGCGTCTCCACGACAAGCGCGTACGATTGCTTGACGAGCTCGCGCACGAGCCCCACCGTCACAGCTTCACCAGGCGCAATGGTAATCCAGTGCTTCTTGTTCATGTGGTAGCCCGGGCTGATCGATGGAAAGTCGGTGCTCAGGGAAAGAACATCTTGAGGGTCTGCCTTGAGATTAACAATCCGCTGATCCCTGACCGTGGAGATCATGAACCACTTGCCTTTGACTCGGGCCGCATCCCACTCGAAAGAGAACGGGTAGAGTTCTGCGGCAGGCAGCTGCTCGGCTGTTTCTTTCACCGTGTTCCACAGCAGCTCATCGCTCATCACCGGCGTATTTTCGTCGCCAGAGGTCGTCATTTCCTCGTCGCCGGAGGTCGGTATCCCCTCATCCCTCACCGCAGGCCTATCTTCGTCGCTCATCACTGCCCTCCTTCCCGCTCGCCTCGATCAGCGCGAAAGATTATCAGCTCGTTTACTTCCGGTCGCGTTCCACACTCGCCTGCACTGCTTGCACTACTGCTGGGGCGAATCCGTTCTTTTCCAATGCCACAACTCCTGCAACCGTGGTTCCACCAGGAGATTGCACGCAATCAGCCGTATCAGCTGCTGAAACGCCTTGCTTCAACTGCTCAGCAACCAGTGCAGCCGATCCTTCAACCGCGCGAGCAGCAATACGCGTCGCCATAGTCTTGTTGAAACCGTAGTAAACGCCCGCCCTCGCCAGCGCATCAATGTAGAGTGCGGTGAAGGCTGGAGAGCAACCGGCGAGTGCAGAGAAGAGCGAGAAATCCTTCTCTTCAATCTCTTCAACGCTTCCTACCGCGGTGAAAATCTTGCGAGCAGTGTCAATCTCATCAGAAGTACAAGCCGAACCGGGGCACAGAGCCGTCATCGAGTGGCCAATGCGTGCGCCAACATTAGGCATGGAGCGCAGAACAGGGATGTCAGGGCCAGCAGCTTCTTGCAATTGGGCGAGGCTTACCGATGCGGCAACAGAGATTACCAGGGTTTCCTTATCCAAGTGCATCTGCTCAAGCAAAGAGCACACCAGATAAGGTTTGACGGCCATGATGATGGTTCCGCCTTCGCAGTAGCGAGCAAGTTCTTGAGCACTATCGCAGGCTTGCACACCAAACTGGGCGGCCAGTTGCCTCGAACGCTCAGGGCTGGACGCGGTAATGACAATGTCATCAGCCGAGAAAGCCTTACTGGAGAGTAATCCGGAAATAATTGCTCCGCCCATGGCTCCTGCTCCGACGAAACCCAGCATGCTGGTCTCCTTTCTGCTTCAGTGGTGGCGAAGAAAACTCGCGGTAACAGGATTAGTTTAGGCTCGAACCCAGTGATTGTCTTCCAGGCAAGCCGCGCTGTGCCGCTGGTTGCACTACGGTGAGTGCGCTTGAAGAATGTCGGTAAGAACAGAGGAGTTGGACTATGCGAATTTTGGTGACGGGAGCTTCTTCGGGTATTGGTGAGGCTACGGTACGCGCGTTGGTGAAGGAAGGCCATGAGGTGGTCGCTACTGCTCGTCGTGCTCAGCGTTTGGAAAAGCTTCACGAACAGACTGGCGCTACGGTGATTCCTGCTGATTTGACGAAGCCAGAGGATGTTACTCGTCTGGTCGAGCAGGCGGGAAGCATTGATGCGCTGGTGAATAATGCGGGTGGTGCCCGCGGCTCCGATCCTGTTGCTACCGGGAAACTTGAAGATTGGCAGGCAATGTATGAGCTCAATGTGCTCGCCACCTTGCGTTTAACACAGGCGCTCTTGCCTCAGATTCGCGAGAAGAATGGCACGATTGTGTTCATCACTTCGACGGCTGCTCATGAAACCTATGTGGGTGGTGCTGGCTACACGGCAGCCAAGCATGCTGAGGCAATGATTGTGGAAACGCTGCGCTTGGAGCTGGTCGGCGAGAATGTTCGCCTCATTGAGATCTGCCCAGGCATGGTGAAGACGGAGGAGTTTTCTCTCAACCGTTTGGGCAGTAAAGAGGCTGCTGAGAAGGTGTATGCCGGTGTTGACCAGCCGCTGCTCGCCAAGGATATTGCCGATGTGGTGGCTTTTGCCATTTCTCGTCCCAGCTATGTGAACTTGGATCGTATTGTTATTCGCCCGGTTGCTCAAGCGAATTCGTGGACGGTTGCGCGCACGGGTACGAGTGATGGTGAACTACCTACCTCGCCACTGGCTGATTGAATGGGAAACTGAAGGTTGAACCGAACCGAAAACTGAGCCGAACCGGACTGACTTTACGAGTTCAACTTCCATGGGCGCACAACATGAGGGTCAGCACCCTTGGAGTAGATCACTGATTGCAAGCGGTTTCTTACCGCAGTGTCTTGTTGAGCAGACCAGCACGGTCCATCGGGCTGGTCTTCTCCCAGCGAACACCAGTGGTAGCGTCCTGCTCGCATATTGGCACTTCCCACCCAGTCAATGCTTTGCACATGCCAGGATGCACGATCACCCTGGTAGCCTGCGAAAGTAATACGAGCGGTCATACCTTGATTGTTGGAAACGCGCTCTGGTGGTGCACTCTCTGTCACCGTGTTGCCCGTGCCGTAGATAATCCATGTGTTGTTATAGTTCTCAATCGGCTGCACGCTGTGGCTTCCCGCACCATAGATCAGGTCGAAAATACCCAGGTCGGCAAGCTCATGAGCCGAGTCCACCTGCCAGCTATCGGCGTAGTCAATGTATTCTTGCACAGAATGCATGGCGAAGACGACCAGGTCAGCACCTTCTTCCCGCGCCATTTTTGCTTGGTCGACGATGCGTTGAACATCAGCCGCATGGTGAGGATCTTCTCGACCACGCAAACGGTCAATCATCCAATCCTCATCTGGCACTAAACCATTGACGGAAACCGTACCAGTGATAACGGCGATGCTCGGGCCGCCATCTGCGCTGTGCAGAATCATTGGCTTGATCTGGTCTTGGCTCGTGTATGAGCCGACTTGTTGCAAACCGTGATCTTGCATTTCTTGGCGCAAGAGTGCGATGCCGTCAGCATGCTGATCCCACGAATGGTTCGTCGCATGCGTGCACCCTTGGTAACCTACTTTGGCTGCGGCATCAACAACTTCCGGCGGGATAGCAAAAATCGGGTAGGCGCTGTAAGGGCCACCGCGGTGAGCGATCGGGGTTTCAAACTCGCATACGGCAATATCAGAAGCATCAATGTAGGGTTTAAGCGAAGCGAAGAGGTCGGTGAAATCGAAGGCGCTTCCGTCTGTTGCCGAAGGGTTGCGCGCATATTGGTTCCACAAGCCTGCGTGGAAGAGCAGATCGCCGTTGACAAGCAGGGAGACGCAGTCGGTTGCGCTGCAGTTTGCGGTTTTGCCATGGTGAGGCACGTGTGCAGCCGGAACTTCACTCTTTTTGCTGAGCGCCTTCTTCACTGGCTTCTCTACGCTTGTTGCCGCAAGCTGATGCGTGAACAGGGCGCGAGCTGGATTGAAAGTGAAGATGAGGGCAAGGCTCACGATGAGCACTACGAAAGCTGCGATCACTGCACCCAGGTAGGTGCGTGATCGTGGTTGTTGTTGAATGTGTTCACCGTGCATTGTCCACCTCTTCCCCGTATGTTTGTACTCCTCTCCAGCTTAGCGCCAACCGCGTCCTCAGTTATCGATACTCGTGCTCAATTCAATGTTCTCGTTCACCTCAGTGATCACGTTGTTAATCTGGTGTTGTACTCCTGCAACTGCTGGACGGCCCAAATACAAGCGGTGCGGCATCCGCCCAGCAAACCATCCTCAAGGATGATGCACACCACCCGCCAGCCAAAATAGACTAGCCATCATGTTCGTAATCTTTGCCCGCTACCAGATTGTGACGAAGCTTCTCCTCACCCTCGTCCTTCTGCCCCTCATGCGCCTGATGAACCGCGCTCTGCTCGCCGCTTCCGGCATGAACATGCTCACGAGCTCCGACTTCGCGCACTACTTCGCCTCCCCGGCAGGAATCAGCATGCTGGTGCTCAGTCTGCTGGTAGCTGGCTTGATTTCTGGCGTCGACCTCTTCGCCTTCGTCCACCTCTCCGTCGCCTACCGCGAGCGCGACGAGAAGCTGAGCATCGGCAAAGCTTGGCTTCTGGGTGTGAAAGACACTCGCCGTTACGTCAGCCCCTCCGGCCTGTTAGTACTGCTTTTCATCGTGATCCTCATGCCGATCCTTGGTTTCGGCTTTTCTTCCGCGGCAACCTCGTGGCTTCATATTCCCAACTTCATCAGCTCGGTGATTGACGCAACTCCCCTCTACCTGCTGATCTACCTCACGGTTTTTCTGGTCTCGCTCTGGCTGAGTTTGCGCCATATTTTCGTACTCCATGAAGTTGTCGATGCTCAGGTTTCCATGCGCGAAGCCCTGCGTCGCTCTCGCCGGCTCACTCGTCATCATGTCAGCGCACTTTTGTGGCGCAGTTTGCTGCAAGAGTTGCGCTACATGCTGGTATGGCTGGCATTCTTTATCCCCACGATGGCGCTGTATATTGGCGGGCTTTTCCTCACCTACCGCGTCGGCTGGATGGGCGTTGAGGCGAGCGAATTGTCAGTTATGCTTTTCGCCGCAGAGTTTTATTCTCTGGCAAGCCTCATTTTTACGCCTTGGTTGGTCGATATTTTGACGAGGCTTCGCATTCGTTTCGTTTCTGAGGCTCAGCAGGCTGATAATCTCAGTATTTCCCAAGATTATCAGCCCTTCAAATCCCCTGCGCGCCACAAGGTTTTCTCCCCTGCTCGCATCGCAGCGATGCTGCTTGCCACCCTTGCAGCTTTCACCCTCAACAGTGCTTTCTCCGCTGTGGTCGTCTCCTCACCCCAGACGTTTATTACCATGCGCAACACTAAGGTGTACGCACACCGTGCCGGCGGCGATCTGGGCCCAGAAAATACGATCGAGGGCATGCTTGCTGCTTATAAAGCGCATGCGTACGGTTCTGAGATTGACGTGCAGCGCACGAAGGATGGGGCTTACGTGCTCAACCATGACGACACTTTCGCTCGCGTAGCGGGAGTCAACCGTCGCGTGAGTGACATGACGCTCAGTGAAATTAAGAAGTTGCAGGTGAAAAATCTGCTGCTTGATTCGCAGGATAATCCGAATGCGGTGAAGTATGCGAGTGTGCCGACTGCTCGTGAGTTTTTAAGTGCAGCGCGCGGAAAGATGCACGTCCTGCTGGAGCTGAAAGGGCCCACTGCGAACCGCAAGATGGCTGATGACATGGTCTCTTTGGTGTGCGAGCTTCATATGCAGAAGGAAGTGACGCTGATCGGCCTGGATTACCAGCTCATTTCCTATGTGAACACGCATTACCCTGATATCAACACGGGCTTCCTTTACTATTACTCCTTTGGCGATATTGAGGATGCGAAGGCAAAGACCCTGATTATGGAGGAAGGCATGGCGAATGAGGACCAGCTCGATGTCATTCATTCTGCGCATCGCCAGGCTTTTGTGTGGACGGTGAATACGAATGATTCAATGGATCGTTTCTCCTTCTCCTCTGCCGATGCAATGATCACGGACTACCCGGTTCAAGCTTTGGATTCAGTGTGGCAAGCGCATCATGCTTCGACGTTTGAGAAGCTGGTGAGTTCGCTTTTCGTCACGCTCTTCTACTGATTGTCACTGCTCTAACACTCCAGTGTGCAGAGCACTATCCGGATTTTGTGAAGTCAATCATTCGGATTTTATGAAGTGAAACATTCGGGTTTTGGTTGTTGAACTTTTCGGATTTTGGTAATCCAGGGTCAGAAAACCTGAAAACAAGAGCAATCTCAGCCGGCTCAACAAGATTCTCAACCAGCGTTCTAAGATGAGCCTATGGAAGAGCACGCGAGCGAACCTCTCATTACCCCTGCGAACTCACCTGCGAGCGAGCCATCGAGAACATCACCAAGCACATCGCAGAACACCCCTCGTCATAAGTGCGTTCTGCGAATAATCGTGCTCATCCTCGCTTCACTCATCACTCTCTGCGCACTCATACTGGGAATGATCTGGTCGAATTTCACTGAAACTGGTTGGCAGTCAGGCTGTATTGCCATCCAAATACCTGACGACAATTCCCATCACAGCTCTGATCACAGCTCTGATCACAGCTCTGATCACAGCTTAGATCAAACCTCCAATAAAACGTCCGCTGACACCTCAGGAACTTCTCCCAACAATTCTGCTTCTTCTCAGCACTCCTCACGCTCAGCAAACAACACCAAACATCAGCATTCTTCCTCCTGCACGGATTCCACCACCAGGTTCTCTGACGCTCAGATGCGCGATAAGGAAACAATCACCTACTCGGTGGAGCAATGGTTCCGCGATTGGATCAACCTGCACCAACACTGGACTACCGCACCTAATAAACAGATTGCGCAGCTTGATAATCTCAGGGTAAACTTCCTGTCCACACCAGTCGAAGACTCCGAGCAAACTGATTCCAGCGTGGAAAACAAGCCAAACCGCTTTGCCGACGAGGCTTTCGTCAACGTCATCATGGACTTCACCCCTCGCTTCAGCGCATGGGAAGCCTTCTCTTCCGACCAACTTCTGCAACCGCTTTTCTTCAACGGCACTACGATTCATGTCGATATGATTCTCGAGCTCAGTTTGACGGCGAAACACTACTCGATCCTTGAGGCGATGACTGAGGCACGCTACCAGATTCTCACTGAACCGCAAACCCTTGAACCACCTCGGCCCCAGCATCCCACGTATTTCCCGAAGCCTGGCCAGAAAAATACGTACGAGATTACCAGGAATTCCTTACTCGTCACCTACGATGGGAACAACTGGGTTTCCGTTCCCGGCCCGGATGGCAACAATGCCGTGGACGGGCTTGCCTATTTGGATGATCATGCAATTACTGCTCAGTTGCCGGTGACTTCCTATGTGATTTCGCCTGAGTTTACTGGTTTCTTGTATGACATGTCGAAGAGCAAGATGACCGGGCAGGCTGCTTCGAACTCGAACACGCCTGAATCGTCAGCTGACAGTGATTCAGCACAGGTCAATCCTGCTCAAGGAAGCCCATCTGACGCTCATCCATCTCAGAGCAATGACCGTTACTCCTATGATCCCAGTGATCCTGACCAAGCTGCGCTCATCTTCTCTCTTGATGAAGGAAAGAACTGGTATTACTCGCCTCTCGGCCATGGATTTTTGGACAGTGCGTACATATCGTACGCTCAGGGACGCATTTTGGTCGGTTATGACGTGGATGCAGCTTTGGGCTCTGAACTGATGAATGTGGCGATCTCCCCTGCTCCTTCTTCTGATCAGCTTGCTCACGCTTCGCAGTTGAATTCTGCCTCACCCTCTCACGGTTCTGGGAGTTCAGGCAATGCACCTTTGACTTCTGTGTCGTTGCCATGGAAAGCAATTGTGCCGAGTGAGCGTGCTGATGACGTGAACTTGGCAACCCTGCTTCCTCAAGGGACAATTCTGATAGGCTACAGCGGTCATGAGAGTAACCCGCAGAAGCCTGCACAGTTGTACACCTCTACCGATGGAAGCTCATTCACGAGTGTCAGCGTTCCTGCAAGTGCTGATTCTCAAAAGCTTGGCTGGGAGCCCTTTGTTGTTCCTCGCCGAGTAGAAATTGACGCGAATGGCAATGTGTTTGTCGCTATCGGTCAAGGTCAAGACGGTGACTATGCACACAACAAGCGCTTCTACGAGGGCATCTATCAACTCTTTGACGCTGAAAGCAATCACCCTCGCTTAGATTTTGTACGCTCGCAACTGCAACCAGAAGTTCAGCTTCCAGGTTAAACCTTCACTGAACTTCTGGTTCGCAATATGGCGACTGCCACTAACCTGCCCTGCTAAGAATTCGCTAAATCTGCCTAGGCTTACTCATGGTCGAGATACTTTGGCACAGCAGGCAAGCTGTTGGGCTGATTCATGTACTGCGCCCAGGAGAGCACACGCTTCTTCATTTCCTCCACGTCAAGCACGCCATAGGCAAAGCCCTTGCGCAGCAGCGTTGGAGGAATGAACTTATCGTACTTTTCAAAGCGCGGCGCATAATGAGGGCCGAGCAGGTCAAGCGGGTCGAAGTCGCGGGCAGCCTCTTCCGTCACGATGTGGAAGAACTCCTCTGCGGTAGCTTCCATTTGCAGCATGATGTAATACGGCTTGAGCGATTCCAGCTTTTCTAAGCCGAGACGATTACCGCATTTTCTGGAGAGGAACATCTGCAACGCAGTGAACGAGTACGTACCCAGCCACGGGAACAACGCCCAAGTGTTTCCTCCCAGGTGAATGAGCGGCGAGTCGGCAAGGCCTGCATGGTCATACAGCGAGCGAGCATCTTGCAAACGGAAACGAGCATGGCGCATAAGGTACGGGTACATCGTGTTCTCAGCGAGAACATCCCTCATTCTTTCGAGAATTCGGGTATGAATGTCGCCCATCTCATCGCCGAAGAATGCAGGAACATTTCCTCCTGTAGGCTCAACATAGACTTCGTTGCGTTGCCAGTCGACTTCCTTCACTTTCCACACATGTCCAGCAATAGCCAGCTTCTCGTCTTCTGGCGGTGGGAGAAGAACAGTACCCAACTGCTGTGAACCGTAATGAACGGTATATTCCTCAGTATCCTTGAAAACAGCGTAGAACTTGTAGTCGTTAACTACTCTTTCACCCTTTGTTCCCAGGATGATCCCATCATGCTCGGTGAGCTCAATATGCCCGATTTTAATCAGGTGGGTCAGCAGTTCTCGGTAGTCATCGGTGCTGATATTGCTAAACGGCGAAAGAGTGAGAACTCGCGAGGCAAGCTCTGCAGGAGTCATCTCTCCATTCGATTTGAGCGTGCTCATCGTCTGATGGTAGAGAAGAGAGTACGGAAGCCTACCCAAACGAGGCGGTTCCACAAATCGCTCTTCTGTGTAGAGCTGAACGAGGGCAATTCCTTGAATCAGCGACCACGGAATGCGCGCAGCAAATTCCGCATTCTTGTTCAGGTGATGCTCAGCCATCACAAACCACATTTGGGATGGCTGGCCTCGTCGGCCCGTTCTTCCCATGCGCTGAAGGAAGCCAGAGACGGTTGCTGGAGCCTCTGCTTGGAATGCTCGATCGAGTTTCCCCACATCGATGCCGAGCTCCAGGGTAGCTGTAGCGCAGATCGATTTCAGAGAGTCATCATCTTTCATATCCTCTTCTGCGCCCTGGCGTACTGCAGCAGAAAGGTTGCCGTGGTGAATGAGGAATCGATCCTCTTCCCCATTCTTCGCGCAATACTCACGAAGCAGTTGGCACAGCAATTCGCAATCCTCACGGGAGTTGGTGAAGATGAGGCTCTTATGCCCTCTCGTGTGCTCGAAAATATAAGCAACGCTGGGCAGAGCGTTCTCAGGAGCTTGATCCGTCGGCGGTTCAGGTTCGAGCGGAGCTTGGAGAAGTTCACCGGCGATCGCTGGGTCGCGATCATAATCCGCTTGATCCCCGTCATCGTAGAACTGTTCCATCGACAGCTGCCACACCTCAGGCTCGCTCTGAAAACGAGGAATAACAGTGCGCCTCGTTGTTCCGGCAGCAAGGAAGTCACCTGCAGCGAGAGGGTCCCCCATTGTTGCAGACAAACCAATGCGGCGAGGGTCACAGCCTGCCGTACGGCACAGACGCTGGATGAGAGCGAAGGTTTGCAAACCACGGTCTCCTCGCAACAGCGAGTGAATTTCATCAATGACGATGAAGCGAAGGTCTCCGAACAGCGAAGGGATAGCAGCATGCTTGTTGATCAGCAGGCTTTCCAACGATTCTGGGGTAATCTGCAAAATACCTGCAGGATGCTTGATCAGCTTAGCTTTCTGGCTGGTGGAAGCATCACCGTGCCAGCGAGTTACCGGGATACCCGCTTCCTGGCACAGCTCATTGAGCCTTCCAAACTGATCATTAATCAGTGCCTTGAGTGGAGCAATGTAGAGGACACCCACACTGGTGGAAGGCTTTTCTTCCAGCAGAGTGAGGATGGGGAAGAATGCTGCTTCCGTTTTTCCCGATGCAGTTGAAGCGCACAACAGCACGTGGTCATCCGAACCAAAAATGGCTTGACCAGCGGCATTCTGCACTCCCCTGAGCGACTTCCACCCAGAACGGTAAATGTACTCTTGAATGAAGGGTGCATACCTCGAGAAAACATCGATGCTGTGTGAGTTCTTGCTCTCCATTTTCCGCTCTTTTCTACTTACAACACTGAATTCTTCCTTATGAGTTATTACAAAGTGAACTGTGCAAACTGAGGCACAGTTTGGTTGGAAACACTCTCATCCTGCGCGTAGGTGAAATCCTCCGAATTCAGAAGCTCATCCACGCTCATATCAGGGTGCTGATAGATCAAATCCAACAATTCGATGAAGTCACGAATCACCTCGCGAGGGGTGATGTGATCATCCGCGCCAATACGCGCATACTCAATTTTGAGGAACTGTGCGAGGTCTTCATCGCTCAAATGCGGCTCGTAATCGTACAAGCCAGCATGCATGTGCTCGAGTTTCTCACACAGAACAAGCATCTCTTCCATGCTCAACGGGTCGAGGCGAATCACCGGTGCGAGGAGGTCGCGGGCACCTGGGCGGGAGAACTTGCCTTCGGCCAAGCGGGAGCGGAGAGCTTCATACGAGTAGATTCCGCGACGGCTATCCTCCAAAGTTTGTGGAGTGGCACCCATAATAATTCCCAGGTAGCGAGCCTTGCCTTGCAAGGTGTCGTTATACATGGTGAGAATCTTTTCGTAGTTGTACTGGCGAGTAATGGCGTTCGGCACCTTATAAATGTTGATCAGCTCGTCGATCATGATGAGCATGCCTTCATACCCGGCCAGGCGGAAGAATTGGGCGAAGAGTTTGATGTACTCGTACCAATCGTCATCGGTAATGATGATGTTGATTCCCAAAGCTTCCTTCGCGTCACGCTTGAGCGGGTATTCTGCCCTGAACCAGCGGATCACTTTCTGCTTGAGCTCATCATCGCCTTCCCTATACGCCTGGTAGTAGAGGGTGAGCAAACGAGCAAACTCAAAGCCGTGAACCATTTCATTCATGGCCTGAGTAACCGCATAAATCTTGTTTTCTACCTGTGCTTCCAGTTCGGGAGCATCTGCAGAAAGGCCCGTCTCTTGCATGGTTTGAACCTGCACGTTGCTAATCCAGCGGTCCAAAATGAGAGTGAGGGCGCCACCTTCGGGTTTCGTCTTCGTCGACAAGTTAGTGATCAGCTCACGGTAGGTTGCTAAACCTTGACCGCGAGTGCCTTGCAGCCTACGTTCTGGGGAGAGGTCAGCATCGGCAACGATGAAGCCACGGTCCATCACATAGTTTCTGATTGCTTGAATCAAAAAGCTCTTACCCGAGCCATACCTACCCACGATGAAGCGGAAGGAAGCCCCGCCTTCACTAATGATGTCAACATCACCTAAAAGCGCGTCAATTTCGCGTTTGCGGCCCACAGTGATGTACGGCAGGCCGATACGAGGAACGACGCCACCTTTCAAAGAATTGATGACAGTACGCGCAATTCGGCGAGGGATACGCCTGTTTTCGCGCTCCACGCTCTTTTCTTCACTCATCTTGATGTTCCTCTCTGAGCACAGCTCGTACGTCTTCTTCATAGTCAGGAACGAGCGAAAGGTTATCGCCATCGCTTTCAATGACGACATCGCCGATCTGCTCGTACAACGCATCATTGATAGCATCGGCAACCATCGATGCCATCAGATGCTTGTCGCGAAGGTCCTGGCTCACATCACTGCCCGCAAGCAGCTTGGTTAAGACATCATGATACTGAGCAAGAACGCTCGTTTCGGCCTTGCCAGTCTGGTCAGGTGCATCCTCCAATTTCGTTGGAATAACAGGCTTTTGCGCAGTCTCTGGCTGCTGAAGTAGCTCCGGTTTCTGCGCGTTTTTTGTTTCTGGCTCGTTTTGCGCGACTTCCGACTCGATTTTTTCGCTCAGAGCGTTATCTTCTCCCCTTTCTTCGTCGGTGAGCAGATTTTCCCGTGTCACATCAGCATCCCTGCGAATCGTCTTGAGCTGCGAAAAATCAATGGAAATCGCCGCAACCTGTGCCTTCGCCTTCTCCTCGCTCTGGCGAGCCTGATACTGCTGAACAACAGTGTGAGCAACCTGGTCAAAAACCTGATCTTGCGCCTTGTGCCGCAAGTAATGCCCAGTTTTCAAGAGCTTCCTGAGCACCAAATCAACCGAATGAACGAGTCGTCCGATGAGTTCGGTTTGGAAGAAAACCTTGTCATATCGCGTCATCATCCACTTTTGGTGGAGATATTCAATCGTCGTCACCTCAGTAAGGTGATACGTCACAGCCTGTTCTGGCCTGTCGATGAGCACGACAGCATCGCTTAATCCTTCTGACGGGTAGGTTTGCGGATTATCGAAGCAGCGAACGAACAGGGGTTCACCCTCGAAAGGCGAGTCAGTGTTAATCTCACGCCATGCTTGGGCAAAAAGGTGGCGCGCAACCTCAGGGTTTTTGGCAACGGCAGGGGAAGCCGACACTTTTCCGCCACTAAAGTAGTCCAGCGCCTGGCACACCTCAGCATCGTTATGCTCGTCAAAATCCCTCAAGATTACCAGGTTGCTATCTTGTTCCAGTAGCTCAGGGTCGACATACTTGCGCATGGTTTGCGGCGGGAACGAATAGATAATTCCTAAGAAGAGCATCCAGCGCCGATACATGCTGATCGCTCCCAAAGGCCCCAATTGCTGCTTTCGCATGGCTTGCGTAAAGGCAAGAAGCTTATCGAGGGAATCTTGAACATCACGGGTACCAATGCCGTTGAGCAGCTCGTAAACGTACATGGTGAAGAAAGCAGGGGAAGCCTGCTTGAGTGAGCCTTGCCGCACGTATTTGCGCCAAGTGAAGTAGCCGCGCAGTTGAGCTGCGTTGAAATCGTGATAGGTCGGAGAAAACTTGATGAGATTCGTCAGCCACGGCTTGTCATCTTCATAATCTTGCATGAAGGTGCCTTGAACCACGAAGTTATGCGCATCGTTGATGTCACCATTGCGATGTTCATGGGTGTACAAGCTCTGCATTTGCAGAATTTTTTCCGGTATTTTCGCGCTGTTGCGCGGCAATCCGAGGTCGAGGGTTTCGGCCATGCGCTGCGCTTGTTCAGCGCGCTTACGCATCTCGGCGTTGAAAGCTTCTGTTGCGGCTGTGTGATCATGTACTGCGGGTTGGCTTGCGGCATCCTGTTGGTGCGGCGGGAGCATGGTAGGCGGCACGAAAAGCAGAGGGTCACTCACCTGGGCAGCGGATGCTTCAACGGTTTGGCGTGATGCTGGCGATGCCTTGCGAAGAGTCGAAGGCGAAGTTTCTGGGAAAGTCGCTGGCGAAGTTGAATGTGGAGCAACCGGGTAAGCGGTTTGAGAAGCGAGAGGTTGTTCCTCGTTGACCCGCATTTTGTCGTAGAGTTTGCGTGCCATTCCGCGATACTTGCGCACGAGCTCCTGCGGGGCGTTCTCTCGAGCGATTTTCTGCGCATGGTCGAGCAACATGTAGACGGAGTCTTCATCGCGTACCTTGTCGAAACGCACTCCGGCCCAGTCTTTTCCTTTCTTCCTGAAAGGCTTGGAGACTTGGCCCGAGACAAGAACACCGAACTCGTAGCCGCATTTGATGTCACAGCAGGGAACATCCTCGAAAGACTTTTCATCCCATAAGTCCATGATATAAGCGATAACCGTACCGCTGTGATGCTCGCTCACCGTGTATTCGTCAGGGTAATCTCCCCATCCCTTTTGCACGAGAACATCAAGCTCTTCTTGAGCTCGGGCATACTCTACGAGGTCGGAAAGTTCCACGGTCTGCCTTTCGTCGAACAGATGTTCCTCTTTTTGTTATAGCAGAAAATAAGAGAACAAAAAACGGAGAGGCAGAGCCCCTCCGTTTCCTGATTTTCACTTGTTCCGTTCGCTACCGCTGCTCGACGAATCAGCAGGTGCTCGTTTTCACCATGGGAAGCTGAAGCGCGCTGATAATCTTGAGCGATGCTGTGAACGTTACTTTACCGACTCGAGTGCGTCAAAAACTGCTTCATAGTCAGGCTCGTCGTGAGTTTCTGGGACGAGCTGAGTGTAAGCGACCTTACCTTCCGAATCGACGATGACAACAGAGCGAGCATTGAGGCCAGCCAAGGCGCCGTCCTTCATGCGAACGCCATAGTCCAAGCCAAAGTTAGAGCGGAAAGTGGAGCCTGTGGTCACATTCTTGATGCCTTCCACAGTGCAGAAACGACCTGCAGCAAAAGGAAGATCGGCGGAGATGCACAGCACCACCGTGTTGTCCAAACCAGCAGCACGCTTGTTGAACTCACGCACAGAACGAGCGCAGGTGTTCGTATCCAAGCTGGGGAAGATGTTGAGAATCACGCGCTTCCCCGCGTAGTCAGAAAGAGACACATTGCTCAAATCAGAACCAGTAACAGTAAATGCTGGAGCCTGGGAGCCAACAGCTGGCAATTCACCAACGAGGTTGACTGGCTCACCACCCAAAGTAATCGTAGCCATAGTTTCCATTATTGCGTAAACCTCGAGAATCAGGAGTTTGCAAGCGCTGAGCTAAATTGCGTTCACCCTTTACCTTCTTCGTTTACAGTGCTCAGTGATTCAGTGCTGAGTGACTTAGTGACTCAGCGACTCAGCGACTCAGTGCTCGCAACTCAATTTTCAGTGGCTCGACACTCATGACGCGTCATTCACCGCCAACTTCTCTGGGCTGAGTGCCCATTCACAGTATTCTCACCGCCTTTCACTTGAAGCGTGAGCTCCTCCGCTCACTGATATGCTTCTCACAACACACAAACGTGGTGAAAGATGACAATGAAAACAACAGTTTTAGTGTTCCATCCAACTTTGGAAAAGGCATATGTTCATTCTCGCATGGCGCAAGCTGCTCGCGAGGTTGGGGCTGAAGTCCGCGATATGTACAGTCTCTATCCGGACTTTCGTATTGATATTGAGCGAGAACAGCGCGTGTTGAGCGAGGCTGACCGCATCGTGTTGCAATTTCCTATGTATTGGTATTCCTCTCCTGCTTTGCTCAAACAGTGGGAAGATTACACTTTTCAGCATGGCTGGGCGTATGGCCACGAAGGAAAGGCGCTTGTTGGTAAAGAGCTTTTGCTGGCTATCTCAGCTGGAGCCAAGCAGGAAGATTATCAGCATGAGGGTCGTTTCCGGCACACTTTTGAGGAAATCCTTGCTCCGTTTGAGATCACCGCTGAACACGTGAACTTGCGCTATATGCAGCCTTTCGTTCTCTCCGGGACTTTCGGTATCGAACCAGAAAAATTAGAAGAAGAGTTGCACAATTATCAGCGAGTTTTGAGCCAGCCAGTGTGAATTCGCCAGTGTGATCCTGCCATTGGACCTTTCCGCTGTCACTCTCGTTGCTGATATCACGCGCACAACGGTATCAGTGGACTTTCTAGCGAGAAAAATGCGGGTCCTTGTACCCATCAGCCGTAAAATTGTGTATGATTTCTCCGTCTAGGAGTGGAGCTGGCTCCACATCCCCCTCGGGATTAAGGAGTGATATGGCTGAGAACACTGCTGCAACATCTGCAACTTCAAACACCGCACCAACCTCTTCTCAAGGTGAGTTCTACCTGCGTCGAGCCACTGCTGATGACCTCGATGCGGTGATGGAGATTATCGAACAGGCTCGTACCGTTCTTGCTCGCGATGGCATTCCTCAGTGGCAAGCAGGAAGGCCGAACCGTGAGGAGATTGCTCAAAGCATCGCCAAAAAGGTGACCTACGTCTATATGTCGCCTGATGGCAGAGTTGCTGGCACAGCTTCTCTTGTTCCTGGCCCTGATCCGAATTACAACAAGCTTTATGCCGGCAAGTGGATCGAGCCAGATGAAGAATACGTTGTTATTCACCGCGTTGCCGCTAACGCTGACTTCAAGGGCATGCATATGGGTTCGCGCTTGCTCGACGCTTTGATTGAAAAAGCACGTAAGTTGGGTTACCCACAAGTGCGTATTGATACCCACGACCTCAATGGGCGTATGCGCCACCTGATTAGCAAAGCTGGTTTCACGTACGTAGGGAAAATCCTCATTCACGGAGATTCCTATAACTCTCGGCGTGCCTATCAGCTTCTTTTGTGAGCTGTTAATTTCTTCTTCGCAAGCTCCTGCCTGCCTCCTGCGCGAGCTTTGAGCCTTTGCGGGCTCGTAGCAACCTATTTTGCAACTCGTTATTGCATTCTGGTTACTTTCTCAGCTGAGCTGGAAAAACTCAGGCGAAGAGGAATAGGCTAGAAGGCATGACTACATTAGATGCACAACAGAGCTCTTCAGCTCCAATCCGTCCGCAGGATGACTTCTTCTATGCCATCAATGGCGAATGGATTAAGAATTATGAACTGCCAGCTGATAAGGCCGGTTACGGTTCCTTCAACAAGCTTGCCGATGATGCAGAAGAACAGCTGCGCGACATCGTTGAGGACCCCAACTCCACCTCCCCTCTTTCCAAGATCGTCTACAACCTGTTCATGGACACGGAACGCTTGGAAAAGGATGGCAATCAGCCTGTTCAGGCTTACCTCAAGCGCTTCTTGGACGTGACCAGCAAGGATGAGCTGCTCGAAACCCTGGGTGAGCTTGACCCTGTCGGCGGCCCAGCATTCTTCTCTATCGATGTGGATGCGGACCCAGGTAACCCAGAGATGAATAAGATGTTCATCGCTCAAGGTGGTTTGGGCCTTCCAGATGAGTCTTACTACCGTGAAGATCAGCATGCGCCCATTCGCGAAGCCTATGTGGCGATGCTCACTCGCCTCTTCCTGCTCGGTCAGGTGGATAGCGACGAGAAGGCTGCTCATGATCGCGCCGAGAACGTTCTCGCCGTGGAGACGGGTATTGCTCGCCATCATTGGGACCAAGTGACTGATCGTGATGACGACAAGACTTTCAACCCCACTACTTTTGCTGACCTTACTGCTCGTATGCCTCATTTTGACCTTGCAGCTTGGGTTGCAGCATGGCAGAAGGGTTATGATCAGACGCTTTCTGCTGCTGAGCTTCCTGTTTTCATGAAGGACGCGATGAGCGAGCTCATCGTGCGCGAGCCTGACTTCTTCAATGGTTTGGATAGCGAGTGGGAATCTCGTAGTGTTGAGGATTTGAAGAACTGGGCTCTGGCTCATGTTCTCATCGGCTCGGCAAGCTATTTGAATAATGATTTCCAGCAGGCAAGCTTCGACTTCTACGGCAAGGTGCTCAACGGTACCACGCAGATGAGGGATCGTTGGAAGCGCGCTGTCTCTTTGGTGGACAACGTCACTGGTGAAGAGATTGGCCAGGAGTATGTGAAGCGCCACTTCCCTGCTTCTTCCAAGCAGCGTATGGAAAAGCTTGTTCAGGGTTTGATCGAGGCTTACCACGTTTCTATCACCAACTCGACGTGGTTGAGTGAAGAGACGAAGAAGAAGGCTTTGGAGAAGCTCTCCAAGTTCCGCCCAATGATCGGCTACACCAAGCATTGGCGCGATTACACTGCTCTGCACCTGGATTCCAGCCTGAGCTTGCTGGAGAATATGCATCGTGCTGACGCTTTCAGTGCGGGCATTGAGGTGAGCAAGGCTGGTAAGGCTGTAGACCCAGAAGAGTGGTTCATGACTCCTCAGACGGTGAATGCATATTACGCTCCGAATATGAACGTGATTGTGTTCCCTGCTGCTATTTTGCAGCCTCCATTCTTTGACCCTGAGGCTGACGATGCTACCAACTTTGGTGGTATTGGAGCAGTGATCGGCCACGAAATCGGCCACGGTTTCGACGATCAGGGTTCCAAGTATGACGGCGATGGTCGCATGCACAACTGGTGGACTGCTGAGGACCGTGAGAACTTCGAGAAGCTTACTCACGCGCTCATCGCTCAGTACGACCAGTTCGTTCCTCGTCAGCTCGAAGAGAAGTACGAGGCTGAGGGCAAGAAGGATCAAGCTCCTCACGTCAAGGGTGCGTTGACCATTGGTGAGAATATTGGTGACCTTTCTGGTGTGAATATTGCTTTGAAGGCCTACGTTTTGAGCCTTGGCCTTCCTGCAAATAATGAGGAGGAATTGGAAGCAGGTTTGGCTCAAGCTCCAGTTATTGACGGCAAGAGTGCTGCTGAGCGCTTCTTCCTCAACTATGCGGAGATCTGGCGTGGTGTCAGGCGTGATGAGATTGCTGAACAGCTGCTCATCATCGACCCTCACTCCCCAGCTGAGTTCCGTGTGAACGGCATTGTCAGCAACGTGGATGCGTTCTATTCCACCTTCCATGTTGAGCCTGGCGATGGCATGTGGATTGATCCAGATAAGCGTGTTCGCATCTGGTAATTCACCCACCTGCGCTGGTACAATGCAGCGTGAAAATCTCCAGCCCGTGTGATGGGTATAACTCTCAGATGAAATGAAAGGCCGAGAGCATGCAGCTCCCGGCCTTTTTGTGAGGAAGTATGAAAGAGAAGGTTTAGTTCATAGGCTCACATCGCTTCCGCACCAACGAGGAAATCAGCATCAACGCTGTTCTTCTCCTCGTTTGCTGTATTCTCGTCGCTACCACCATCAGCATTGATTTCCTGGCTCGTGGTGTATTCGTCGAGCAGTTCAGCAGCATCCTCAGGGCAAGTGTCCTGTATAATGTTGACACCTGATTGAGCCTTGCTGTCAGTAGGAGAAACAGGAGCCGTGAGCTGGTCAATACTCAGGTAGGACCTTGTTGTTGCCTCTTGGGTTTTGCGCAAGCGACGATAAGTGGAGGTTCCAAAGAGCAAGTCATGGCCCATGGATTGAGCTTTGAGCACGAGCAGGGAATGCTTATCGTCTCCTTCTCCCCACTCATCGGTCTCGAGATAACCGCTGACTAACACGGAGTCCCCTTTACGAATAGAGCCGGCAACATTTTGCGCGAGAACCCCATAGCAGTGCACGGGAAGCCATGTGGACGGGCGCGCCTTCCACTGTTGTGAAGCGGCATCCCAATAGCTTCGTGATGCTCCCAACCTGAAGGAGCAGCCGCTTGATTGGCCGGTACGCGAGTGTACTGCGAAGAGCTTCGGGTCAGTTCCTACAAATCCGCGCATGATGATGGATGGTGTGGTAGCCATTGCGCATTCCTTTCTCAGAGAGTTTCAGCACACTGCGTGTCAGTACACTGCGTGCTGCCAGGAGCACTTCAGAGGTAAAGAACATCAGCCGCAAAGAATCATTCGCGTTGCTGCTTGCCGTTCTCACTGGTGAAGCGTTCTGAGATGAGTTTCGCAGGATTGGCAAGAGCGAACAGGAAATTTTTGAAAATGTGGATAAAGTGCGACGCGGTTTTCCACCATTTCAGAAAACACTTGACAGTTCCAGTCGTGCCCCGCGACTCGGCGTAACTTTGAGAAAAATCGGAGCGCTCGCTACTATAAATGCGGGGATGTAGCTCAGTTGGTTAGAGCAGCGAACTCATAATTCGTTAGTCCACGGTTCAAGTCCGTGCGTCCCCACCACTCACACCGCTCAATCCAACACACGCGATTGCTCCCACAAGCACACATTCCCTAGTCCGTGCGTCCTCACTCATTTTCCGCGTTTTTCGACACATTTTGTGAAAATCTCACCACAATAGCGCAGGGTGCGGCATATACTGGGAAACAGTGTTCCGCAGGGCTGAGTAATTTCACTCACGTCCACGGCGCAGCCGGAAAAGGTCTCCAGAACCTCGAAACTCTCGCAGCACAATGACGCAGCGTGGCAATCTTGGTTCCTACTCCCATTCGGCGGTTGTACTGCAAACAGTACTCACGGAGGTTTACCCCGGAAAGGTAAGCCAGAAAGCAGCGCGGCAACGGAAGCACAGTCGCGATCCGCATCCGAGCGAAGGACACGCACAGCAGACTGTCTGGAACAGTCACAGTGTTTAAGGATGGTGAGGTATGTGTCAACACGACGTCAAACGAAGCCAAAACCTTCGTTTCGCTGTGCTTACGCATGCTGCAGCCACCACTAGTCCGAGAATCTGATGAGTACTGTTATCACGAAATCAACAATTCCTAGTAACCTCAACCAACCTGCAACCGCACACCGCGTGCGAGTTCAGGAAAGTGTCAGCAAGGACAGCATGGCTACTTCACCAGCTGGCGGGGCAGGCGAAGCCTCATTTGAAAAATCTGAAGGCGCATCAACCGACTCTTCCCAACGCCACTTCATTACTCACGATCACGATGGTTTCCATCTCAACTACGCAGCACGCCAGTCTCACCTGCCACATCGCAGGGAAATTCAAATGCGCTCCCGTCGCTTCTCCGACCACCTGCGCGAAGAAGGCGTAGCCCGCGCACTGTTCGGCTGGATGCGCAACAACATGTTCCTGAGCATCCTGGTCATCGTCGCCATCGTCACGAGCTTCTTCAACACCCCTCAGTGGAGCTACGTTGACTGGCATATCATCGCCATCATGTTCGAGCTGATGGCAGTGCTCTGCGCCTTCGAACGTTACGGCGTGTTGCAGTGGTTCTCGATGAAAATCCTCTCCCGCGCCCACAACGAGCGCAGCTTGAGCATCGCCATGAGCCTGGTTGCCTTGGGCTTGGGCATGTTCGCCACCAACGACGTGACCATCCTGACCATCATCCCGCTGGTGTTGATGATGAAGAAGCGCACAAGTACGTCGATGTACTTGCAGATGACACTGGTCACGATCTGCGCTAACCTGGGCTCTTGCCTCACCCCGTTTGGCAACCCGCACAACCTGTATATTTACACGCATTTCAACATCACGCTGGCTGAGTTCATGCGCTGGTCGGTGCCACTGTTCCTCACCTCTTTGGTGCTCATTTTTGTTACCTTGGCATTCGTTCCCAAGAAGCCGATTGAGATTAGCAAAGATGACATTCCTCAGCTGGTGATGAAGAAGCGCATTATCCCGTTCGCATTCCTCGCCCTCGTGGTGTTCATCAACCTGCGCATCAACGATTGGCGTGCTGATGTGATCTGCGCCGTCATTGCCCTGGTGGTGACGATGCTCTTCGACCCTCGCGTGCTCTTCCACATTAATTGGAACCTGATTTTCACGCTGTTCTTCATCTTCATCGGCATTCAAAACATCGCTCATATGAGCTTCCTGCAGACTGCTTTGACCGCATTGGTATCCTCGCCAATCGCCACATACATTTCTGCTTTGCTCATGTCGCAGGTGATCACGAACGTGCCGGTGACGGTGCTGCTGGCCAACTTCATCAATCATGGTTCAGCTGCAGCTCTGTTCTTCGGTGCTGATATCGGCGGTTTGGGTACCCCGATCGCTTCTTTGGCTAACTTGATTACCATTTCGCTGGCCAACAAGCAGTACCCTGAGGAGTCCAAGCCGTTCCTGCGTCAGTTCTTGGCACTGAACTTCATTGCTCTGGCAATCTTGGGTACGCTTTTCGGCGTGCTTCAGTACGTCGGTTTGGTGTAGCCCTTAAGATTATCAGTTCGCTTTTCTCTTGTGCCTCGCATTCGTGAGCGGGCTCATCACATAATGGCTCCGGTGTCGCCGGTGCCATTTTTATTGTCGCGCTCAGTTCATCAAGAAGTCGAGAATATTCATGCCGGCATCGGTATTGGCTTTGAACAGCTCCGTGTAGCCGCAGCGCGTGCAGGAAACCGTGATGAAGCGCTTGTTCTGCACGTCAAAGATCTTCGCAAAGTTACCGCCAGTTGCCTGGAACTGGTCAGAGGTGAAGCTGCGGTTGCCGCACTTTGCGCACACGTATTGCATTTGGCCAGGCTGAGTGTATGGCTGTGTCATCTTTTCTCTTTCTCACAACAATAGAATTTCTTCATTATCGCATGAAATCTCGCACTATGAGTAACCACAAACTGCCAGCTCGTCACACCATTGCGCGCTTCAGAGAGGGTGAGAATCATGCGCGCGCCGCGCATAAGCCACCGCAAAACTGCCGCTCAGTGAAATTTGGCCGTGTAGAGAGCCTATGGGATACTAGAAGAGGTGTGCTAGCCGCAAGCGTGACGCATAGGCTGGCAAAATCGCTGGAATTCCAACGTTCCTTAAGGATGGATCAGACTTGGCTGACATCATTTATCAGATGATCAACGCCCGCAAGGCTTTTGGCGACCGCGTCATTCTCGACGACGTGACCATGAGCTTCCTTCCGGGCGCAAAAATTGGCGTGGTTGGCCCTAACGGTATGGGTAAATCCACGCTTCTGCGCATTATGGCTGGCTTGGAGCCGCTCTCGAACGGTGAAGCACAGCTCGCACAGGGTTACACGGTTGGCCTGCTGCAGCAGGATCCGCCGCTGGACGAAAACAAGACGGTGATCGAGAACATCGAATCCGCTGTCGGCGAGATGAAGAAGAAGCTCGACCGTTACAACGAGATCGCTCTCGAAATGGCTCAGCCAGATGCCGACTATGAGAAGCTCGGCGACGAGATGAGCTCCCTGCAGGCTGAAATTGACGCAGCTGACGCATGGGACCTTGATAATCAGCTTGCTCAGGCAATGGACGCCTTGCAGTGCCCACCGCCGGACGCCGATGTGAAGGTGCTCTCTGGTGGTGAACGCCGTCGTGTCGCACTGTGCAAGATCCTCTTGGAAGCTCCTGACCTGCTTCTGCTCGACGAGCCGACCAACCACTTGGATGCTGAGTCCATTCTGTGGCTCGAAGGCTTCTTGAAGAACTACAAGGGCACGGTTATCGCCATTACCCACGATCGCTACTTCCTCGACTCTTTGGCAGAGTGGATCTGCGAGGTGGATCGCGGCCAGCTCTACCCTTACAAGGGCAACTACTCCACGTATTTGGAGACGAAGGCTAAGCGTTTGGAGATTCAGGGCCAGAAGGATGCTCGCCTTGCCAAGCGTTTGAAGAAGGAAATCGAGTGGGCTCACTCCTCCGCGAAGGCGCGTCAGGCGAAGTCTCGTGCTCGTCTTCAGCGTTATGAGGAGATGGAAGCTGAGGCTCGTAAGTTCCAAAAGCCCGATTTTGCTGATATTCACATCCCACCGGGGCCACGTCTGGGCACTCAGGTCCTCGAAGTCAAGCATTTGCACAAGCAGTTCGGCGACCGCGTGCTCATCGACGACCTCTCCTTCTCGCTTCCACGTAACGGCATTGTCGGCGTGGTTGGCCCCAACGGTGTGGGTAAGTCGACCTTGTTCAAGATGATCACTGGTTTGGAGAAGCCAACCAGCGGTGAGTTGAACTTGGGTGAGACGGTGTCGATTTCCTATGTTGACCAGAACCGTGCTGGTTTGGACCCGGAGGCAACCTTGTGGCAGGCTGTTTCCCATGGTGACCAGCTCATCACTGTCAACGGCATGGAAATCCCAACTCGCGCCTACGTGGCAAGCTTTGGCTTCAAGGGTACTGACCAGCAGAAGCTCGTTCGTGTGCTTTCTGGTGGTGAGCGTAACCGTTTGAACCTTGCTTTGACGCTGAAGGAGGGTGGTAACCTTCTGCTGCTCGACGAGCCGACGAACGACTTGGATATTGAAACCCTCGAGTCGCTGGAGAATGCTCTGCTCGACTTCCCTGGTTGCGCAGTGGTAATCTCCCATGATCGTTGGTTCTTGGACCGTTTGGCTACCCATATTTTGGCGTGGGAAGGCACGGACGACGACCCAGGTAACTGGTTCTGGTATGAGGGCAACTTCCAAGGCTATGAGGAGAACAAGATTCAGCGTCTTGGCCCGGATGCTGCAAAACCTCATCGTTTGCATCGCAAGCTGACTCGCGGCTAAACGTAGGCTTATCAGGCTTATGAAGGCGAGAGAAACCGGTCAGTTTTCTGGCCGGTTTTTCGTATCCATCGGCGAGCTGGGACTCGTAGCTAGGCTTGGGCTTGTGGCCAGGCTTGATCGTCTGCAAGGCATGGGCTCACGAAGGCCGTTTCCCCAAATTTCGTCATGAACGACTAAGGATTATCAGTATGGGTGAAAAATCACCGTTTGAAAACCTCGTCAACGCTGTTCGCGCCGACGACATCACCGACCAGCGTCACGCCGCAGAAGTGGCGGAAACCATCATCGAAGAATCCCCTGAAGTGCGCACCTTCAACGCACCAAGCCTCTACTTCCCCACCGGGCGCGTCTACGGTGGACAAATGGTTGCCCAAGCTCTGATGAGCGCAGGAATGAGCGTGGAAACGAAGCCTGGTCGCCTGCCACACTCCTTCCATGGTTATTTCGTCTCGCCGGGTGATATGAGTAAGCCGATCGACTACCGCGTGGAAGTGCTGCGCGATGGTCGCAGCTTCTCCGAGCGTTCCATTCGCGCATATCAGTGTGAGAAAACCCTGCTCACGGCAATTGCAAGCTTCCAGGTTGCTGGCCAGGAAGGTTTGGCCTTTGCCGATCAGCAGCCCAGCGACGTTCCTGACCCGGAAAGCCTGCCCAGCTCGATTTCACTAATGGAACCCTTCGCCAAGAAATCTCCTTTGGCGAATTATTTTGCTAACGAGTCCAGCTGGGATATTCGCCATTGTGAAACCCCTGTCGTTCTGGCTCCGGATACGAGTGAGCAGGGCCGTCGTGGCGTTCAAATGGTGTGGATGCGTGCAACGACGACGGGTATGGATGCTGATGCGCTCGCGCAGGTGAAGAAGGATCAGCTGCTGCAGCGTGCGCTTCTGGCCACTGGCTGTGACCAGATTATGATGGAGCCTGCTTTGCGCCGTGCTGGTTTGAGCTATTCGGTGCCGGGTATGAGTTTCACCTCGCTGGACCATTCGATGTGGTGGTATGAGTCGATTGATGTGACCCGTTGGCATCTCTACGTTCAAGACGCACCTGTCGCCCGTCATTCTCGCGCTTTGTGCCGCGCTCGCGTTTTCCAGGACGGCAAGCTTCGCGCCGAGATTACGCAAGAGGCCATGATCCGCGTCCCACAGGCAAAATGAAGCTGAAGTTCATTTTCTCAGCTCCACACAATTATTTGAGATTACCACAGTTCACAATCTACTGTGGTAATCTCTTTTTTATTCTGGGAAGATGGTATGGATTTCGTATACCTAATCGAGTAAACGCGGAAAGAGGTTAATCAGTTGGCCAGCGTTGAAGAGAAAGTCGAAGAGTATTATAAAGCTCTTCTCGATAAACTCGGTATTCGTCATTATGGTAAAACGGAGCAAATCAACCCTGCGATTACTGATGCATTAGCCAATGCTAATTCTAAATCAGGTGGTAAGGGAAAAAATTATCCAGACATTCAACTGCTCTTAGATAATGGGAATAGCCGCACTATCCCCGTAATGATTGAAGCGAAAGGTACGAAAAACAGACTAGAAAAGCTTGGCAACGGCAAAA